>Ga0180438_10001418_pt1 | contig 42734 bp, 25 predicted proteins | sample SS_ome_12_FD_132455 | JGI IMG/M metagenome (GOLD analysis project Ga0180438, IMG submission 132455) | Hypersaline lake sediment archaeal communities from the Salton Sea, California, USA - SS_3_D_2 metaG | ecosystem: Environmental > Aquatic > Non-marine Saline and Alkaline > Hypersaline >...
ACCCGCCGACGGAAGCCACCTCGCTGATCCCCTCGGCGGCCAGCAGATAGTAACGCACGTACCAGTCCTGCACGGTCCGCAGCTCGTCGAGGTCCCATCCGCCCGCCGGCTTTCCGTCGGGGTCGCGACCCTCCAAGGTATACCAATAGATCTGCCCAAGTGGCGTCGCGTCGGGCCCGAGCACGGGCTGTACGCCTTCGGGCAGCGTGCCTTCGGGCAAACTGTTGAGCTTTTCCAGCACGCGAGTCCGCGACCAGTAGAACTCCACGTCCTCCTCGAAGATTACGTAAATCGTCGAGAAACCGAAGAACGAGTAGCTGCGCACGGTCCTCACGCCGGGCACGCCCAACAGCGACACCGTCAAGGGATAGGTAATCTGGTCCTCGACGTCCTGCGGTGAACGGCCCATCCATTCCGTGAAGACGATCTGCTGGTTCTCGCCGATGTCGGGAATGGCGTCGGTGGGCACCGGCTTGCGCGGCAAGTCGCCCAGGTCCCAGTCGAACGGCGCGACCATCACCCCCCACGCCACGACGAGGACGACGAATAGCCCGACGACGAGCTTGTTTTCCAGGCAGAAACGGATGAGCTTGTCGATCATGGGGAGCTGAGAGCTGAGAGTTGAAGGTTGAGGGTTGAGAGTTGAGAGCTGACTCTCATCTCTCAACTCGCTCGACGCGATCGGCGCACTTGAGCATCGACGCACCGTAGTACGGGTTCCGCACCGCGTCATTGTCTTGGTACCAGAAGGCCCCGCGGCCGTCGAAGGCCATCGGGCAGTGCAGCTCGTAAACCGCAACGGCTTCCCCGAAGCCAAAGGCGCGTGCCAAGACGCCGATTTCCTGCGATAGCGGAGAGAACGCGCTGCGCATCGAGTCGATGCCCTCGGCCTTCTTCAAGCCGCCGATCACCTTGTCCAGGTTTGCCCGTTCCCGGTCCCACACCGCCCGGGCATGACCGCTGAGAGATCCTGAGTCCACGGTCGCCGCGGCGGACTCGAGCCCGGTCAGTGCCCCGCGGGCGTCCTCCAGACTGTCGTCCGCGAGTGCCCGTTGGACTGCCAAGTACCGCTCCCAGACGGCCGCCAATTCTCCCTGAAACTCGGCGCCGACCTCGACGTGCTCCACCTTGCGCTGCTGCTCCGGCGCAATACCCAATTGGTCGCGCATCCGCCGCATGTGGCCCTTCAAGAGCAGATACACGCGGTCGGCCTCCTTCAACTGCTTCGCTTCACGGCCTTCGACGGCGTCGTTGCCCAGCAGCATGGCGAATTCCTTCCACAACATTCGGGCATGACCGGTAAGCGGCTCGCCGTCCACGGCGTCGAGCATCCGGCCGAATTCGTTGAAAGCCGCCGTGATCTTGCCGAGATCGGCCTCCTCGACGGCCCCGGTGACGGCCTCATACTTCTCGTAGAGGGCCCGGACCTGGTCTTGAAACTCGGCCGGCAGGCTTGCTTTGTGTCCGGCGTGCTCGCCACCTCCTCCGCCTTCCGGCGTCATCATGCTCGGCTTGGCCTGAATCTGCACCTCGGAGTCGATCTTGAAGGCGCCCTGTGTAACGACCAGTTCGCCTTCCTCCAATCCATGGCGAACGAGCTGGTAGTCGGCGGCCCGCGGGCCCAGCACGATCTCGCGGCCCTCGAACGTCGGCTGCCCCGGCTGGGCAAACTGCTCACGCAGGCCGGTCATTGCGGTTTCGATCCCGGCGAACGCCTGCTGTGCCTCGTCCACCGAAGCCGCACGCTGCCCGCGGAGGGCATATTGGCCGAGCCGGTCCGCGTAGGTGTGCCAGAGACGTTTGGCGTAATCGGTCCCCGGTTGGTCGTAGGGGCGGTCCAGCATTCTCGCGTACGTGGCAAACGCCTCCCGCATCTTGCCGAGCTTGCTCCCTTCGACGATCGCCGAGAGGGTTCGCAGGGCCGGCTCGGCGAACGAGGGCATGTTCGGCAATTCGACGTAGACCACCGCCCGCGTACCGGTGGGCAGGATCGCCGAATAAGGGATCACCCGCGGCGGCTTGCGCACGTCGGTCTCGGGAGTGACGTAGCCGAGCGATTCCGCCCGCAGGAGGTCCATGCCGCAAAGGTCGCAGTCGCCGGGTTCGTCCTTGACAACCTCGGGGTGCATGGGGCAGATCCACTTGCCGGCCAAGGCGGGGTCCATCACGCGGCCGCCCGCCGCCACCTTCGGACGCACGATCGCGTGGACGAACATCTCCGGCTTCAGCTTGCCGTCGACGTTCGGCACGTTGACCCGCACCTTGACCGTCCGCGTCTTGTCGTTGAGCACCGGCTGGATGAAGGCGATCCGCCCGTGGAACTCCTCGCCGGGGTAGGCTTCGGTGGTGATCGTCACGTCCTGGCCGTAACGGATCCAGGGGAGGTCCGACTCGTAGGCGTCGAGATGGACCCACACCAGGTTCAGATCGGCGATGGTGTAAATGCGGTCGCCGAGCTTTACCCGCTCGCCTTCCTGCTTGAGCTTCTCGATGACGATGCCGCCTACCGGCGCGTAGACCGTCAAGTGGGTCGATGGTTGGTCCTGCTTCTCGATTTGCTTGATCTGGTCCTCCGCCAGCCCCAACAGCCGCAGCTTCTGCCGCGCGGCTTCCAGCACGTTCACGCCACCGACGTCGGTCGTCCGGCCCCGCTCCCGGGCGAACCGCACCGCCTGGATCAGCTCTTGCTGCGCCGAGTAGAGTTCCTCGCTGTAGATGTAGGCCATGTGATCGCCCTTTTTGACTTCCACGCCCGTGTAGTCGACGTAGAGGCGATCCAGCCGGCCGGAGACCCAGGCGGTGATGTAACCCAGCTTGGTCTCGTCGTAGTCGACTTTGCCGACCATGCGGATTTCGTGCGTGACGTACCTCCGCTCCACCGGCGACGTTTCGACGTTCATCAGTGCCCGGGCTTCCGGGCTCACGACGAGGGTCCGCATTCCGCCGGACGTCTTGGCCACCGGAATCAAGTCCATCCCGCAAACCGGACACTTCCCCGGCTTGGGCTGTCGGATCTGAGGGTGCATGGAGCAGGTCCAGATGGTCGGGCCTTCCTCCGCCCCGGCCGGTTGCTCGGTGCCGGCCGCCGCGGGTTCCGCTTCGCCGGCCGTCCCTCCCAGGGAGGCCAACCAGTAGCCGAGCCCCAGCAGCACGGCCGCCTGGGCCAGCAGCAACTTGCCCCAGTGCCGGGCGACGAAGTCGCTGGCCCACCGCGAGTGAAGTGGATTCATCATCATTCGATCCTTTTCTGTGCGCAGGGAAATCCGACGGCCGTGCTGCTTCATTGTAGATGCGCGGCAAACCCGGAATCTTCACGAAGCGGCCCGGCATTTGCCGTCACGCCGGGCGATGAGGCCCGAAGCCCGCCCTGCCGCGTGCCGACTGCGGGCTCGCCCCGCAGCCGTGCCGGGCGGACGTCACGCTCCCGGCCGGGTGGTTCGGAAGTGCCCGATCAGGTCCGCAACGTCTTGCAGGTCGCGGGCCCCCACGACCGTGAGATGCCGCTTGTCCGCCTTCCATGAAGCCACCACGCCACGGCCGGCCCGCATCACGCAGCACGGACAGCCCTGGCACTCCGTGTCGACGCAGGGCCCGGCGCCGAGCCAGGCCGGGTGCTCTTCGTCGTGCTCGAAGATGGCAAACACCCGTCCGTCGTCGCGCCGGCATATCGCTTGTACACAGGTGCAGCACGGCATCTTCAACACGTAGACCCCGTCGAGCGTATAGCGCTTCGGCAGCCCGGCGGCAACGGCCGGCCGGTACCCGGCACGTCGGGCGGCTTGCGAAAGGTCGACTGCCCGTCCGTCGTATTTCGTCATCAGAACCTGCTGGGCGCGCTCGGGATCCTCGGGAAAGTGCTCCAGGAACTCTCCGAAGTCCACCGCCACCTCGCCGGGGCGGCTCGGCGCGTGCCACAAGCGCGTGGCGAACCATGCCACGCCGGCCGCGACCAGTACCACGGCGGCGGTGGCCAGAAGGCCGAGCCGCCGTTTCGTCACCCGTGCTCGCGCCGCCGCGGGACCTGCGGGCGACGCGGTTTCTTGCCGGTCGGCGTCGAGCGCGGCTTCGATGCCCGCCCAAATCGCCTCGGGCGGCTGGGGATCGTCGAGCCCTCGCGCCATCGCCGATAGCTCTCCGAACACCGCCAGCTCGTCGCCGCAGCACGGGCAACCCCGCACGTGCTCCGCCACCGACGTGCGGACCTCGGCCGGCAGCTCGTCGTCGTGATAGGCGGACAACAGTCGCTGCGCTTCGTGACAGTTCATCTCACGGCTCCCAACCAAGGCTCAGGAGGTGCCCTCTCAGTTCGCGTCGGGCGCGGTTCAATCGCGACCCGACCGTACCTTCCGGAATTTCCAGAGTCTCGGCGATTTCACGGTACGATAGCCCGTCGATCTCGCGGAGCAGGCAGATCGACCGCAGCTCCGGCTCGAGCCGAGCCAACGCCTGCTCGATCAGCTCTTTCCGCTCGGTTCGCTCCTCGCCACGAACCGACGGATCGGTCGGCTCGTAGACGAGGGAACGTTGTCGTCTCGAACGCTTCCGGCGCAAATGCTGCAACGCCTCGTTGGCGGCCACGCGATACAGCCACCGGTCGAACCGCCCTCGCCCCGAATAGCCGTCGATCTTGCGAAACACGTGCAGGAAGACCTGCTGCGTCAGGTCCGGGGCGTCATCGATTCCGAGCATCCGGACCATCAGCCGGTAGACCGTCCGCTGGAACGACTCGTAGAGCCGCCGCTGGGCGTCACGGTCCCCAAGCCGACAGCCGGCGACCATCTCCGCGACCGCCCGGCTGGCGCTGTTCGCCTCCGTATTGGATGCAGGAGGCGTTGGATTTCTTCGCGACGGCCGGCCGGTCCTTTTCGGCGCGGAGTCCTCGGACGGGTTGTTCCCAGCTTCCTCGGGGGCCATGGGTCCGCTCTTTACGCAACGGTGCTTGCGATACGCGGCGTTTCGGACCCAGCGGCGGCACGACGCAGTTCCAGGCCGCCACTTCGTCCCAATCGCCGTCACCCCAAACATAACTTAAAGGGAGAACAATGGACAGGGGTTCCGGGTTCACGGTCGTCAATTGGCATTGACCCAAACCGAGGAAGTGGAAACAATCCGCGAATCGCAAGTGGCAATAACCACCATGATGCTAAAGTATTTCGCTTCAAGTCGCCGCTCGCGACCGCCGATACGGCGGATGGTCGTCTTTGAGTGTTTGGCGTAGCCGGAAATGAGCAGTAGGTTGGTCGTGTATCGATCCAGCACAACACTCCGAGCCACGGTTTGGCTGCTGGCCGCGCTGGTGCCCCTCCAAGGGTTCCCCTCGGACCCGTGCTGTTGCGCGGCCCAAGCGAAGCAGCCGGCCGAGAGCGTAGGCGGGCATGAGCCGGGCGTGCGGTCTTGCTGCTGCTGTTGCTGCCGAGTACCGCAGCCCCCCAAGCAGTCTGCTTTGGACCACTCCTGCTGTCGACGTGCCGAGTCGGAAGCCAAGCAGAGCTGCGACGGCTGTCGAGCGGGCTGCCGGTGCGAGCAACACCGCCCGTCGCCCAGCCCCAAGCCGATACCCCGTGAAGATCGCGAGCGGTCCGGCGATCAGGCCGTAGGGCCGCCGGTCGCCTTCTCTCTCCAGTGCAGCGATTCCGAAATAGTGAAACCGGCCGGTCGAAAGACGCTGGCCGGCACGCCGCTGGATCGCTGCGTCTTGCTCTGCCGCTTCCACCTCTGATTCTCCCGGCGATAGAGACAGTGCGCGCGCCGGCCGAGTGCGCGCATCGCTGTCGCGGACTCCGTAGCCGCCAGCCGAGCGGCCGCTGTGCCGAGCCCCGTTCCTCTGCGAACGGAGATGAAGGAAGCGGTGTGAGCGATCCAGTCCCGAGGGAGGTAGTCCACGGGTTGCATTCCGGTCTTGCCAGTCATACGCCGGCCGGGCGTGGATCTCCAACGCGAGACTCCACCGTGGTTATCACCCCGCCATTTCACAAGGACGTAGATCATGTCGAACGAGATCGCCAGGTTGCTGATTGCGGGTGTGCTGCTCCTTGTGCCCGTCGTCGGGTGCAACAGCACTCAACGTCACGAATCGGACTGGGCCGACGAAATGGCGGCGAACGTCACTTACGGCGCGCCGCAACCGACCTCGACTTCCGCCGAGCCGGCCGCCGGCGAATGGGTCTGTCCGATGCACCCCTCGTTCAAGCAGTTCGAGCCGGGCAAATGCTCGATCTGCGGCATGGGCCTGGTCCGCTCGGACGGCAGGTCGAGTGCGAGTAGCTCGGATTCCGGATCGGGACACTCGCATTCGTCGCACTCCGGCCACTCCGGGTCGTCGGGGTGCGGACATTGTGGCGGCTAGTACAGCCATACGTTGCGTAAACGAGCAGTTTCGGCCGCCGGAGCTGCGCATGCACCGACAGGATAAGGAAGCGATGACAACAGACCGACGTACCAACCCAACCACGGCCGACGCGGGCGACGAAAATCGCCCGTCCGAGCCGTCTCGCAAGAGGCCGAGAGAGCTTCTGCGTTCGTCGATCAAGCTCGCGCTGAAGCCGTTGCTCGTTCTGGGCGTCGGCGTGCTGCTGATCGCCGCCTTGGGAGCGGCCCAGAAGCTCGGCTGGATCTCCGCCGGGGGCGGCGGGAGCAGCGGCGGCCATGCGCCGTCGGGCGGCGAGGACGTCCGCTACATCTGCCCGATGATGTGTACGCCCCCGCAGAGCGAACCCGGCCGGTGCCCCGTGTGCGCCATGGAGTTGGTGCCCGCCACTTCGGACGGGGGGGACGCCGACGAACGGTCGATCCAGGTCGATCCGGTCGCCCGGCGGGTGGCGAACATCCGCACCGTGGCCGTCAAGGCCGTGCCGCTTAGGCACAAGATTCGGGCGATCGGCCAGCTTAGCTACGACGAAGGGACGCTCAAGACCATCGCGGCCTACGTTGACGGCCGGCTGGAGCGGCTCTACGCCGATTACACGGGCGTGGTCGTTGAGAAGGACGACCACCTGGCCCTGCTCTACTCGCCGCAGCTCTACTCCGGGCAAGTTGAGCTATTGGTGTCGAAGCGGGCGCGAGAGCAGGGGCTCGCCTCCGGTTACGAGGGGACGTCGCCGGCGCGAACCGACCTCTACGACAGTGCCCGCGAACGCCTCATCGAGTTCGGCATGACCGCCGGGCAGATCGAGAATCTCGAAGCGGCCGGCAAGGCCAACAGCCGCCTGCACGTCTGTGCGCCGATCAGCGGCACGGTGATCGAGAAGCTCGCCGTCGAGGGGCAGTACGTCAAGACCGGCGAGCCGATCTACCGGCTGGCGGACCTCTCGACGGTCTGGCTGATGCTGGAGCTGTTCCCCGAGGACGCGGCGGCGATCCGTTACGGCCAAAAGGTCAAGGCCGAAGTCCAATCTCTCCCTGGACGAAAGTTCACCGGCCGCGTGGCGTTTATCGACCCGATGGTCAATTGCAGGACTCGCACGGTCGGCGTCCGCGTGGTGATGCCCAACGAGGACGGCCTGCTGCGAATCGGCGATTACGCCAAGGCGACGATCAGCGTGCCGCTCGACGGCTCCGGCAATCCTCCCGAGCGGGTATACGACCCCGAGCTGGCCGACAAATGGATCAGCCCCCGGCACCCCCACGTGGTCGAATCCTCGCCGGGCGCGTGCCGGGTGTGCGGGGTGCCGCTGGTTCCCGCCGCCCAGTTCGGTTACGCCAGCGAGCCGTGCGAAGGCGGCCGGGCGTTGGTCGTTCCCCGCAACGCCGTGCTGATGGCCGGCGAGTCGAGCGTCGTTTACGTGGAGGCCGAGCCGGGGCGGTTCGAGATCCGCCGGGTGACGCTCGGGCCGAGCAACGGGGATGAGATCGCGGTCCTCGCCGGCGTGAAGGCGGGGGAGCAGGTCGCCTGCTCGGGCAACTTCCTCATCGACTCGCAGATGCAATTGGCTGGGAACCCTTCGCTCATCGATCCGGCCAAGGCCCAACCCAAGGCCGACGCGGACGAGGCCCCTGCGCCCGAAGTTGTGACCGCCCTCTCGGAGCTATCCGACGAAGATCGAGCGTTGGCCGAAAGCCAGCGAATCTGCCCGGTGACGGAACTGCCGCTCGGCTCGATGGGCACACCGATCAAGGTGAACGTGGACGGTCGTACCGTGCTCCTCTGCTGTGAGGGCTGCCGCGAGAGCCTGTTGGCCGATCCCGTGAAGCACCTGGCCAAACTGCCCAGGGAGGTGGCCCGATGATCCGGAAGCTTCTCGATTTCTGCCTCCACGAGCGGCTGGTCGTGTTCATCGCGATCGTCGGGGTGATTGCCTACGGGTGGTATTCGACGAAGCAGGTGCCGATGGACGCCATCCCCAACGTGGGCGAGAACCAGGTCATTGTGCTCACCGAGTGGCCGGGCCGTTCGCCCAAGGACATGGAGGATCAGCTCACCTATCCGCTGTCGATTGCGCTGCAGGCCGTGCCCGGCGCGAGGAGCGTCCGCGGCAAGAGCATGTTCGGCTTCAGCTTCGTGCAGGTCACATTTGCCGACGACGTTGACTTCTACTGGGCCCGGTCCCGCGTCGCCGAGCAGCTCACCACGGTCTCCGGCACGCTCCCGGAGGGCGTCACCCCGACACTCGCCCCCGACGCGACCGCCCTGGGACAGGTTTATTACTACGTGTTGGAGCCACCGGAAGGCATGGACCTGGCCGAGCTCCGCTCGAAGCAGGACTTCTTCATCAAGTACGCCCTGCAATCGGTCGAAGGCGTGGCCGAGGTGGCCTCGATCGGCGGCTACGAGCGCCAGTACCAGATCGAGATCGACCCCGACGAGCTCCGCTACCACGACGTCCCGCTGAGCAAAGTCATCGACGCGGTCAAGGCGTCGAACATCGACGTGGGGGCCAAGACGGTCGAGACCAGCGGCATGGAGTACCTTGTCCGAGGCAAGGGATTCATCGGCTCCGGCAAGACGCTCGCCGAGACAATCGAACAGATCGAGAATACCGTCGTGCTCACCCGCGACGGCGTACCGGTGCGCGTGCGCGACGTCGCCCGGGTGCAGACCGGGCCCGCCTTCCGCCGCGGGGCGCTCGACTTCAACGGGCAGGAGGCCGTCGGCGGCGTGGTCGTGATGCGCTACGGCGAGAACCCCCGCGAGGTCATCAAGCGGGTCAAAGCCAAGGTGGCGTCGCTGGAAAGCGAGCTGGACGGGATCAAGATCCACGGGGTCTACGACCGCACCGTGCTGATCGAAGAGACCGTGGCCACGCTCACCGAGGCCCTCGGCCAAGAGACCCTGATCACGATCGTCGTGGTCGTCCTGTTCCTGTTGCACGTCCGGGCGAGCGTCGTCGTCGCGGTCACCCTGCCCATGGCCGTGTTGATGGCCTTTATCAGCATGAAGCTGTTCGGCGTGGATGCCAACATCATGTCGCTGGCCGGCATCGCCATCGCCATCGGCACGATGGTCGACATGGGGATCATCGTTCTGGAGAACACCTACGACGGGCTGTCCGAGTGGGAGGCGCAGGGCTCGCCCGGCGGCCCCGGGCGGCGGCTTGAGGTCATCCGTTCGGCCGCGGCGCAGGTCGTGCCCGCGGTGATGACGGCCATCAGCACCACCGTCGTCAGCTTCTTGCCCATCTTCTTCCTCACCGGGCGCGACCACAAGCTGTTCGCCCCGCTGGCCTGGACCAAGACGTTCGCGCTGGTGGCCAGCCTGATCGTGGCCGTGACGGTCGTGCCGATGCTCTGCCGCGTGTTCTTGAAGTCCTCGCGGACCTCGAGGTGGACGGGCATTCTGACGGGATTGGCCGTGGCCGGTCTGAGCGCCGGCCTGTGCTACTTCGTCTGGGGCGACCACATCGAGGAGTGGACGTTACTGAGCCCGGCCTGGGCCACCGCCGCGGCGGGGGTCCTCGGTTTTCTGGGGAGTTGGTGGATGATGCGCGAGAAGATCCGGCCGATCGAGGAGAACCCGGTCAGCCGGTTCGTGCTGTTCCTTTACGCCGGCCGGCTCCGCCTCGCGCTAAACCGCAAGCTGCTGATGCTCTCCCTGCCGGCGGCGATCTTCGTCCTGGGGCTGGGCGCCTGGATCGGGTTGCCCACCGTGCTGCGGCCGGTCGAAAAGCTGTTCGCCGTGTTCGGTGCGGATTTGAACGAGGTGCCCGGCTACGTGAAGGCCAAGCACACCTTCACCGGTCTGAAGACGGACGACTGGATCGCGCTGGACGAGGGGAGCTGGTTCTACATGCCCAGCTTGTACGCCGCAGCCAGCTTCTCGCAGGCCATGGAAGTGCTCCAGACCCAGGACGCGATGATCGGGCAGATCCCCGAGGTGGCGGACGTCCTGGGGAAGATCGGCCGCGTCGAGTCGGCCCTCGACCCGGCCCCCGCAGCGATGGTCGAGACCTACGTCATGCTCAAACCCCGCGACCAGTGGCGCGAGGGGATGACCGAGCGGAAGATCTGGGACGAGATCAACCGGGTGGCCACGCTGTTGGGGATCACGCCCGCCTCGCCGTTGCAGCCCATCGAGGGCCGCGTGGTCATGCTCCAAAGCGGCATCAAGGCACCCATGGCCGTGCGAATCTACGGAGACACGCTCGACGGGCTGGGCAAGGCGTCGATCGCCGTGGCCGAGCACCTCAAAAAGAACCACTACGTCAACGCCGGCACGGTCAACCCCGACGTCGTCATGGGCAAGCCCTACTACGAGTTCGAGGTCGATCGCGAGGAGGCCGCCCGCTACGGCATGACCACCATGATGGTCAACCAGATCGTTTCGGCCGGGCTGGGTGGCGTCGACGTAACCACGACCGTTGAGGGGCGCGAACGCTACCCCATCCAGATCCGCTATCAGCGAAACGTCCGCGAACGGCTCGACGAGCTTCGCAAAGTGCCGGTGGTGACCCACACTGGCGAGGTCGTCCCGCTGGAGCGGCTCGCAGCGGTCGACACCACGTGGGGGCCCGGGGCCATCAACAGCGAGGACGCCCGGCTCGTGGCCCACGTCGCGTTTTCCCCTTCCGGCGCGGCCGGCGACCTGGAAACGGTCGACGCGGCGATGGAATCGCTCCGCAAAGCGAGGGAATCGGGCGATTTATCGTTCCCCGACGGCAACTTCGAGCTCCAGCCGGTCGGATCGTTTCAGAACCAGATCGAGGCGAACCGCCGTCTGATGTGGATCGTGCCGGCCGTCGTGCTGATCAACCTGCTGTTGCACTACCTCCACTTCCGCAACTTCTCCCTGGCCTTGGTGGTCTTTTCCGGAATCCCCGTCGCGGCGGCCGGAGGAATGATGGCCCTGGCGGTGATGGCCGTTGATATGAACACCGCCGTCTGGGTCGGATTCATCGCGCTGTTCGGGATCGCGGCCGACGACGGCATCGTCATGGCCACGTACATTCAAGAAGTCTTGACGCGCCGGCGGCTCCGCAGCGTGGCGGACATCCGGGAAGCCATTTACCACGCCGGGCTCAAGCGCATCCGCCCCTGCGTAATGACCACCGTGACCACTTTGGTCGCACTCCTGCCGGTCCTGGTATCCGCTGGCCGCGGCGCGGACGTGGCCCGGGCCATGGCCCTGCCCGTGTTCGGCGGCATGTTGATCGAGCCGTTCACGACGTTTATCGTCCCAACACTATACTGCGCCTACATGGAGTTCAAGATGCGCGCCGGTCTGCACGACGACTTCTGGGCGGGAACCGAACATGAGGTCCTCCCGGAAGACGCATTGGAAGGGGTTGTCTCGACGGCAGCCTGAGCGCGAACGGCGAAGAGATCAGCCGCCATCGGTTGCGGTTGCGAGGTATCGTTTGGAGTTTCTTTTTCGGTTCCGTCCTGTTACCAGAAGGAGAAGGACATGAAGAACGTGAAGATGCTTGTTGCAGTCGCCTTGTTCGCGGGAATCGCTCAAACGGCCGGCGCCCAGGAGGCCACCTCGCCCGAAGAGCAGCAGATCCAGCGCGATCGGTTGCGGGCCGCGGTGCAGGAGATTTGCCCCGTGTCGGGTCAGAAACTGGGGGCCCACGGCGCCCCGGTCAAGGTGAAGATCGGCGAAGAGGAACTGTTCCTCTGCTGCAAGGGGTGTTTGCAGGGCAAGGTCAACGCGGAGCGCTGGGCAACGATCCACGCCAACTTCGCCAAGGCCCAGCGGATCTGCCCCGTGATGAAGAATGCCCTTCCGGAGAACCCCAAGTGGACCGTTGTCGAAGGGCAAATCGTCTACGTCTGCTGCCCGCCGTGCACTAAGAAGATCGAGGCGGACCCCGCTACGTACCTTCAAGAGGTGGATCACCTCTATTCGGCCTCGCTACAAGCCAAACAAGGTCACGGTGGGACACCGTGAGAACTGAATTCGCGCTAGGCGCGGACCCGACGGTAGACGCTACCCTCCGAGCCTGACGCATGGGCCCGGCCGGCGAAATCGGCGACGGCAGAGTTTTCGTCCTCCCTCTGGAAGACTGCATTCGCATCCGCACCGGGGAAGGGAGGCGGGAGGGGACTTGATGGGCCGGCTTTGGGGCCGCCTACTCGGATTGCCCATTACCAGTCGGACTCGATGCCGATGACGCGGCTTCCTTGGACTACGAAGCGTCGGTCGGTGTGAACGGCGCGGCCGCGGGACGTCAGGTAGCGGTATTGCACGCGCACCACCGAGCCCGGCCCGTGGGGGTTGTCTTTCGGCGAAAACCGCCGGCTGGCCCCTTTCTTCCGTTTGCGGAGGACGACGGAACGGAAGTAGTCGGCGAGCAATTGCTGGTAGGCGCGACGCAACTCCGGCCTTTCGCGGGTCGGTCCGGCGGGCCGCTGCTTGTGGCAGGCCTGCCCGGCCCGGTAGCGGGCGACGGACTCCGTGGTGGTGGTCCAATGGGGGTCGTGCCCCGTTCCACGCTTGCCGCGCAGCACGCCGCTCTCCAGGCGCCGCTTGACGCGGAGGATCTGCGTGGGCGTCGGCTCGCGGGTGGAGTAGGCCCGCCACACGCCGAGATTCACTTCGTCGATGAACCACGGGACCGAGCCGTCCATCATGGCGACGTTGACCCCGCCGCCGTGATAGCTCCGCGCGGTCACTGCCGCATAGGCCGGCACGGTGTCCGACTTGCCTTCCTGCTGGTTGGTCGGCGTCGCCCGAATGACCCGCCTGCGCAAAGTCCACGAAGGGGACGGAGGCAGGGTGCTGTCCGCCCGCGGAATCGTCGAGTGTACCGATACTGAGTCTCACTATCAATAGCTGGGCGGCGGTTTTCCACGGTTTTTTTGGCCGCTAGGCCGACCCGGACCCAGCGCCACTCCGTCAGAGGCCCGAATGGCAGGAGAATTTCCTCTTGCCGAGCCACGAAGGGACCTTACGCGGCCGGCGAGCAGCATCTCGCCGAGCGGTTGACCTCGGACTTTGTTCGGCGGGACGCCAGTGGGCAAACCACTGCTTGGGGGGGGTGTAACGCCGCCCCCGAGGCCGTGGCGGCGTGGCCCGCTGGGGCTCGTGGTCTGGCAAGCCCTGTCGAGGGAACGATTTCGAGGCTGCCGGGGTGCCCCTCGCCCATCGTGTCACACCCTGCGGTAAATTAGCCCCGCGAGAGCATGAAAGAACCCACTGGCAGATGGGATAGTGCTCGACCATCTTGGACTCCGCGTGGCCGAGCCACTTGCGGATTTCCCCTTCCGAGGCCCCGCCGAGGAAGGCTCGGCTGCAGAAGAAATGCCTCAAAGAACGCAGCCGACCGTGCTCGAAGCCGATCTCCCCCGGGGGAGTGGGGAACCCTTTCTTCAGCGGCTCGATCACGTCGCGGATGGACACGTGCAAGACGTTGTTGGGCCGGAGGGCCCCTCCACGTGGAGCACGGAAGACGCGACCATCGGCCTTGCGGGGTAGGCCCCCCAGTATCTTGCGCAACCGGGGGTGGATGGGGATGGTGCGGGACCGCCGGCCCTTGCTGGTTCGCGCCTTGCCCGACGCCCGCTTGCGGCGGCTCGATCGTTCGTCGGCGACTCGGAGGTTATTGGAATACAGGTCCACGTCGCTCCACCGGTGGGCAGCCAGTTCGCTGATCCGCACGCCCGTATGAGGCGACTCCGTCCGCCGGCCAGGGCGCGCATTGCCGCCGATGGCTCCTGGCTAGCCTCTTCTCTGTGGCCTTTGGGCGCAGCGAGAAAACCGCCCTTGACGACGGCGGCTAGCATAGTCATTTCTGCATTCCGTGTCGACGAGAACTAGCAGCGATCCGCCGGAAGACGGTCAGGACACCCGGAGGACCGAGACTCCCTATTGGATCGTGACGGTCTCTTGCACTCCGTGCGTCAGCCTCACTTTCACGATACGGCGGTTGATGAAGTCGCTGATGTACACGCCGCTCTTGCCGACGCTGACGGCGTAGGGCCAGCTCAAGGGGATGCCGGGCGTGGGCACTTTGCTGTCGGGGCCGGCCAAGTCTTCATTGCCGTAGTCGCCAAAGCGGAGCAGTTCGTTGTTGTTCGCGTCGACCACCAGCACGCTGAATTGCCCGACGTCGGGAATCAGCACCCGGCCGTAACGTTCGACGGTAAAGCGGCCAACATAACATCCGCAGCCGCCGCCGGGCACAGTTGAGAAGCCGGGGCGGATCCAGGTCTGACCCTCGACGTAGGCTTTCTCCACTCGGAGTTTGTTCAGTGCGGTGCACCTGTCGAGGTGGGGCGGCGGCCAGATGAGGCCCGCGGGCGGCGTGCTCCAGCGCGGCGGCAGGTAGTAGAAGTGGCCGCCGGTCGGGGGGAACTTCACCACGCTGCCGTACATCCAGGTGTAGGTGGCCGCGGGGGGCTCCTCGCCGAACGCCTTCGGCCAGTTCCAGTCCGGCGGTGTGAGCATCGAGGCGATGTAGACGTTGCCCTGCGCGTCCATCACCGGCGAGCCGTCGCCCTTCGCCAGTCCGTCGATCACCTTGTTTGTCTTCAGCTTCCCGTCCGGGCCGTAGACGCTCACGCCGCGGCGCGGACTCTTGTCAATCACCGCAATCTCGCCGCAGGGCGAGACAAACAGCCCCTTCGTGCCGGTGTAGCCGTGGCCGTAAACGTTGCCCGGCACATCTTCGATTTCGTTACTCACGCTGCCCGGGAAAGGCAGCGGCTCGCCGTCGCGATCGTAACGGTCGATGCTCTTGGCGCCGGGGTTCCAATTCGTCATGCGGGTAACGTAGAACTCGCCGCCCGGGCCCACGGCAATATCCTGGCCCTTGATTTCGGGAAACAGCTTCACTTCGCCGGTCACTCCGTCGACGCGGGCGAAGCGGTGTTCGCTGTAGCTGTGCACGAAGACATCGTCGTTCACGGGCGAGGCGGCGATCTGGTAAACGTCCGGCAGCGCCCGGTGCTTGATGATCTCCACCGGCGTACTCAGGCTGTCGCCCTCGTCGACCACTTTCTCGACACCGCGCCGGGCGAGCGGCGACTCCCACGTCTCGAAGGAAGTGCGGGCGAGCCAGATCACCGGTTTCTCGCCCTGCGTGTCCAACCCGAGGGCCGGGTAGGACATGCCTAGATCAACCGACGCGACGGCCGGCTTACCGATGCCGGCGAACTTCGTCAGTTTCGTCTCACTCTTGCGGTATCCGGTGATGCGGAACGACATGACGTAGACCGCGCCGCTCTTGGAATCGACTGCCACCTGCTCGGGGTGCTGCACGTCGATCTTGCCGACCCACTGGCCTTTTGAGTCGAACACGGCCACGCGGGCAGCATCGTAATCACACACGTAGATTCGCCCCTTGGCGTCGGTGGCGATGCCGCGGGGGCGCGTCAGATGCGACTCGTCTTTGCCCGGCCTGTAAAGCTCGCCTATGAACGGCTCGGCGAAGCCTTTGTCCTCGAAGCCGACGCGATAAACGACGGCGTGCGGCGGACGCTTATCCGAATTCGTGCCGCCGTCGGGAGCAAGGCTGTCGTCTCCTCCGTCACCGCGCCGATGGCCCGAAGTATAGATCCACTTCTCGTCGGGACTGAGGGCGGCGAAGCAGAGCCCGTGGGCGAGCTGCTCTGCCGATCCGGGCGGGCCGACGTAGTCCAGCCCCTTGGGGATACCACCGTCTGTGCTGACGAAGAGCAGGTGGTGCGGGCGCGTGCCGGCGTTGTGCGTCTTGGATGCATTGACTAGCACGATCGTGCCTTGGCTGGTGATCGGCATGGTCTGCGGGCGCATGCCGGTGCTGATCGGATAGAGATCGCGAAAGTTGGACAGTTCGATGCGTGGGACCGATCGGCCGTCCGGCAGCTTGACGCGCGGCAGGCCGGCCAGACGTTCGTCCGGCAGGTTGGCCGCGTAGGGCATCACCGTGCGCACGTACTTACCTTCCTTTGTCCATGCCTGCAACAGGAAGGTGCTCTTGGTCTGGCCGTGTTCCATCAGGATGTAGAGCAGGCCGTCGGGGCCCACCGTGACCGCGCGCGGTGCAAAGCTGATGCCGGGCTGGTAGAAGATCACCCGCTCGAACTCCGCCCGCATTTCCAACCCGACGCGTGCGCTGAACGGCCCGCGCAGGGTCGAGACATCCTCGTCCTCGTCGTCTTTGCCGTTCCAGGTGAGCGACTGCTCGAGCGAGTTGGCCTTCAGCGGCGGCGGCGCGTTCTTGCCGAGCATGCCGGCCGCCAGGTGGCGGACCACGGTGCCTTTCGCATCGACGATGGCGACCTCGACACTCGTCGCGGCCGACGCGGCGAAGCGGATTGTGACCGTATCGCCTGAGCGCGTTGCCCTCGGCGGCTGGGCCAATGTCACCTCAGCGGCCCGACTGACGTCGGCCAGAGCAACAGCCACGAGCAAGCCGGCCATGGGCAACGCGGCCGAGCGGCAAAAAGCACTCATAGATCGCTCCTCGATCGGGCGGTCCAATGAAGATACCACAGGCAGATGACTTGGACAATCCGCGGCAAACCAGGCACCCGGATTCAAGATGGCCGGGCATCGGACACGGAAATCCCGCCGTAGGGTAGCCGGAGATGTGGGGGTGCCTGATTCTGCACGTTGGAGCGGTGTCGTCCGGTCGAGAATTGCATCTGGCCGGGGCGGACGGTATGCTCATGCGCATGGCCGGCTTGTTCTCAAGACGCCGGCAAACCCGTATCCTGCGGACGCAATGATCCAGCAGTTTGCCTTCCAACTTTCGACATAAGGGGGATTTACCATGCAAGCTAGAGACACGATCTATGGCGCGTTGACGTCCGTAGTACTCTTGCTTACCGCTGTCGGCTCGCCCGCCTCCGCCGCCGTGCGCGGTGCGTGGGCTACGACCGATCGCACGGTTGATTGCTCCAGTTTTGCGTCAATCGCCAAGGACATCATCAAGCCGGGCATGAGCGACGAACAGAAGGCGATTGCCATGTACCACTTCTTCCGGCAGAGGGTGTACCACTATCGAAACCTGCCGGAAAGCCGCGAGCCACTCAAGACGGTCAACATCCTGGGCAACACGCTGTGCGGTTCGCAGGCCACGTGCATGAAGGGGCTTCTGGCGTCGATTGGATTGAAAGCCCGCGTCGTGAGCCATCCCGGGCATACGTTTTACGAAGTCTTCTACGATGGTCAGTGGCACGGCTACGACACCATGACCAATTTCTACGTCTTCACGCGCGGTCCCAAGCGAACGGTGGCCTCGTTCGAGCAACTGCACGACGACCCAACGCTCATCCGCGACGCCGAGAAGGAAGGCAGGGCGTGCCCCAACATCTGTCCCTGCGGGGACAAACCGGAATCGTTCGCCCAGAAGACCCGGCTCACGGATTATACACCGCAGACGAGCGATTGGTCCGTTAAGGACTACCAATTGCGGCTGGGTGAGGAGATCGTGCGGAGTTGGCGGCCGGAGGGCAAGCCGCTGCCGGGCAGCTACCGCAACTCGGATCCGGGTCCGCTGCACACCTGCGGAACTCGGGACCGGCGTGCCGAGCCGTTCCTGTTCAAGTTCTGGGAGCCCTACGGCATACCCAAATTCGGACCTTCCACCACGGTCAGCTACCGCCACTACTTCAACGGTCACATCAACTACTCGCCGGACCTGACGCGCGAACAGTCCGTACTCGACGGCAGCGCGACGCTGGACGAGGCGAAGGTGACGTCCAGTGGCCTCGTCGGCCCCGGCACGTATAGCTTTTCGGTTGGCTGTCCCTTCTACGTCACTGGCGGAGTGCTGCTGTTCGAAGCCGATTGCGCGAAAGAAGACTCCGTCGAAGTTCACGTCGATCAACATGGGGGCGGTTGGCAGAAGCTCTTTACCGGCGGGCGGCCCGGCGAGAAGCTGTATCGCGTGCCGTTGGACCGCGCCGTAGCTCGATCGGGCGTTGGCCGTCACCAGTACAACGTCCGGATCGTGCTGGGCGAACAAAGCACGTTGAAGAACATGTACCTGCGGACGTGGTTCCAGCACAATGCCATGGCCGCCCCCCATCTGATGCCGGGCAAGAACAACGTGACGGTCGAGGTGGCAAACGAGGACGCGCTGAAAGCGGCTCCCCTGACGCTCGTGTACCGCTACCGAGACGCGCCGAATTGGGACGGACCAGTGAAGACCGTTGAGCGTCGGATTGTCCGCAGTGCAGAGACTCTTCCGGTGACACTGCCGGAAACGGATAAGTTGCCGCAGATGTGTGACCTGACCCTGCGCTACGGCGAACTCGGCTGGACGCCGCCCAAACAGGTCCGGCCCGACCGTGTTATTGCCGATTTCACCCAGCAGAAGGGCATCGGCGGCTGGCAGGCTGATGACCCGTTGAAGGTCAGTCACGACGGCCAGGGATTGCTGGTCGTCTGTCTCGGGAAGGAAACCTACCCGCAGATATCACTTGACGGATTGAAGGAGGACTGGAGCGATTTCGAGGCCGTGGTGATTGAGTTGGAGAACCTCGGGCGGGAACCGCAAACGATTGTCTTCCGCGCCCGATCAAACGACACCAATGACCAGCGGACCGACGTGAATTTCGAGGTCCAACCCGGTCCGGCAGAACTTCGAGTCCCCTTGAAGTCGCTGCGAAAGACGCAGGTCGACACGATCACGAAGATCTACTTGATGACGTACGAGGTTCCCGAAGGGGGCTGCAGGGTCCGGGTCAAACGAATTGTGCTCCAGCCGGATCGATCAGGGTTATAGACCGTCTGTGGTCAAAACGCCTGCTGAGGAGGGCCACAAATGCCAACACGTATCCTTTGCCTCGTCACCTTGTTGACTTGTACGGTCCATGCTGTCCGGGCCGCGGACAGGGAGAAGGTCTGGCCCAAGTCCGCCCCAATCAGCGGCGCCCAAATCAGGGTGAACGAGTGGACGGCGATCGAAGAGCACGGCGCGAGCCGGCGGCGACTGGCCGGCTTGGCCTACCTGCCCGACGAACAAAGCTGGTTGCTTTTCATGGGAGCTCCGGGAGCATGGAACGACCTCGGACCCTTCCCGTACGACGAGCAAACCTTCGACCTGAAAGGCCGCGTGTGGAAGAACCGCTTCCCCTTCGGGAAAGAGAGCTGGGGACCGGAAGCGGGCGTCTGCCAGCCGCCGCCGTTTCGCGGGCACGGGTATCGTATTGAAGACGTGGAGGGCAACATCAGGCTTGGGCTCTGGGAGGGCCGATTCCACGCATATTACCAGTACGCCCTGGACAGCGACCGCAACCGACTGGTGGCGTACGTCAAACGGCACACGCTCGAGTACGACCCCCGGAAGCGAACGTGGAAGGATCTGAATCCTCAGGGCGATCCGCAGGAGGGCTGTCGCTTCGAGCTGTGGTGGGGCTCGATCTGTTATGACCCGATCAACAAGGAGTTCGTGCTCTTCGGCGGGAACAACGGAGCCAGCGAGTACAACGACACGCGCACTTGGGTCTACTCTGTGGCGGATAACCAATGGCGTCGCCAGCTAAGTGGAAGTGACCGAATCACGCGCCTCCACAAGCAGGCGAAAGCACTCCGTGTCACGGGCACTGAGTTCTACGGCGCGCTGCTAAACCGCTATTTCCAAACGGAACTGCCACACGAAGGGAAGACGAGCCTTTCCGGCATGGCCAACTTCTTGTCCGAACGCATCGAAGCGTTCAGCAGGGAGTTGGCCGGGAAGGCCCCCGGGCATGAGAAGACCCAATGTGAACGAGCGGCAGCGGAACTCGAGTCCGCGTCGGAACTCCTCGGCCAAATCGGCGACTCTCCGAATCCGGACTCGCTCAAAGCCGCCTTGGCGCTCAAGCGAGCACTGCGCCGCGCGGAAGATTGGCTGTTGTGCGAACCACCGCCGCGGGCCTACTCTCCCATGGTCTACGATCCGTCAACCGAAAAGACTGTGCTTTTCGGCGGCGATCGTCTGGACATGCTCTATGCCGACACGTGGGTATATGACTGCCGTACGCGGAGCTGGCAGCGCCGCCGACCGGCGGTCAGCCCGTCGCCCCGCGCCGGGCACGCGTTCGTCTACCTGCCGGAGGCCCGGAAGCTCGCGCTACTTGGGGGATATGGCTTCGATTCGCAAACGGGTTACTGGGGGGCATTGTACAAGCAGTTGCCTATGCAGGTCTGGACGTACGATGTGGACGATGACCGGTGGGACTTCATCACCGAATGGCCCGTGCCGGAGCGGAATGAAGAGGTCCCCAACGCCGCTCCACGATTTATGCAAACCAAGGGGCAGAGCTTCCTGGCGGCGGTCGGCGACGATGACGTCGTCCTCTTTGCGGGACCTGTCACGTATGCCTGCCGTCTCGATGTGAGCCGACCCGACGCACCGGGCACGGTGAAGCGCGGCATCCCGCCCGGCACCGTTGAGTGGCGCGACGGGCCCTATGATCCGGATTGGTACTTGGACGGCCCGCCACCCGCCGAGGAACCATTCCGGAAGGTGCTCGAAGCGGTTCCCGTCAACCAGTGGACCGTGGTCACGCCCAAAGAGATGCGGCTTCCTCGCCAGAACCGCGACTGGGGCACGGCCGTGTTCGATCCGGATCGCGACGCGATCTACCGTTGGAGCGGCGGGCACTCGGCCCACTGCGGATCGGATATTCCCATCTTCTCGATGAAGACGGGCCGCTACCACCAGAAGTACCCGCCGGCGTTTCCCTTGGAGGGTATCGGTTCGTGCGGGTCGCAACCGTCTCGATCCACGTTCCTCGGCCAGCCGTGGATCTCGGCCCACAGCTATCACTCATACGCCTACGATCCCGTTTCGAAGCGGATGATCTGTTGCGGTCACCAGAGCTTCTCATTCGTGTTCAATCCAAACTCCGGGACCTGGACGTGCAAGCCACAGCCGGAGGGCATGGCCGAAGACAACTTCTATACGCTGACACTCTGTTCGACTCGGCACGGCCCCTACGCGTGGACTCGGTTCGGGACGTTGTTTCATTACGATGGTCGCCACGACGCTTGGGCGGAGGTCGAGTTGCAGGGCGAGTCTCTCGTGGAAACCCGCTGTGACAACTCGGGGATGTGCTACGACGCCAAGCGCGACAGGTTGACCATGACGCACAGCGAGTTTCAGGGCGATCTAATGGCCGTAGACCTGAAAACTCGCACCGCCAAACGGCTTTCCCCTCGGGGTATGGCCGCGGCCGCCAAGGCAAACCACTTCCTGCGCGAGACCTGCTATCACGCGGCCCACGACATAGTACTGGTACCTACCCGCGGCAAACGTGGCGATACCGCACCCGTGCCGTGGGTGCTCTATGACTGCGCGAGCAACGCTTGGACGTCCGTCGACATCGGCGGGCCGAACCCAACCAACGTTTCCATGGGTCTGATGTACGACCCGAAGCGCGAGCTTGTGATCGCCGTCGATACCAACAGTGTCGTCTACGTGTTGAGATTAGATCCTGTGTCCGCCACACCGATCGAAGATGAAATCGATGAAGTCGGTGAAACAAGGTAACACGGGCTCAGCGTCGGCGCCAGACGTTCATGCCGCAGCGTGGGCCGCCGTTGTTGCGGTGCAGCGCATCCCAACCGTTAAGAAAGTGCAGACGTCCTTCAACGTCCGTAAGCGCTTCACGGGCAGCGTCGAGAATCACGTCGCTCTCGTCGTCGGCTGGAGCTCTCCGGGGGCCGAACGGACGCAAGAGGACGATCTCTCGGTTAAACGTCTGGAGGTTTACGAGACTCGGCAGAAGCGGGCAGGCGCCCGCTTCCTGCGGCCCCTCGGAAGCGAAGAGCGCGGGCAGGCGGATGGCGTCATCAGCCTCGATGCCGAGCGATTGTCTCACGGCGTCGTCGGCCCTCAGACATCGTGCGGCTACAATCCGGTTCGTCCGTGCGAGAACGTTGTCACCTGCCATTTCGCCCGCGGCCATGATGGCGGGAAACTCCTCGCCTGTCGAATCAATCCACATCTGAGAGCCTTCGACCAACAGAAACCGACTAGTCTTGTCGGGACGGTCGAACCAGATGGGCATGGTTTCGCACCGGCCTGCGATCGCACGCACGAGCCCCAGCATCGCCGATCGCGCGTCCGAGAAGTCGCGCGTGTCCCACGCACCGTCGATTGTGAAGTGCCGGCCCTTGACCGCCCGAACCTTGGCGACCTGGCCGGCGCCTTTGCCCTTCCAGATGCGAACGAAGGTCCATTTTCCCGCGGGAACCGGTCTGGCCGTTTCGATCCCCCGGATGGTCGAGTCCACGACCGCACCCGTGTGCTCGGCACTTCCGGCGGAGTAGAAGATGGCGCGCTGCGGCGGCACGGACCGGATCAGATCGAGTCCCGCCTTTGGGTCAGGTACGACGGCGAGAAAGCCGCGGGGAGTGCTCGCGGGGACGAAGTTCACAAGTTCGTCCACGTGTCCGACTTTGAGCCACGCGGTGTCGAGCTCAATGAGCTTTCCTTCGGGGGCGACTTGGACGCCTTGCCCGCGCAGGAAATCCTTGATCTCGTCGCTGGTATCGCGTGCCACGATCAGACGGCCATGCGGATACCCCTCGATTGGCGGCGAGGCCATGATCGCCCCGCCCGCGTCGAAGCGTGAATGGGATGACTCTTCTTGGCGGCCCTTGAACGGATTGATATATAGCCCCTTTTCCACAAGCGGCGCGAAGTGCGAGCGTCCCCACTGGGCAAGCCTTTGGTCACCTGGCATTCTGAGGACGGCCGTATCACTCCCCAGCCACCCGAACAACCATTCGTCCGTGGTCCAGGCTGAGAGCAACCCTGCAGCCGGCCGCCCCTGCCGATCGAATGCCGGCACACGCTCGATGCGAGCCTCACCGATACCGGGCACCCGGGCAACAACGTCGGCCCAGCCCGCCCGTTCACAAACATAGACTTTCTCTGACTTGGCCAGCGCGTGAGGCACGACGAAAGGCGTATTTCGCTCAGATTGGCCAAGCACAGCCGCCGGGTCAGAGCAGCAGCAGGCCAATGCAAGTTGGAACGCAGCGAAGTGGACTCGGCTCTTCACCGGTGAAATCTCCTGCGCTACGTCCCCTTCAGCGTCCGAAACGCGATGACAATCGGCACATCCGGGTCCGTACTGTCCGGATGGCGTTCGTAGGCGACGAGCGTCGTGCCGGTGCCGTCACTGGCAACGGCTGGCCGGTAGGCTGGGGTGTCGGGCGAGCCGGCGATCTGTTCCTCTTCTTCCGATAGAGCCTTACCTTCCGAGCTAAATCGACGCAGGAAGACCGCATCGTAATGCGGTAACTGACGGCGGTGTCGGATCGGCACATCCCAGGCCACCACGTAGGCATCTCCATCCCAGGCGACCGACGGGTGCCGCACATAACGGCCCGACTCCATGAGTTGTCGAGCGGCCAGGGCACCACCTTCGCGTGTGAAATGCGTGCCGAAACGGCTTGTCTCGGCCACCCATTCGCCTTCCAACGGCAGCAACAGCATGCCGGAGTCTCGCCGGCCGGAAGAACGACCACCCGTGTTCATAAAGGTAGTGAACACCATCAGAACGTGTTTGCCATCGGACGCGAACGCGGGATCCGTGCCCATTCCCCCAGGATCGGAGACGACCGGACCGTCGGTCTTTCCGTCGCGAATCCGCCAGAGGCACAGCCAACGACCGGACCGCGCCGCCGCCACAACGCAACCGTCTCCCAGAGAGAATACTCCCGGCGTCCCCATGTTCCACGGGGCGAGGTACGCTTTCGGTGGCGTAGCCAGAAGCATGCCGGCGCCGTCAAGCACTTTGCCTTTTGCCTCTACACGCCCGCCATGGATGTGGTAGCCCCGGCCGTAGTAGTGCCGCCATACCACTTGGTACGCCGAACCGTCGTGACAGACGGCCGGCTCGGCTTGGTTCTTTTCGCCGGTGGTTACAGGAAAACCGTCGGCGTCGAGCACCTTTCCATCCGGAGTGACTCGCGCCGCGTACACGTCGTAGTCACGTTCGCTACGCAGATCCTGCCAGACCACCAGGAATTGTCCTGTTCCGAAAGCCACGCGGGGACGGGCCTGTTCATCTCTTGCCTGACAAATGACCAGGGGTGTTGTATCCAGGACCTTGCCTTCCTTGTTGAGGCGCGCACCGACAATGTCCGCCTGCTCGTTGCGGCCGGCCTGCCAGACTACGAGGAAAACGTCGTCGCCCCACACCGCAGCGGGGGCGTGTGCGTGCGTGCTGGCGTGTGCAGGGAGATGAGCTTCCGATGACAATGTGGCCGCTATGGCCGGAAATGAGGTCAGAACGGCCATGCACGTAATCAGTGTCCGAATCATTGGGAGTCACTCCTTACTTCTGCCCGTCTATCAGCGTGATGAGCCAGATTCCGCCGTCGGTATTGTCGTGTTTGCTTGACGCCCACGCGCCGTTGCCGAGCGTGTTAAAGACGCCCGCGGCCGGCCACATACTCAGACGGCACTTCTCGTCTCTCTCGAACCCATCTTCGTAACCGTAGGTGCCGTCGGGCTTCTTCACGAAGAAGAAGATGTGGCGCTCCTCAAGATCCAGTCGGTAGAAGCTGCTCGAGTCGCCACCGCCCACGAACAAGTAACGGCCGCCGGGACTGATCGACATTCCCGTCGGACAGTGCCAGGTCATGCCGACAAACGGGCCGCTCAGGTCCGGCTTGCGCGGGTTGTCACCGGGCGGGGTGAGGTTTTCGTCTTCGCCGGTCTGCAAGTCGACCGCGTGCGGGGCATTGCGAGTGTGATAGTAGAGCTTCCCTGCGCTCGCATCCAAAGCCCATCGATCCACCGCATACCAGGGAAATGTGGAGGGTAGCGTGACCGAGATCGACTGGTATCCCTTGCACGGCGGAGCCTGCTTGCCCTGGCCGGTCAGCGCGTAAATGCCTCCTCGACGATCTTTCACGATGCACAACGTGGTTTTGGATTCCTTGTCGTTCAGGGGACCGATCGTCCGCACCACACCGGCTTCAAGATCGACATAGCGCCACAGGTTTCCCGCACCGCGGTCTATGACGAATAGATGCTTTCCGTCGTCCGAGACGCACAGCAAATTGGTGGCGTTGTACCACCAGCCCCCGAAGCGGGCACTTTCCAATGGCCCATCGCGCCGTCCGCGGACCGAACCGGCCAACGTGATCACGCGGCCCGTTGTCGCCCGGTAGCTGCGAATCACCGGCGAGTTGCTTTCCGACCAATAGATGTTCCCGGCCGCATCCATGTCGTGGCCTTTGAGGAAATCGGTTCCCTCGGCCTGCGCATCCTCAGCGGGACCGTCTAGAATGACGCCTGCCTTACGGACAGCCAGACGCATGTGATATGCGGGGTCCTCCGGCAACTCGGCGGCATTCGGCGAGGTTTCGCCGCCTCGGACGGGGAAGGCCATGAGAAGAGAGAACGTCCATATCATGCTTACCGTCTTGCGCACGATGCACCCTCCTTACACGTCTTTTCTGGTTGAACTGCAGACCTACTCTCCTGCCAATGCCTGGTCCACTTCTGCGGCCGCGTCGAACAGCTCGGTTGCGCGTCCCGGCCAGTCCGTCGCTGCGTACCATTGCCATACGCGATTGTTCTGGCTCCTGCCGGCCGAGGCTACCGCGCGGATCATGCGGGCCCGGTCGTCCAGGACCTGCTGGCACTGCTGGATCAAGAAGTTGGACAGCTTCCCGCGCCTGGCGGCGTCGGCGAGGGCCCTCTCAATGAAGATTCGTGCCTCGCACTCCTGCACGCCTTGGCGCAGGGCCTCGAAGCGGACCGTCGAGACTGCACCGGACGGCCCTGGCGCGAGAACGCTCAGCGTCGATGAGCCGATGCTGAGTTGGTGCCAAGGACTATCGGGATAACGTCCGGCGATGCTCTCTCCGTGGCCCCGCGAATCTACCAACACGGGCCAAAAATCCGCCCCGGCACGCCCAAACCCTCGCACGCCCGCCATGGTTGTCGCTTCGCTGATCGTCCCATATACGGCCAAGGGCGAGTGGGACCACATGGGGCCGACCGGACCGGCTCCGTAACGGGGGAATACACCGCGAATCAGCGGCTCGTTTTGCCAACCGTAGCGTCGCTCTTGGTCTGGCTCGGGAACATTCGGCGCGCCCCAAACGTTCCAGTAGAGTCCTACCGGGGCATCATTGATCTTGTCGGCGCTGGCGTGCGAGTTCAGCATCCATCTTGCGTAAGGGGCGATCTCGGCGAACAGTTCGGTCACCTGCGGGCTGGGCCTGCTGTCACCGGCGATTCCCAGCATGATCTGCCCGTCGTCGATGCCGCGCCGGTTCAGCCGTTGGCGGATTTCGTCCAAGACAGGTTTCATGAAGGCATTGCTCTCCGGCGTGCCATACACCGGCCCCACCATCTGGTGGATCTTGCCGCTTGACGGGTCGAGACGGCTGACGGTTACGCCTTGAGGCGGCTTTCCCGTGCGACCGAAGTAGCCGCCGCCAAGGGACAAGTCCCACACATACAGACATACCACTTCCGGCTTGCCGGAATGTCTGAGCGTCAGATCGAGATACCGGTCGAAGACGCTGTAGTCATGCGTGTAGGATCCATCGTCCCGTCTAATCCACCGCACCATCGTTTGGTCGTTCCCGAAATGGGTCTTGCACACCAGCGGGACGAACACGACGTCGTTGCCCACCTGACCCAACAGATCCAGCGACTTCTCCACCAGCGCAAAATGCTCCTCGGACCAAAGGGGCACCTGGTATTGCAGAGCTACCGTTGCCGGCGACTGAACCAGTCCCAGGTGCGAGGCGAAATCCTTCGAATCGGCCAGCGTCCAGACACTGACCTTGAGTTCGACGGGAACCTCCGATGCTCTCCTGCCGTCTGCATAAAGCGTCAATTGACCTCGATACTCCCCGGGCACGGCGTCCGCCGGCACTCGGACCGTCAGCCAGACGACGTGCACCCGACTGTCCTCCAACGGTGCGTCGGCCAATGCATCGAAGCGACGAATGTCCCGATTGCCTGCGAAACGGCCGGCCGTACCTCGTTCTTGCCCAGTGGGTTGTGCGTAACGGATGTGGAGCGACGCCGCCGGTATGCGGCACGTGCCGTCGGCAAGCCGCAGTTCGCTGATTTCAGCCCGCACGCGGGGGATTGCCACATCGTTACGAACGACGATCTGTCCCGAGAATACCCCGTTGCGTGCCGCCGAAATATGCAATGGGCCAAGCGGTTCGTTGGGGTCGGCGTATCCGACCTGATCAAAGACCGCGACCAGAGAATTGAGCGTCTCGACCTGGAGCCCTTCAGGTTGGCCCACATTGGGTGTCAGGCCGTCGGGGCTCGAAGCGGTCAGTTCCGCTGACACGAAGCCGGCCGTGTTCCAGCGTCCCATGTGAGCCCCTTTCAGCCTACGGGATTCTGCCAGAATAGGTGCCCGGTGGATCTCGAGCGCCAAGACATTCACTCCCGAACGTAGCAGGCCGGGTGGCAGCGCGATGCCCGTTAGCCTTCGGATGCGCTCGTTACAGCGGTCCCGATACGTCTCGGGATCTCTCCATCCCCAACGAATTACCGTGCCACCGGGCGTGGAATAGGTTTCCAGCCGATATGGTTCGGCCAAGGAAGCGGGGGCAATTCCGTCCTTGCCCAGGTGGCTACGGGCAATTTCCCGGCCGTTCAGATAGACTACAATCCCTCCGCGAAACGCGCAAGAGAGCTTCAGATCCTTCACGCGATCCAAGTCAGTTACCGCAAAGTTGCCGCGCAGGCATATTAGACTGACCGTCTCCGGCTGCAGGAAACCATAACCACCAAAGATCGGACCGGGCGTCCGCAGCCAATCGCGGTCAGCGAAGTCCGTCTGCATCCAGTCGGTCGGAGGAGGAGACGTGGATATTCGAGACTGATCGTCTGATGATCCTTCGGTCTTCTCGGCTTCCGTACTCGTAAGCACCGGCGGCTGAAGAGTGAAATGACACCGCCAGAAACTGCGGGTCTCCAGAATCGGTTGGCCGGACGCAGCCGCAGGATCGTCCTGAGCGATGGCCGACGAGTCGACTGCAGCGCCGAGGAACGTGATGAAGGCTGCCACAAGCAGCCGATCGCTAGGACTGACCGGAAATCCGTTCATTTGCCATTAGCTCCCTTTAGGGTCATCTACTGAGGCAGGTCGAGGGTTGCTTGAACCTCATACGAAAGGGCTGCCTTGAGGATGCGGCGATTGTCGTAGTCCATTGCGTAGATCGCTGTGTCGCTGGCCTGGACGTTGCGGACCCACGCGAATGCCACGTCGGGCTCGGCAAACGGGCTCTTCAGGTCCGCTGGGTCGTCCGGCCTGCGCGGCCGCAGCCGGCCGGTCTCAGGGTCCTCGACAAATGAGTCTTTGCCGCGATGATCCGCGTTCCCGTAACGGCCGATGCGGGCAATTCTGTTCCCGTTGGTGTCGAGCACCACGATGCTGAACAGGTGCATCGCCGGCACGAAGACGCGAGCGTAGCCGTCGACGTCCATCCGCGTGTGGTGGCACGAGCAGTTGATGCCAAGCCCGGTCTGGCCGAAGTAGCCCCACTGGATCTCGCCGCACCAATGTTTCTCGTATCGGTTGCCCCACCACGTGGCGTCGTAGAGGTTGTTCGGGCCGTCGGGCCGGCCGGGGGTGTCCTCGCCGTACACGCGGGCGACCGGGAGTGAGCCGGAGCCGTCGCCGAACTTGAGCACGCTGCCCATGGTCAGGTGGAAAGGCATGTGGCTCTCGAGTCCGTCCGGGATCTTGTCGCCTTCTTCGCGGAACGTGAGGGCGGACACGTACAGGTCGTTCTTTCGGTCCACGCGGACCCCGTGGACGAAAGGCAGTCCGGGCAGGGCGTTGAAGACCTTCTCCTCCCCATCCTTGTCAAACACGCGGAGTAGGCGCGTACCGGTCCTTCCTCCCTGGCCCTCGGCCATGTACCGTGCAGCCTTTTCGGGCCCGTAGGGTGCCCCGCCCTCGCGATCCTCAAGCCAGGTCTTCTGGCAGCCGGTTACCACGGTATAGATGTCGCCGTTCTCCAAAGTGGTCACGGCCGCGTCCCATTGCCGTACGCGAGTGTCTTGGCTCCAACATCTTCACCGTTCACCTTCCGTGTCTCCAGCGGCCTGGCCTGCCAGTCAGTTCACATCGAGTGTCGCCGTGTTGCTTAGCTTACTGATGCGGTGGTCGGCGTCGAAGCTTTTCAGGGCGAAGCAGCGTCTTCCGGCGGGCACGTTCTCGAGCACCATGGTATGTTTGGCCCCGGCGGCCTGCGGGGCGGGCTCGGCCAGCACATTGACCGCCATATTCCAATAGCAGACTGTGTCGCGCTCGTCGCGGTAATCGATTTCGTGGTAGTCCTTGATCGGCTTGGCGGCGTGCTTCACTTGGAACCGGGCGAGCTTCCCCGTGGCAGCCGGTTCAGTCCAACTCAATTCGACCTTGCCGCCGCCAAGGGCCCTGGCCGCCAGGTCGGTCACCGCCGCCGGCGGCGGCAAGTCGGCCAGCGGCCGAGCCCCGATGCCGAAGGCCAAGGCCGTCGGGCTCATGAAGTCACCCTTCGTGTTTCCCTTCACGCGTGCGTAGGGCGGGGCCTCGCCTCGCGGCACCCGCGGCGGGTTCCTGTAATCGCGGCTCAGACCCCACCATAAGGCTTCCATCGCTTTGTCGAAAAGCACTCTGTCGCCAGTCAGCTTGTAGCCGGCAGCGAACGGTCCCGGCCACCACTTGGTGTACCAACTGTCGGGGCCCTGGGCCTGATACTCGTTCCACTTTCCGCCTTTCCAAACCGGCACGAAGTCGGGCAAGGGGTAGTCGACGGAGAGATAGTAATGGACCGCCTTCTGCACGGGGTCAAAGGCATACTTCGCGCCGAAGTACGCCTCGGCGATCGCGTAGTCCATGGCGTCCTCGGCCGCCAGTTTCAGGGCCGGGTCGTCCGAGTCGAAGCCCGCCTCGTACGCCATCAGGTTGGCCATCAACTCCATCGCTTCAGGCCAGGTGCCAACCGACTTGGGCTGGTATTTGCCGTATCTCGGATGGACGCAGTATTTCCCTTCAATCTTCACATTCTCCTTCTCAATCAGCTCCGCGATACCCTGGCTGTCTTTGGACGCACGCGCCGCGGCAGCAGGGGTCGAACCCGACCAGCCGATGGTGAAGCCCCGCGGATCGCGGGCCGGCGTGCGAGTGGCCATACCGATGTAGTGCAACAACGCGGCCTTCCACTGCTCGTCACGGGCCACGTCGTAAGCCCGGGCGACGGCCAGATAGCAGCGGGCGAAGCCGCGCGAGCCCCACGCGCTGAAGTCTTGCCCCGGCTTCTTGCCCGAATACTGCCCGTACCACGAAACATTGGCGAACTCGGCGGTATCGAAGGCCGCCTCCAGTGCGTCGATCTTGCCGGTCAGCAGCGCGAAGTTGAAAATGCCCACGCCGTAGAAGTGGCAACCTTCGGTGCACACGCGACCGGCGCTGGCGCCCGAGCCCCACTTGGGCGTTTTGAACGTGCCTTGCTTGCCGTAGATGAAGTCGTCGGAGCGGTAGTTCAAATAGGTTTGCCAGTAGCGGGCCCAGGCCAGGGCTCGATCCAGGTAGCCCCGCTGACCCGTCCGCACGTAACCGAGCACCAGACCTTGCAGATGGTCGCACTCGCTGACCCAGTGGGCGTTGAACTCCTGGACGTACATACCGGGCCGCGCCTGGTGCTCATTCGGCATCTTCTGCGGGTCGTCGGCGTTGGACCAGCCCATCGACTTGTAGGTCTTGGTCTCATCTTCGAGCGACCCGAAGCCCCGGCCCGCGCCCATTCCGTCGTGCTCGGCATACCAGCCGCTCGGGGCCAGGACGTGCAGCGGGCCGGCCAATGCCTCGACCGTGCGCCAGCCTCCGAATGATAGATCGATTTCGGTGATCTTGTGGGCCGCCTGGGCCAGGCGATAGGGTTTCTCCGACGGAACCAAGCGGATAGCCAATTCGCCCTTGGTCATCTCGGCGCGGTAGAGACCGCCGCCCGCCGGTCCGCCGTGACGCATGAACACGAGCACGTCCGCCGCACCAACGAACGACTGCCAGCCGTAGGCCGCCGGCGACCTGCCCTCGGCCGGCGCCGTTCCGGATTCATCGGCCCTCAGCTTGCCGGCCAGTCCCAGGTGGATGTCGGCCGAGGTTACCTCGGTGTCTTGCGCACTCAGGCCGCCGTTGCGGAGGTTGTGCGCGACGTGGATCACCGGCTCGCCGGCACACAGGGTGATGGCCATCGCGAACGACGGATTGGCCTGCTCGCCGTAGTTGCCCTTGACGTATAGGGTCGTGCGGATTGGTCCGCGGTACCGCAGGTCGAATAGGATTGGCTTACGTCCGGCTGACTTGCCGTCGAGCGTCAGGCCCGCCTTGGCTGCGTTGAATACCTCTTTCCCTTGAAAACACACGGACTGCAGGCCGTCAAATCTGTCCTTGTTGACGACGACGCTGACTATGCCATTGGAAATAGTCACCTTGCCGGCTTGCTCCACAACGACCACCGGATGGACCGGCGCCGCCCTTCCCGGCGTGTCCTTCAACGTGAAGGTTTTTGTACCGCCCGCTTCAAGGCTGACCGGGAAGCTGACCAGCGCCCAGTGCAGCGATCCGTCGGGGTACTTGACGATTGGGCTGACCTGCACGGGGATTTCTTTGTCGCCGTCCCACAGGCTGAAGACGGAAGGGTCCTTGTACTTGCCCTCAGGCAGCGGGATGCCGCCGCTGGCGACCTCGGAGCGGGCCGTGCCGACCGGTTCGGCCACCGTCAGCGGGATCTCGCCCGCGTGGGCGGAACAGGAGGCGCACAGGATTAGTAACGCAGAGATCCCGGGTGGACGTATGGCATTCTCTACGCACCGGATCATAACTCGCATGACCTGCCTCCTTTCCAACCGGCTTTGGGTAGGTCGTTTCAGTTGTCGGACGGATTTCCAGTCCGTGCATGACGGACCAGAGGTCCGTCCCGCATTTTGACTACGGCATGGCTAGCGTCTCCTCGGCCACGCAGCCCAAGCGGGCGCGCACGACGCGGGCGTTGCCCATGTCCTCGACGTAGAGGGCTTCGTCGGTCACGGCCACGAAGGCGCGCTCGAAGCCGTCGAGATCGAACCGCGAGTTCCCGCAGACACAGCCGCCGGTGGCCGACGTGGAAGGTGCCACCCCCCCGTACTGCCAGCGCACCGGCTTGATCCGCAGCTCCATGCCCATACCACCGACGACGTGTGTGGGCGGGCCCGCGAGTGGTTCTTCCCAGCTCCCGTAGACTTGGCCCACCGGGAACTTGTCGAAGGCGCTCGCCAGTCGAATCAGCGTGCCCCACCTGGCGCTTCCGCCTCCGTCCGGGCCTTCCTGTCCCGCCGGCATGGCGGCGATGGAAACGTACACATTTCCGTTATTCGCGACGCGCACGCCGTTGCTGTGGTGCAGACCCGGGATTGCGCTCACGTGCCTGACGACGCCGTCTGGACCAAACACCTGCAGGAATATCCCCTGCATGCGGTCATCCCGAGACTTCAGTCTCTCGCCCTGGCCGGCCTGCCTGAGCCTGGCGTGGAAGCTGCTGTCGGCCTCCACGAGGACCGCGTAGATGTTTCTGTTGGGTGCCACGCAGAATCCATCCTGGAACGTCCGACCACCGCCGCGCATGGGGATATCGATCGTCTGGAGTTGACCGAACGGCACGAGTTTCCCATCGGCCGGATCGAATCGTGCGATGGAGCCGCCGTTGCCTGTCCGCGCGTAGACCAGCCCGTCCGTTCCCACGTCGATTTCGTCGAAGCTCTTCAGGCCTGTAAGCTGCGGTAGCATCTTGCCGGTCCGGCCATCGAAGCGGGTATAGGGGCCGCCGCCGCAAGGTCCCCCGGTGCGCAAATAGACCTCCTCGCGGTACGGGTCGGCTGCGATATAGGCGTGCATGTGCATTGTTGGAACGACCCATCCTTCCATGGCAGCGAGCGCTTCCTTGCCCACATCCAGGACCAATACAAACTCACCGTCACGCTCGACGTATTTCTGCAGGAGCCCCCGGCTCGGATCGTTCCTCTGGACGAGGCCGTTCATGACCCACACCGCCGGCTCCGTTGCCGCCCAGTCCAGGCAGAAGACAGCGGGGTGAGGGGCATCGCTGTAGAACACGGGCGCCAAGGGCATCTGCGCGACGAGCCTGGCTTGGGCGTCCAATTTGGCCAGCCGATGCCCGCCCGTCTTCCAGCCGAGGACGTAGATGTCGCCGCTGTCCGGGTGCACGTGGATCTGGCATGCCCCGTCGAACGCAATCGTGCGCGCGTACTTGCCCGCCGCGTCGAAGACCTGGATGCGGTTGTTCCCCCAGTCGGCGACGTACAGGTTGCCGGCCGCGTCGCAGGCCACGCCGCGCGGCTCGTTGAAGTGCTTGTTGTCTTCGCCCGGCTGGTTCCCTTCACCCAGATAGACCTCGCCGGGGCAGGCGACGAAAACGCCACCGCGGCGGCTGCCGAGCTTCGGCCCTTTGCCGAGGTCCGCGGTCTTCTTGCGGTAGACGACGTGCTGGCCGTGCCTCTGGCTCGACCCGAAATAGATCCACTGACCGTCGCGGCTGACGGCCATGTGCAGGTCGCCGGAACCGTACACGCCCCCCTTCTGTTCTTCGCCTTGCCAGCTCTCGTTGAGGATCATCCGGCTGTGCGGACCGCCGGTGCCGTCGGTTCCCAGGCGCAGCATGTGCCGGGGCCCGCGGTGCCCGGAGCCCGCCAGGAAGAGTGTCTTGCCGTCGGGCGTGAGGCCGGGCGTCTGGCGAGGCGGATTGCGGAACGGGTAGATCCGACACTCTCGGCCCACGGTGACGGGTACTACCTCGCCAGAGTCAAGCTTGGCCCGTCCGGCCAGCGGCACGTCTTCGGCCCGGACATTCGCCGGAAAGGGCGCCACCGTGCGGATGTACTTCCCGTCGCGGTCTATCGCGGTGACGATCACGTCATCGTCGAACTTCAGCATGTAGAGTGTGCCCTCGGCGTCGCAGATCAGCCCGTTGGCCGCGAACAGCCGGGGCTCCGACCCGAACGCCCCGTCGAACTCGGCCTTCAGCCCCAGGCCGACCCTGACTCGGCATCCCGCCGGCGCGGGCTTTCCGAAGTCGTCCTTGCCGTCCCAGGTCAGCGCCTGCGCGAGCGAATCCCTCTCGTACGGTTCAGGCGCGTTCGGACCGAGAACGCCGGAGGCCAGATGACGGACGATCCCGCCGTCCTTGTCGAGGACGGCCACGGTCGCATCGCAACTACCCTTGCTGGCAAAGGTGATGATGTACTTGCTGCCCTCCTTCTTCACGGTCGGCTTCTGAGTGAACTCGAAGACTTCCTCACGCTCTCTTGTGCCCCGGTGAGGTTTCGGGGGAATCGGATTCGCTGTGGTTGCCGCCGTGGTCTGCGTGGCCGCCAGCATCCATCCTACCAACACTGCCGTTTTCGCCAGGACGTTCATGTGACACACCTTTCCTGCGACCGGGTTTTGCACTTCGCGTCTTGTGGGAAAGACTTCCAGCCCGTTGCGACGGACCGGAGGTCCATCCCACGTCTTGTGTTTCACCCGTTATCTACGGCACAGGGACCGCCTGCTCGGCATGGTAGCCGAAATCAGCCCGCAGGATGCGGGTGTTGGCATAGTCCACGATATATCGCGCCCGGTCGCTCGCCGCCACGTAGGGCGCCCAGGCAATGGCGATCTCCGGCTCGGGCGCCAGGCTGCCCCGGCCGCACGAGTTCTCGTTGCCGTGGCGCCCCGCCCGCAGGATCTCGTTCCCATTGCTATCGAGCACCATCACGCTGCGCTTGCGCAATCTCGGCAAACGCGAATGCTACGATCCAGAGCGGAATCAGCACGGTTGTTCTTGCCATGGAAGGAGTCCTTTCTGGGAGGGGGTGACTGGTGGATGCTCCAAGCGCAAAGCGAGCCCTTGTCCGGCTTTCGTTGACAAACCAGTATACATGCGGGAGAATCACTTCTGCAAGAACGTGGGGGTTACCGAAATGAAGACAAACTGGACGCCTACCTTCTTCGCCGTACTCGTTGTATGGCTTGCTACTACGGTGACGGCCGCGGCCGATCTTGCCACAGAGAAGCAATTCACCAATTCGATCGGCATGGAACTTGTGCGCATCGAGCCCGGCGACTTCATCATGGGGGCCGGTGAAGCTCCGCCGCAGACGCGAGAGGAGTGGGACCAGCGCGACTGGGACGAGGCCCCTGCCCACAAGGTCTCGATCTCGAAGCGCTTCTACATGGCGACGACCGAGGTCACGAACGCGCAGTACGAACAATTCGACCCGCAGCACAAGGAGCTTCGCGGCCTGCATCGCGTCAGCACCGAGGACGACCACCCGGTCGTGCTGGTGAGCTGGCAGCAGGCGGTCGATTTCTGCGACTGGCTGTCGAAGAAGGAGGGCCGACCCTACCGGCTGCCGACCGAGGCCGAGTGGGAGTACGCCTGCCGGGCAGGGACGACGACCCCCTACCACACCGGCGAGACGTTGACGCCCGAGCAGGCGAACTTCGGCGTCGTGCCGCAGGGCGAGCGTGCCGGGCCGGTTGCGGTCGGCAGCTTCAAACCGAACGCCTGGGGGCTCTGTGACATGCACGGCAACGTCGCCGAATGGTGCCACGATTGGTTCGGTCCTTACGAGGCCGGCGAACAGACCGATCCGGCGGGCCGGGCCGACGGCTGGGCACGTGTGACGCGCGGCTGGAGCTACCGGCGGGCCAACCACAAGCTGGGGACGGTGCGTTACTGCCGCTCCTCGAACCGCTCGGGGCACCTTCCGGAGGACGCCAACCGGACCACCGGGTTCCGCGTGGTGTCGGGCGAGTTGCCCGCCAACGAGCCGCTGCCCGTGCCCGAGCCGCCGGTCCATCAGCAGAACGTCCGGCAGGGCCCGCCGCCCAAGAGCGGGCCGGATCCTCCCACGCCGTACTACGAGTACCTCAGCGAGGGTGTATCGATCCCGGACGACATGTGGGGCCCGATTTACCGCCACTGGAACCACTTCTCGGCGATCACCGTCTGCCCGAACGGCGACGTGCTGGCCGTTTGGTACAGCACCGTTTCCGAATCGGGCCCCGAGTGCGCCCAGGCAGCGACCCGGCTGCGGGCCGACACGGGCAAGTGGGACCCGCCGGCGTTCTTCTTCGGCACGCCCGACTGCAACACGCACGCCCCGGTGCTGTTCTGCGACGGCAAGCGGCTGTATCACTTCTGCACGCAGTCGCTCAAGGGCTGGGATGACGCGGCCGAGTGCATGCGAACCTCGGACGACAACGGCGCCACCTGGTCGAGGCCGCAAATCATCCTCACGCGCGAAGACCCGCTCACGATGAGCCAGCCCTGTTCCGCTTTCGTTGCGAGGAACGGGAAGCTCGTTCTGGCCGTGGACGGCGACTTCGGCCACCGCGACGAGCGGGTGATGCTCAGCGCGGACCGTGGGGAAACGTGGAGGGTCGCTCGCGGCAACCTGCGCGATGCGGCGGGCCGCTATGCCATCCATCCGGCCGTGGTCCAGCGCGACGACGGCGCCTTCCTCGCCTTCCTGCGCGGCCCGGACCCCATGCCGGCCTTCGTCTCCCACGACGAGGGCGAAAGCTGGGAGCCGGCAGCAACGCCGTTTCCCGGCATCAGCGTCGGCCAAAAGGCGGCGGCCTTGAAGCTGGCCAGCGGCGGCCTGCTGCTGTGCAGCTTCGACAACAAGCGCGAAATGTTCGGTGGAAGACGGGGTGATTGGCCCAGCACCTTCGCCGCCCTGTCGTACGACGACGGCAAGACCTGGGCGCACGTCCGCAAGGTCCAAGGCCCCGGCGGGTATATGTCGCTCACGCAGGCCCCCAACGGCGTGATCTATCTGCTCGGGCCGAACAAGCGCAGCGGCCGAATCCACTGCGTGGCCTTCAACGAGGCATGGCTGAAGGAAGGGAAGCCGCTGAAGTAGCCGAGCGTGTCCGCGATCGGGAGTTCGACACGGAGAGAGACCCTGCGGAAATCAACACAGGGTCCGTTCCTGAACTCAAGACGGGTGAAGACATGATGCCACCACGCGCACTGAAGACCGGCGCACTCGGCGCGGCATTCGCCGTGCTGACGTGCCTGGCGATGGGGCCGGCCGTCTGCGGGGCCCTGGGCGAAGAAGCCACGGCCTTGCAGATGCCGGCCAAGGACGGCCTGGCCTTCACGTCCAAGCCGACAGCCAGGGCCGACGGGGTCAATGTCAGGATCGACTTCGAGGTCAACAAGCTGACCGACGTCGCGGTCGAGATTCTCGACGAAGACGGCCGCGTGGTGCGTCACTTGGCGGCTGGGCTGCTCGGGCCACACGCGCCCGAGCCGTCCAGCCGCCAGGTGCAATCCTGGTGGGACCTGTTCATCCCACAGATGACCAGCGCCCGCAGCATGGTGGTCACGCCCGACGAGTTTCTGCTCGTGGCCACGGTGGCGCCGGACTACGTCACCGAGCGGCGGCCCTTGCTGAAGCTCGCCACAGACGGCGCGATCCCGGCCGACGCGTTCGCGCTGCGCCTTCCGCCGGGCATGCACACCAACGGGCTGAGCATAGTCTCCTCGCCCGACTGCAAGCTGCTCTACGTTTCGGGCATGGCCACGACCCGGCCGCAGACGACGCTGCACGTTGTCTACCGCCTGGCGCTGGACGGCAGTAACGACTATAGCGTGCTGTTCGGCGAGGAGAAGGTCGCCGGCAGCGACGACGCGCATCTGAAAGACCCGGCGGGCGTAGACGTGGACAAGCAGGGCAACGTGTACGTCGCCGATGCGGGCAACAACCGCGTCGTCGTGGTCAGGCCGGACGGCGCCCTGCTGCGGCAATTCGAAACGGCCGCGCCGCTCGCACTGCGGGTCGGCCCCGCCGGGGCGGTTTACGTGCTATCGGCCGAGAAGTACAGGTACGGCGGATGGGTCCCCAAACGTTTGACGAAGTACTCGCCGCAGGGGCGCGAGCTGTCGGTGGTGGATGCCTCGGCCAAGGGACACTTCGGCCACGGGTCGATCGAGATGAAGTTCGCCGGGCTGGTGCTGGCCGATCGCGGCGGCCGGGTGACGCTCTGGGTCGGCTGCACCAGTGCGCCCGACGGCTGCAACGGGTATCCGTACGGCTACAGCCACGGCGTGGTGAAGGTGGCCGACGACGGCCGGGCTCTCGTCGAGGCGGAGTTCGTCGACATGGCCGGCGAGGTCTTCGCCGCCCGGCGCGAGGAGTGGGCCAAGCGGCGAGAGCGCGAGATCCAGCGCGACGGCTACCGCTACGGCTACACCATGCGCCGCAGCGGCGACCCCTCGGTAGTCAACTTGAAACGGTTCGACGCCGAGGGGAACGAGGCCCCAGTTCCTCGCCCGTGGCGAGGATCGTTGCCTTCGAGGACTCGCGTCCGACGCCGGTGACCATGACCACCTTGGCTTTCGGCGTGTAGTCGGACATGGTGCCGGGGTTGACGAGCCGGTGACCGGGTTCTGAAGAGACGTCTTCTGCACCCCCTCTCCAGGTGGGAAACGCCGAGTTTGACCCGACTCTTAGGTTGTGCCACCGGGCCCACAGAGGTGGGTAGACCCGACGCTGAACCCCCTCTTCAGAGTGGATTGTGCCGAAAATCGGAGGACTTCTGGAGGTGGCTGTCAGGTGGGATGCCCGCGATTTGCTCGGTCGGCAACGAACGCAATTGGGCCACACAAGGCATGCGCGACGGTCACTGACTCGTCCAGTTTGATCGGCAGCGTACCGTGTTTACAACTGCCAGCACCGCAAATGCGGAGCAGTTCCGTCGGAAACGAAGAGAAGCTGACTGAGTGCGGTTCACCGCTGGGCGACAAGGCAGACGACCGAGCCGTCCTCCAACGCTGCATACAGTCGCCCCGCTGCCGCCGCCATGCCGTCCCAGACGGGGGGCGCGTCGAGCGGCAGTTCGCCGAGCTGTTGCCCCGTTTCCGCCGAGTATGCATGGAGGACCGCCTGCCGATCTGCTGCCGATCCGGCAACGTAGATTGCGTCGCCGGCGCGCAAGGTGGCGCGCGGACGCATCGGCAGTGCGGCCGACCACTTGCTGCGAGGTCGCTGCCTGCCGGGGTCCTTCGGAAAGTCAGGGTCTGTGTTGGCCGGGTCGTCGGGGTCCGGTCGCGGTATGGCGACGAGCCGGTAGCTGCCGTCGTGTTTTCGCCCCGCGCCGCCGCGTTGCACGGCCCAGACGGTCCCCTCGTCGAACGACATCGTCAGTCCGTACGGCGCGGCGATGTTGCTTTTGAGAATCCACGGGAACGCCACGGGCGTGCGCCGGAAGTCACCCGTTCCGAGCACCCAATACGCGCGATGATGCTCGCTTCCGTCGCCCAAGTACGAAGTGGAGAACAGGTGGGGCCGCGGCGAGTCCTCCAACTCAAGTCGCGTGCCCAGTCGCAACTGACGCATGAAGATCGAACCGCCTTCGGCGGTCATGACGTCGGCCAGCGAGCCGCGCATGCTGAAGGAATCGCTGCGGTCGGCGGCGAGAAACGTCTTGTAGTCGAGCCAGTTCTGCCTGATCTTGACGTCCATCGCCGCAGCCTGGTCGGCCGGCGGCGGGGCGCTCGCCCCGGCGTGCTCGCTCGCAAGACGACGGTGACAAACCACTTCGCCGGTGAGCGGGTCCAACGCCAGCAGGGCAATGCCACCGTCGAGATACGATGAGCGGCCGGCGGCCACGTACGCGAGCCCGCGATGGATCAACACGCTGCCGTGGACCGGCCAGAGCGATTCGACCTGGTCGTTGGCGACTGCCCGGGTGCGATCCGGTGCCGCCAGGTAGCGCCACACGAGCTCTCCGTCGGCCGCTCGCAGACAGTAGACGTATCCGTCGCGGGAACCGAAAAGGGCCAGCTCGCCCCATAGCGTCGGCGGCCCGTCAACTCGTCCGCCGGCGGTGAACTGCCAGAGCGGTTCGCCGCTGACGGCGTCGAGGGCGTGAACCGTGTGGGCATCCACTTGCGCCACGAACAGTCGGCCTTCCTCCACCGTGACCGCACTTAGCCGCCCTCCAACGCGGGTCTTCCACCGCCGCCGGAGCGACGCGGGAACCGCCGTCGAGATCGAGCCCGAACGGGCCGCATCGCCCCGATACGTCGGCCAGGCCTCGGGATCTTTGGCTTCTGGCGGACGCTTTGCGACTTGTCCGTAAGCCGGACCGCGCTCGAAACGCTCCAGCCCGCGAACTGCTCCGACCTCCGTCTGATGCTCGCCGTCTTCCGAATCCCGACCGGCAGACAGCGCCCAGAAGCCGAACAGCTTCGCTTCCATGTAGCACCCGCACGAGTGGGGCGGGGCGTAGGTGAGTCCGTTGCAGGGCGTGACGCCGACGCGACACGTCCCGCGGACCCAGTTGTTGCGCGAGTGGCCCTCGCCCGCCACGTCGATCATTTCGATGCCGCGCTTGGCAGTGAGAATGTAGTTGCACGTTGCCTTGCCCGGATAACAGCGGTAGTGGTGGCCGGTGGTCCAAAGGCGATCGAGCACGGGACGGGTCTCCAGCACCTTGCCCGTGCGCAGATCGCGCGGCTGGGCGAAATCGGGCCCCAGCCATACGCGGCCGTCACAGACATAGACCTCGCCCGGCATGCTTTCCAGGCCCGGCATGTACGGGGCTTCCCACAGCGGGTGTCCGTCGTCGGTCGCAAAAGCGCCCAGTTTCCCGCCGTAGTCGCGAACCCGCGGATGCGAGCCCAGGTACTCGGGGCTGTCGCGATTCAACACGGCCGGGTCGGTGCCGCCATAGGAGCACAGCACCACGTCGCCGGCCACGAGCAATCGCTCGTGCGGATACTTCAACCGGACCTTCTTCTGCGATGCCGGAAGTGGCCGGTACCACAACTGCCCCCCGTCCGCGGCCGACAGGCAACAGATGCCTTCCTCCGTCTTGACGAAGACCCTGCCGTCGGCGGCGGCCAGCGTGGCGGGCACGATCGGGCCGACGTCGGTCGGCATCCACTGCCAGATAGCCTGGCCGGTTTTGTCCAGCGCGAGGATGCCGCCCGCTTGGGTGACGATCAGCAGCGAAGCGCCGTCCTTGATGAGTTCTCGGTATCCATCGGTGCGATCGTACGTCCGAATCACGCGGCCGGTTGCCGCATCCAGCGCGGCGAGTCGCTGTTCCGGCCCGTACGGGGCATACACCGCCTCGCCGTCGGCCACCAAAGTCCGCCAAACCTGCTCGAGCCGCCGCTCGAAGCTCGACATGCCCAGCGGCACGCGCCAAAGCAACACGCCGCTAAAGCCGTCGCGGGCGAGCAGGTGCCATGAGCTCGCCACGCGCATGTCCGATGAGTTCGTCTCGTCGAGCATGTAGAACAATCGTCCCCGCGAGGAGACGACCGCCCGGACCGAGGGATAGGTCCCTTTGTCCGTGTCGTGGTGGCGCGTCCACGGCGGCGGGGCCAGCCATTGCATGTGCCGTGGCGGTCCGACCCGCGTGTCGTCGGCCAGCGCGTTGTTGTCGGCGCCGTGGAGGAAGTGCGTCCACTCGTCGATCGTATCGGGCCAGGGCTTGACGAGTCGCTCGCCGTCGATCACGGCAACGCCGAGCGGCGCCAGCACCCGCATCACCTCGGCGACGGGCACGTCACCCAGGTCGTCGGCTACGATCAGGTTGGCCAGGTTGCCGACGTACGGGAGGCGATTGCCGTCGAACGTGTCGATCGAAACCTTGCCGTACAGCTCGCGTGACCGGACGAGCCGCCGGGCCCGTTCGACGTTCTCCTGTGCGGTATCCAGACCGTGTACGATGAAGGACGGTCTTGTGCCGAGCGCAACGGTTCGCTCGCCGCCCGCGCATCCCACGTGAACGATCAGTCCGCCGCGCACCCCGGAGCGTTCGACGAGTTCATCCACGGAATCCTCAGCCCGCAAGCAAGCGGCAGACGACAGGAGGAGCAGGACGAAAGCAAGATGCGAGTATTGCATAGCCGGAAACTCCTTGCCCTGGGTGAAAGGTGGTGAACGCCGGAGGCAACCGCGGCCGTCTCCGCTCACTCGAACGGGAACTCGTCCTTGAGCACTACCTCGCGGATGGCCGAGGGCTTCGACTCGCGGCCACGGTCCTCCACGGCCGTGACGAACAGGTACATCGGCCGCGAGGGCTGCAGGCCGTCGTAGTAGAGCGTGGTGGGTCTGTCGATCATCTCCGGAAGCTGCACCGACGAACGCGGTTGTGGATGATCGGAAGCTGGTCCACGCGCCGCTCGAGTATCTGGCGCACGTGGTCGTCCATCAGCGGGGAAATCGAGTCGATCGTGTACACCGGGGTGACGCGGCGGACCGTGGGCCGCTCCTGCCCGGTCATCGACGCCGCGATCTGGTAGGAATGGTTGTGTTTTCATTTACGTGACTCCGCCGTGGTCCTTGAATCCGAAACCGTTGAGAAACCACATACACAAGACATTC
>Ga0180438_10001421_pt1 | contig 42678 bp, 76 predicted proteins | sample SS_ome_12_FD_132455 | JGI IMG/M metagenome (GOLD analysis project Ga0180438, IMG submission 132455) | Hypersaline lake sediment archaeal communities from the Salton Sea, California, USA - SS_3_D_2 metaG | ecosystem: Environmental > Aquatic > Non-marine Saline and Alkaline > Hypersaline >...
TGGAAAGTATAAGCAGTCTTACGATCACTATTGCCTTGCTTATCAATGAAACCAATCTTATTCAGATCATCAGGAAAGAAGTAACCACCCCAAGTACCTTGGGCACCCTTGTCCCAGTCGTTGTGTATCCGCATGAAATTGTTAGCAGCGGGGCCATAGAAGTTATCCTCGAACGTCTCCCAGTTAGTGTTGTCACCACCACCAGTACCAAAGAGGAGGAGGATTCCGGTAGTATAGATACCGTCCTTTAGTGTAGGAAGAGTGGAGGCTAGAGTAGCAGCTAGGTTCGGCCACTTACCAGCTTCTTCCATTAGGATGAGGGTTGCATCCTTACCACGAAGTGCATCAGGATTATCTCTACAAGTAGATGAAATAATCTGACTCTTATAACCCTTTTCTATTTCAACACCATCAAGTACAAGCTTATATGCATCTTTCTGGTGGTCAATTCTATCAATAGTTTTACGACGTCTCCAACTAGTAAATTCGTTGTAGAAGTCCACATACTTGTCCACCATAGCAGTAGTACCTTCCGGATAAAGGTAGGCACTATCATATGCTCCAATAACAGATATACTATCAGGCTCTCTCTTAAAACGATTTGCTGCAACAGCCGCATTCTTGTATGAGAAACCTTTACGACGGGCTTTGCCTACAATAACATGCTTACCACCATATATGTCATCAGGATGGACTGTTACCATCATCTGAAGCTTCTCGATGTACTTTTTACTAGCTCCCCATCTGGCAATATCTAATATATGGAAGTAGTCATAGTCACCATCCCAAAAGTCAGGAAAGGTTACAATCTTCTTTCCCGCCCGTTGGTTCATGTTCTTCATCTCCTTACGACTAACCAGACCTTCATAGTTCTGATTAGCAGTAAGCTTGATCTGACTAAAGTTTAGATAGTTATAATGATCTCCAGTAATTCTGACCCCACCAACACTATATCCCTGTATACACCTCCGCTCTTGCTCCTTCCAGTAGGTCTGGTACTCAGAATAGGGATCACGGGATACTGGGGCATTAGTATAGTATCCATACTTCTCGAATGTACGAGCTTCTTCACGAAAGACCTCACTGTTAATCCATATACCATCAGGATTTCTTATATCATGATTCATCTATGACATTGATTTTAAACCCATATCGTTGTCCCGCTTATATCGTTGGATCTTGTCAGCTATCTGCTTTGGTGAACCAAGTACTGTAACGAGACTACCGTTATAGTAATGAATAATAGTTTTAGGCCGAGGATCATCACCAAACCACTGTCCACTATCGTTATTCTCTTCAAGAGCTTGAATAGCATGTACAGGGTCTTGCACAATATAGGAAGTAACCTCAGTAGGACCGTATGTTTTGTCAGCCCTCTGTGCTCGTGATATCCTCTCTAGCTTTAACATAGTCATTATAAGTTTTACGATCTGGATCTTCAAAAACATTTTTAACTCCCCCTCCTTTCATACGACCTCCGCTTGCGCCAAGTCGTAGAGCTTCAATCATCTCTTCAAGGTTGTTCTTAATCTGCTTAACTTCTTTCAGTGCCCTAAGCACCTCCGTCGGTCTATAAAGGAAATTACCTTTACTATCCCGCTTATCATAATCAACATTCTCAAAATATGTTATAGTTGCATTTGCAGCAGCATAGGCTGAACGAAGTAGACGAACATCGGTTTCCTGATCCATGAACCAGCGATAAACCTCTATCGCTTCCTTCACCTTCTTGTCAGGCTTCCAATCTGTCAGCTTCAACCGCTCTCTTACCTCAGCATCTCGATCATCCCATTGTGTGTCCAATGGATACTTCTCGATTGCCCATGACTTGTAGTGTACCATGTAGTGTACGTACAGGAACTCCTGTAGTACGTTTGATTCGGCTTTTGCCGCACTAACACCTCCGCGTCTCTGACGTGCGAAGAGTTCCTTAAACTCCGGCAGACACTTGGCCTCCTTGTTTGGAACGGGCCGCCCGTTCTCGTCTTCGATAACTAGATCCATTCTTATTACGCTTTACAAACTTACCAATATATGGTAGCCTAACTGGATCTTCACCTTCTTCCATCTGTGTCTGGACTTCTCTGAAGAAATGTTCGACTATTCTTTTCTCAATACTTTCATGCACCAGGTGCTCTACGTGCTTTACCATAGTTTACCAACTTAAACTCAAGGCGGTACTTCTCACCTTCCATGTTCGCTATATTATACATAAGAATGAGTTTCTCCTGCCGTGCGAACGCTCGTGCCCAATCTATCAGGTACATTACCTCCTGCATCGTATCGAAGATCTCATTAGTACGTATTTGTGTCATACACCTATTATATATAATAGTAACGAAAAAAGCCACATTAAGTGGCTATAAATTTTGTATAATTACAAGTAACACATCTAGTAGCAGTCCTACCACTAGCCATTCGTATTCGCTCATGAGTTGTGGGGCCTGCGCACTTCCCGCAATAGTGGTAGAGGTCTTTAGCTCTAGTCACTATATATCTCTCCTTTAGTGTAACACTAGGAGGTAGTTGTTCAGCGTTATCTTTCAAAGCGCGGATCAGCCTCTTATGTCGAGGCTGATCTTGTTTGCGCTTGATAACTTTATTCAAGAGAGATGTCCTTGCCATCGCTACCTACGATTCCAAGAGTATTCTTTCTTAACTGTTCCTTATTCTCAGCAGCTTTTTCCTTAGCCTTGTCAGCGCGCTCCTGCACTTCTTTCTTGTAGGCTTCCAGATCAAACCCATCCGGAGCAAACCCACATACATCTTCCGCACGGTTAAGCGAGTAGAAATGGCCTTTAATGTTGACCACACTAATATCACTATACGGTGCGAGATATACATAAGTACCAACGGTGATTCCAAGATCTTCTGCATACCGACTAGTTGCTACTACGCGATACGCCACTTCTGGCTTGGCATCCTCAAGTACTTGGGCTATCCCATCTTTGAGTAAGATTAGACCTCCTTTAGTAACTTCCTCCTTCTCCAGGTCTAACAGGATGAAGGGATTAATAGGTTTATAATTCAGGTTTGTGTCCATCAGGTATTGATTTAAGAAGTTGTTCAGTAGCTTCAATAATCTGGTCGTCTATCTTCCGCAACGCTTCTTCGACCTCGCTATCGTCACCAGTAAAGTACATCGTATTATACATATTGTAGAGAAAATTCTGTCTCAGAGAATGTACTGAAATAACGTTAAGGAGCTGATGCCAAACCACCCCTGTAGGAACTACGGTTGTCACACCGCCTGCAAGCGTGTAGAGCAGACCCCGCACCTCATATAAGTTTTTGAGATGGATTGTATCCGCTACGAACTTCATGTGTTCCTTTTTAACAGGTGGTTCAGCACGACGCGTCTCAACGGTAGTCTTTCCTTTCACCTCCTCTAACGTCACTTGCTTAACACGAGGACGTGGTTCAACCTTCTCTGTACTTTTCCTTGCACTATTGAACGCCATTAGAGAACTAGTATTAATGATATGAGATACAGCATTCCACCAATTGAAGCAATACGCCACCTAGCTGTCCAGCTCAAGTTGATCTTAGCTGTACTCGTATTACTAGGATTAGCTTTAAAACCGGCAGGATAAGGTAACGCGGCTCCATCTTCATTAGCAATCCTATTACGCGCCATGTAGTACGACCCATTATGTATAAATGAGTACGTAAACACTAACGGCAACAGTACGATTGCCATAAGTATAGGAGTACCAGTAAAGGCTCCCACACCACCAGCTACGAAGCCGAACAATAAGATTGCGGCTCGCATAGCAACTAACATAACATGCTCGTTCTTACGAATACCTTTATCATAAGAATCGGCTCCTTGTCTCGCCCATATAAGAGCGTCGTTTTCGCCCATTAACCACCAGATAGCATTACCTAGTATAAACAGACTGATCATTAGAAAAACATCCATAACTATTTACTATATCGTTTTCTTGGTTCACCATCAAATAAAGGAGTGTACTTTATAGTAAGACGATTACCGTTACTATATTGAGCACTACTACCCCAGTACTTACCATCTTTAGTAAAGATGTACCAAATGCAGAGAGCGTGTTTTACTTCCATTCTATTCCAAGTTTATCACAACGTTCCTTTAAAGCCTCAAGACCAGCACTACCGCATACTACCTCCCATCCGTCTCCTTCACTAGTCATTACTGCTCTAAACGCATCATCATCAAGTGCTAGAAAGAAGGCCACTCCCCAGACCTGGATCTTTGGGGGTGGTCGGTTGAGTATATCGTCTACGAGTTCCTCAAAGATCTCGTCTAATATCTCCCTAGTTAGCTTCGGATACACTTTATTATCCTTCGCTATCTGAGCCATCAAACCTTTACCATAAGGTACATTAGCTTCATCCTCTATCCCCAGTGCCATACCAGATTGTATTTTCAATACGTTCAAACAATTCCTGTGCTTTTTCATCAAACTTAGGAAGAGCCGCATGCCACATCTCTATTAGTTCAGCAGCAGAATATATCTTCCTAAGATGATCAAGTTCATCATCACAAGAGAGGAATAGACGACCAAGCTTTTTACCATTTACTTCTAAGGTCGGACCAATAATAACCCTCTCTTTTTTGATCTCTTCATGATCATGTTCACAAATTGGGGCATGTGCACCAGTAGTCCTCTCGACCATGTGACCACATACATCACATACATATGTACCAATGACCGGCCCCTTATCACGACGTCTAGCTACTAATCTCATTATAGTTCCCATTTGTTTCTTCCACTAGCTTGATCTAACATCTGTAATGCTTCTGCGAGCTTCCTCACGTCTGGATCTTTGAATTGACCGTAGTTCTTTATGTTCTCCTTCTTGATCACATTCAATACTAAAAGACGTGCAGCCTCAATAACCTCAACGTAACCAACTGGTACACGAACAGGTTCAAAACCTTCATATATAGGTACATGATCATCCTTCGGTACCATAATTATGATCTAGTTCTATAACATCAAAATCAATACGACTTAGTAATTCTGCAGTATGGATCTTGTACCAATCCTTAAACATAAACTTCCATACCCAGGCTGCAAACTCCGAGCAGTATAGCTTCTTGATTGCTTTATCACCTTTGGGGCCTATCCATAGTATACCAAGTGTAAGAATATGTATAGCTTGCGTAAGAAGTGCCCAGAAATCATAAGGTGTACCTACAGCATCAAGCATCTTCTTACGATCTCCTGGTAAAAGCTCAGCACCGATAGGTCGTATAACCATCCACTCTTTCCTCCCGTAACCTGTCCATACTTCATACCGCCTCATGGTTAAACCTTTAGCAACAGCATCTATAACATAGGGCACACCAGTAGTGCTTACATAAATAACACCACTATGATTCCATCTGGCCCACATACGTTTCCGTACGTCTAACCATTGAAAGATGCGAATCATCAGTGACAAGTACGTGAGAGGCTTGTTCCATCGGAATTTAGTATGCTCTATTACTATGTCACCAGTTTTAAGTTCTTTAAAATTCATCATGATCTCTTTTTCTTAGGGTTACAATAACTACATAATACAGGAGGAGCAGGCTGCGGATCAGCTTCATGCTCACCAAGCACTTCTATCCGCTTCATAAACTTCATGAACTCGTCATGTTCGAGCTTGTTGAAGTAATACATCTTTTCGTTGATGCGTACAGGTATCTTAGGTTCTAAACTCATTTCCATATACTTAACCACCGTACACCAAATGACAGCAAACCAATCCATACTATGTTAATAGTGAACAGGCTGGTTACAATGTCCATACCTACTTTCCAGTTTGCCATGAGAAAGACTATTCCTATTGCAAACAGTAGTAAACCTATTCCTAATTGGAATAGCAACTGGTTCTTTTTAAATCCGGCACTCACCATGAGGAGGCCAGTCGAGACGCAGACAACTGCAACAATTAAATAAAGTATCATATCAATCTTTCATTAAATAGTTCACCAGTATGTTGTGTGTTCTCTTGATTCCGAGACACGTGAGGATTAGGTACGTTGGTACCATTAAGAGTACGACCTGCCCCACCTCTTATATCATAAACTACAAGTTGGTCACCTATAAGGGCAACACGTGTAGTAGGATTATCCAGCATCTGACCCATTAGTTCAGTATCTGGAACCTCAGCTGACATCGTAAAAGGTTCTGCTATCTTGGCCAACCTTTTATTATTACGTATCTTCTCAAGGTCTATTTCGTTACGTAGTTGTCGAATCTCTTCTTCAAGGTCAGCAATTTTACAAAAGACTTCTTCAATGTCTTTAACACGTACGAGAGCACGACCACCTCCTGCTTTTTCTATCAGGTGCAGTACCTGTCGGTTAATATAATCATCATTTCCCATTTATACCAATTAATTTTTCAATCTCTTTAAAATTCATAACGCATTAAATCCAATAATACCCTTTATTTGTCTTTCACTCATTCTTGATTCCCCCTTGCATGAGCAACGGAAATGTAACCCATCTATTACGTCATCAAACTGGATGATGTTGTTTGTCCAGACATTCTGTATCTTCAGCATCTTACAATACTGTAGAAACTGCGTAAATATGGGTTCCGGTAGGATAATGTGAACACCTAGTGGTGTCGTGGGTTCTCCTGTAACAGGGCTAATTCTAGCATCAGTCTTGTACGACTCTAAGTGCTCTAGCAGTTTATAACCAGTACTATACTCCGTTATTTCCAGCTTCGGGACTTTGCTTGACAATAGATTCTCCGGCATCACAAATTGGGTTATTAGTTCTTATTAAACAAGGATCTTCATTAATACCACGATATACCTTATAGGCTCTATCGGTATTGATATCTACGATACGAAATTCAGTCTTAGTGCCTAATGCACCACGTCTGGCATTGTTCGTCTCCAGGTTGAGCACATTCGTCAAGGCCCACTCTTTATCACCATAGTACACTTCTGTAGGTAGTACTTCACCATCCACTATTAGGACTAGCCTCAAATTCGGCATCCTAAACAAAGGAATTAACTGCTTCATCAGGTTTTGTACGTTTGTCAATAGTTTCGTTAAATTCTCTCTGACCATACGCATCAATAGCGCGGCTGATAAGACGTTCTGTATCACGTCCCCAAATCTTAAAGATCACACGGTTCACGTAATGATCGTACACCTCCACTAGGAAGGGTTCCTTCAACTTCTCGGATGCAAACAAATGGTCGGAATCTTTCAGCAACGCTGTGTAACGCTTCATCTTCTTGACTTTCTTCTGCGCGTTCTTCACTGGTGGCTGTGCCTTACTGACCTTCGCTTGCTTGAGCATCTGCTTTAAACTCATCTCTTATGTATTCTCTGTATATTAAGACCTACTAAATTAACCTTATACACCCCTCTGGCTGTTCCAGTGGGACGTGTTATAAAACGATGTTCGTAAAGACGACTAATATATCTCTTTACTGTTATCGTACTGATACCTAAAGCCTGACTTATTGCTTCACGATTGGGTATATCATTATGCCATATATCACCATTCGCTTGCAATAGGATCATCTTTAAGACCTGTGCGGACTGAGGGCCGGCTCTTGTAGCAACCTCAAAAATATCGTACCGTCCTAGAGGCATTAGTCGGAGAGTAACTCGCTTGCTTTCCATTTGCTATACTTAAACATACTGCAATATACAAAGGTCTTACTCCATTTCCTAATTAGTAACGAAAATAATGTAGAAAATATTTGGTTCAATATTTAGCTCCTAAAAATGGTTCAAGATGTTGGTCTTAGAGAGTACCGTCCTGTTGGTCTTTGGAGTACCAAGATATTGGTCTTTAGAAGGCACAGGATGTTGAACCAGGAATCGACCTTAACTTCTTCTCTGTCAGAGAGTTAACCCTCTATCCCCCTATAAAAGTTACACATATAGAAATAATATTCCATATTATACTTATGAACCACGAAGTCGGATCAATTAGTATTCCCATCATGGGTAACTTTACTACCCGCTTACCTTCGTGGGTAACTGTATCACTAGGTGCTCCCCTGCTAGGTAGCCTATCGTCATGGCCCGATAGGGATGCTAAGTGTGTAATAGCAACGAGTTACCCTTACTATGATACAAGATACGGGTGATATTGCCCTTACTTTGTTACACGTGTCGTATAGGGTGGTCATAGAAAAGACGGTACCTCTATATATGCTGATAATAGACCCCCGGGTGGTATATATGCTGATTTTTCATGGCCATAGAAATTTTGGTAGTGTTTTTACGGACGTGGGAACCACCTTAAAGAACCGACCCCTCCGAAAGGAAGAGGGTTCATACCCCCGTGGTCTTACTTTAACTAAAATAATTATCTTATGAGCTTTTCAGAATTATTCAAAGGTTCAGCTAAAATGGCTGACGTAAAAGATCTTGAAATCGGCGATGCTGCTGATGGCATATTGACTTCAGTATGGACGAACAGCGACGCGTCGCATTTCTTCGGGTCTGTCACCGTTGGTGACAAAAAAGTACGTGGTATCATAGGTTCTGTTGAAGACTATGATGCTGAGACACTTGCCGATAAGATCGGTACAACAGTCGAAGCGGAGTATCGCGGCACGTACACGGATGATAATGATAACGAGCGTCCATCTTGGGCACTTCGTGGCATCTAAACTAAGGGAGCTTCGCTCCCTTTTATTTATATGAGATTTAATGTCAATCGGTTGTCTGGCACACCACATACACTTACAACTTTTTTAATGAGGTGAACAGTCAAACGATTGTACTTTAGGTATACTTACTATAAATATATGTACTACAATCCAGATGGTACTATTAATGTTACTGGTGATCGCAGTTGGGACGCTAAGTAACTAATAGTACTTGATATAGATGTGACACATCTAACGATGCACATCGACTCAAGCAGGTGAAGTATAGTAACCTGCTTGTTTTACTTTGTATCTCACTAACTAACATACATATGATACATGAAAAATGGTTTGCTATAATCGCAGCAGCTGCTTTTATAGCTCTTGTTACAATCCTTGGTACTCAATGTGAAAGCAGGAGTGGCAAGCTTTCTAAAGCTCAAGCAATGGAGGGTGTTACACACCGAGCTGAATTTGGTGTCAGTGATTATACATTGCATCTTGATGATACTATTATTGGTCATGAGAACATACTTGGTATGTCTCAAAATGAAGAGATGATAGTATTGATCAAGCAAGAAGACAGTGTCGAGTACACATGTACTTTATTTGATGATGAGTTTACTGCTGTTTATCACATACCACGTCATGGTAATCCTGTGCTTGCAGCGTGTATTGCTCATGTTCCTGTTGAGTGGCATAAGACAGAGTAACTTTAATAACCACAACCTAATGTTACTCTTCTTTATTGCCTACAGCTTGCTAGGCTTGCTGTGGATGAGTGCATCTGTTCTTGATGCACCTTATGGAATTGAAACTCCAAATGGTTTAATCATAATCAAATGAAAACATGGAAACTCTAAAGAAAGTGCGTGTTGGTAAGGAGTTACGCAAGAAGCAGATTGAAATAATCCTAGTCATTTCTACGATGCTCGGATTATTTAGCCTTGCGGTAGCTCAACTATAAATTATATGATGAAAATGATCAGCGATACTTTAACTAGTATCGCTGGTTTCACCGTCGAATGATCACCTCAACGTGGTGACGGTGTCTAGTAGCCCATTACGCGGTGAAGCTAACGATCATAAGGGAAAAGGATGTCTATCAGTTAGTGATAATTCCGTACTAAAAGCACTAACGATACTAGCCTTACCGCTAGACAGGATCTAGTGAGTAGACTAATAACTATGCAAGCGTATACGCTGTTAGTCATAGTAAGTCGCTGTTTGATCAGCAGAGATGTAAGCAAGGTGACACATGGTCGGACATGATGTGAGACATCCTTTCCCTTTTACTTTGAAACTTTCACTAACATACAATATACTATGAAAGAGTTCAGACTATATACTAGAGACGATGGTGCTACGTGTCACATTAAGTATGCTGATCAATTGGCACCTAGTGTAATTTACAAATGTACTGCTCCTGCTACTCATGTCATTGGTAAGGGCAGACTACGTTGTAAAGAGCACTTCGAGAAATGGTTGAAAAAACAATCACGTAAACATAATACACTATGAGTAGATTTCATATTCAATTAGACGAACATAGATCAATGTCTTATGGTTATGATCGTCCACTTCAAGGATACTTCATTCAGATATATGATGAACGATATGCTTGGAAAGAAGAGAATACACCAGAAGAAAATGAGGCAGCGGAAGCTGTTGATTGGACTGGTGAAGGTGAGGTAGAGAGTTATGCTACTAATAATATGCTTCTTGCAAAGAAGGTTGTTAGTCGTAGCAGGATACTTGAGATACTTGAGGAGAATGGTGTTCCAGAAGATCACCTACATCAAGTGGCTCTTGATCTACCAATCGTATAAGAAAACAGGAGTGATGTGCCTGCTGGCAGTACCGCAATTATTTCCATAATGCCTGATGGCCAGTCGCCTTCACTCCTTAACAAAGAAACTAACTTAAACAAATATACTATGGGAACATTTAAAGAAATGCTACTTCAACATCCAGATGTTGAATATGTCACAATACCATCTAAAACAGATGCGGACTTCCAGAAGGTGCTGAACCAATGGAAGCATGATTATTACTTTGTCCTCCTTGATCACCATTGGTATCGAGGTAAAGATGATAAGCTGTTTCATGGAGCACTCGTTGCTCGTGTTTCTAGAGAGATTGCTTATAGTTTAATTGATCTTGAACATAGATTACTTAATTCTTAACGTCATGGAAGATTATTATGAAGATTATTATGAAGAAGATCTGGACGAGTGTCATGCTCCCCCTTTAGATGATCCTGATGATCCTTATCATGCTGAAAATAAAGCTCATTTTCAAGAGCTTGATTTTATTGATGGTAAGCGGAATGTTTATGATCGTGAGTATGATCTTGTACGCGATCCGAAACATACGAATGATGGTATCCAATTTGATCACAACTTGCTGATTATTATTGGTATTATAATTTTGGGCATACTGATTGGTATGGCCGGTAATGTCTAACTAAAACAAATAAACTAATGAAACGATTCCTGATTGCTTTAAGCATCCTGTCTATCTTATTGATAGCAGGATGCCTCAATTACACCTTTGGTCAACAAACTCGCTTTGGTAAAAGCGGTACAATTGGTCGTGGTGTTTACTCATGTCCTACTTACACTGGTCACGATCCATTCTTTGCAAAGAAAGTAAAGATACGTGGTTCAAAGAGTGTAAGAGAGATAAGAAAGATTGAGCGTAAACGAGACAAGTCACCTTACTGGTACAAGACTCGTGCTCAAATGATTGCTGAAAAGATATTGCCCTGGAATTGGGGTGATCGAAACCGCAGAAGAAATGTATGCAGAAGGTGATGAAAGTGGATGGAAGAAGTGGACAGGTCATCTACGACCTTGTCCACTTGTTTTTTGTCTCAGACTTAAACGTGGCTGGAGAGTACATTTTAAACAACAAGATGACTTAGCTTATGCTGATTATTATAATCAGCGTGGAGAGTTAATCTTGTTAGTTCACTTAAAGATGAACTTAATTAAAGTTGATCAACAATTTACCGATTTTATACTTAACTAATGAAACAATGAACAAGATTCAATTGATTGTACTAAGTGTACTCACGGTAGGCTTTGGGCTTACCTTGTACGGTGTTGTAGTCGATAGCAGTGTATTCACGCTGTCAGGTGCTACAGTAATGTTCGGAACCATGCTATGGTTCTTGCTGACAATGATAGGCGGTGAGGATAAGTCACAGTTTGTAACTCAATACCATCTTCTATCAGTGTTGGAACAGCTTGCTGAAACAGATAAGCTGATAATAGATCGAGTAGATGCTCATCATAAGGTTCTTGAGCTTCATACAAAGGCTCTTGAGGTGCTTGGTGACAAAGTATTTCCTGTCAAATCTAAAGATTTTACTGATGCACTTCGTAGGTCACAAAATTAGTCTGATTGTATTGGCACTAGTTGTGCTGATTATGCCAGCTTGTCTAACAGACAAAGAAGAAGTTGAAGTATATGTAGGTGAAGGATACTATCGTGCCATTAATATTGATTTTGATGGTGCTACTAGTTATTCACCTATCGCATACATACAACCGATTAGTACGTATAACCTACGTAATGCGCGTGTTGCTGGAGATTCTGTTCTAGAACTAGTTGACAAAATAGTAACTGATTGTTTCACTCTTGAAACACACAGATGCTATGATGGACCAATTGGTGCTACAACACTTAACGCTCTTGGTGGTAAGTTTGGATTTAACTTAATCTGGAATGATGATTGTGATGTTACTGATATTACAGTAATCAAGAATGAATTATCTTCCAAGCGATATCCTAATCCGTTCTCTACCTATGAGTTTAATGTAGGCACATTCTGGACAGAAGGATCAGTCTTCGATAAAGATGATATTTATACATCTCCTTATCGAGAACCTGATACAGGTATAATCTGGATACCAGAGCTGTACGATCCAAGCGAACCAACATACAACTGGAAGTTTTGGCTTTCAATCAATGGTAAAACTTACAAGCTTGAGACGCAAATACGTTTCGATAATAATACTCTTATTCCAGAGGATGCGAAATGTACAGCATTTGCGTTGCCTGTTACTTGGATATCTGTTGATGTAACACGTAGTGGTTATTGTAATTTGTTCACATTTACTGTTGCAGAGCAGATTGATGTGAACTATTATGAGATTCAGTTTTCAACTGATGCTGTTGAGTGGGAGACTGTCGGAATGGTAGCTCCTCTTGATTTTGATAAAGGAACTTATACTTATGACTTTGAACATTGTAACAATGAGTGAAAAGAAAAATGAATTAGCAACAAAACATGTTACTGTAATTGGTGGTACTCTCATTAACCTACGAGATGCGGATACTTTTGGTGAAGCAATCGGCGATCTTTTTGTAGAGTTTGCTGATGCACCTGCATTTGATGCATGGTCACTAGATGTACATGAGCAAATCGTGGAAGGTAATTCACCTCATGATGGTAGAATCTCTGATCTACTATTAGAAGGTTTAAATATTGCCATGAAAGAGGGTGTTACTGAAGTGACTCCTCAATTCGTTGTTCATATAAGCCTGGCTATTGGTAGAATGTTACAGTCTGCTGCTAGTAGGCGACACGAACGCATGGAAGAACTCATGAACGAAAGCATGGGAGAACTCAATGACAAGATGAAAGACTTAATGGAACATCTACATTTGGGTGAAACTACTCCGGAAGAGTGCCATGATTGTGAACATTATGATGAGTGTACCAGCCCTTTAAAGGCTGATAAGAGCGAGATAGCGGAGTACAAGGGACAGATGGAAGTGGACGATGATCTTGCTACTCTGATTAAGGAAGTGCAGGATGAGATTAAGAAAGAGTTGAATGGTGATGATGAGGAGCCTTAAATAGGCTGGAACCAAGTTGGGGGGCAAGGAAACTTGCTCCCTTCTTTTATTATATGTAGTAATGTAGCCAATGACGGTCACAAGCCCGTATAAAATACAGAGTGATACATATGAACTTAATTAAAATACAATGCGTAAATTTGTCTTAACATTAAGCGTGTTGATCATGATGGTCAACACTGCTTACGTGAGTCCCCACGAAAGCGGGACAGATGATGGCGTTCGTGTTGGTGATACTAGAAATGGTTGGCAAAAGTTTGTTGATCGTATTAAGTATGGCCAAGATGATGCTGAGTACAAGCGGTTCAATCCTATCTATGCCTTTAAGAAGGAGATAAAGATGATGGGAATGCACCGTGATAAGGTTCGCAAGAAAGCTAAACGACTAGCTCGTAGATTTAATGGTCGTTATGCTGAAGGCGAAGGCTTTAAGGGCGTCTACTATATATTTGTAGAGTGGACAATGCCAGACACTAAAGGTTATTTAAGATACCACCGGAACTATTACTATTTCAAAGGTGGGCCATTCTTAGATGGCTATCAGTATGTTACTGGTGAAGAGGAGCTATACAGCTTGATCTTAAAGAGTTGTGAGATTGCTGCCAAAGGTGGTAGTCAGGAGTGTAAACGTGTAAAACCTCATAGATATCTTATTAGTAGGTTTGACATTGCAAACTTGTACACGTTTCACAATCCGATTGACCATGTATTTGTATCATTCGGTGCAGAACATGATCCTGCTGGTATTAAACCAGATCGTTTTCAAATGAGTGTTTATCGTCAAGAATTAATGTAATGGATGATATAACAGCGCGGGAACTTCTTGCTTTTATAAGTAAGAATCTACAGATGCCTCACTTTGGTTTGTATCCTCCAGAGGATGCTCATAGAATGGCGACTGTTAATGCCTTGCGTCTTATTGATAAGATTGCAGAGATGCGTGGTCTTGACTATGAGACTAACGGAAAAGAGTTTAATCAAATAATTGAAACATTCGAACATGGCGAAGAGAAAAGCTAAAGGTGGCTACAACCAATCACGACCTACTGAACGTAAGCGTGGTAAAATGAGCAGACGTGTACGTGACCCCAGATGTGATGAGGTTGCTACCGTAAGAGGATTTGTCAACAAGCTCCAACAGGGTAGGCTACGTACTGGTGGAAATCAAATGTCAAAGCGATTGCTCAATGATATGATTCACTCCAAGAAGAAATCAGCCTTTAAAGATGATCCTACTGGACATACCAATGCGGATTTGAATCGGTGTTCCGAATCATCCCGGCTTAAACTTGCTATTCGTGTAGCGTCTACTTATAAAAGACGTGGTGCAAGGGAGATCTATGGTATGCCAAAGGATGCTTGGAGACGAATGGTCAAACGTGCAAAGCGAGGTGCTCAAGAGGTACATGGTAAAACACAACCATCTGCCAAAGAGAAGCGCCTTCAAAAGATTACTGGTCTACCCTATAGCCAGGTAAGAGAAATGATAGCAGCGCAGAAGTAAGTGGAAGAGGTGCTGTAAACTATACTCCAATTAAAACAAGTATTAACGGAAAAAATCGTAGAAAAATGGAAAGTCGTTTATTGATTGTAACTGGAATATCGGATGAAAAGACCGATAAGAATGGAATGCCTTATGTAACCGTATCGGTTAGTCAGCCATCTCGTAAGAGAATTACTGACGAGGCAACAGGTGAGTCTTACATTGTTAAGACAAAAGCTCGAAGTACTGCATTTAATGCGTGGAAACATAGCTATTTGGAAGTTGCTGGTATTGCCAAGGATCTTGGGAAAGAGATCGAAGCACTCAAGCCTAACGAGTATGCTGATGCCAAGCCTGATTTCGCTTATACCCTTGAAGAAGGTGACCGCGTAGAAGGCGACATCATCACTCGGGAAGTCGAGCCTTATTCAATCGTGAATGAGGAGACTGGTGAAGAGCGTGAGGTTGATACCTACAGTTGTGCTGTTCTCGGTAACACATCCGATGCTTCTTTTAAGAACCTCATTAAGCAGACCTTTAACAGGAATGGTCATGAGGTACTGGAAGGTGCTGTCGATGATGCTGTTATCGCAACTAAAACACGTGAGAACGTATTTCAGGACTAAATAGTCCATCTGGAGGATAGTTTAATCATGAAAGCAGGGGGAGAGATCCCCTTGCTTTTACTTATTTATTAATAGAAGAAATCATGAAAGAAGAATTAATATCATTTGAAACAGCTTTACTGGCTAGGAAGAAGGGATTCCGGTTCACTAGTTATCGTAAGGCAGGGTATCTTACTCATGACTACTACAAGCATCCGGAAGGAAGTTTTGTTGAAAGAGATGATGAAGGCGATATCTTTACTGAACCACAATGGAGATCATCTATAGTTAATGGTCAAAGATCTAAACTTAGAATGAGTCATCTATTAAATGATCGTATTGTTTATGCTTTTACTCAATCACTAGTACAACGGTGGCTAAGAGAAGAACATGATATTCATGTATGGGTACAACCTAACTATATAAGGCGTGATGGTAAACAAACTTACTCTTATTACGTTACAGGAAGTCCCCCCTCACAAAGAATATCTAATGCAGTACAAATTGGTACTTACGAAGAAGCATTGGAACAAGGTCTTATTAAAGGTCTTAAATTAATAGAATTATGAAAGAAGCCGAATACAAGAGAAGTGAACTTTGGTATAATCGTAAAACCAAAGAGAAAGAACCTATTCCTGAGATGACACCTGCTCAATTAAGCATTAAGATTCGTATTACAGGTCGTCGTATTCGAGATCACAAAGCAAAGCTGGATAAAATATATGATCTCCGAAGATCCCTGATTCGAACAATGGTAAAGAAAGGGAATCGAATAAAGACATTGGAAGAGCTACAATCCCACAGCAGCTTTATTATTACCGGGCCTGCTGTAACAGGTTCACCTGGTGCTGTCATCAATTATCCTACAGTTGTTGAACATGGTATTGATATTGATGACTATCTTGAGAAAGGTTACTTCATTAAGTTTGAAGAAATATCCGAAGATGATGAAGACAATCTCTAAAGAAAGGGTATATAGAATCTAGCTCCACTCCTTAGAGGGCGGAGGACTTGGACAAGCAAGAGTTGGTCACTTGCATTTGTCATAGGAATTGTGTATATTACTGGATTCCACAAAGATATGTTTAAGTTAGATCAGGAACCCCTGCTGATGAAGGTGTTAATACCGAGGTATCTGCTATCGAATAGGGCGGGGGAACTACACCAAATGTTTATATTATGGAAGTAACAAGTGCCAATCTACCAACTATTGGCGTAGCGTTAATGGTGGTAGTAACATTAGTACTCGTAATGGTCGGATGGATTAAGGCTTATCGTTTAAGCTGTCAGGAGAACTACCTGATTAAGAAGAAGGGTAAGTTGAAACGTCCGGAGTTTGGTATTGCTGTAACGGCTATGAGGGAGGAAGAGTTGCGGAAAGCACTGGTACTCGCTGAGTCACCTAGTGATAAGGAGCTGTTACAACGTCTGCTAAAGAAACGCAGATAATAGAAAAAGGGTAGGGGTTATGATACTGTTATAACCCCTGCTCTTATTTTCATAATGGCGAGGCGCACTTCGTCAGCCTTAGAAAGAGGTGCAATAGAAGCACTTGATTTAACCGCACCACTAGTCGTTTGCTTGAAAGCAGTTTGATCTGCAATGAAGGCTCTTTTTGATACGATAGTCATGAGTGAAATTGTTTAGTTCCTAATTATATATACGTAAAGATAAGCATGATTGTTTTCATAAGCAAGAAAAACTATGAAAAAGTTTCATTCGCTAATCATGGTATTGAAGTAGCAAGCACACTTGATCCCCTAATCAAATTCTTACAGGGTCAACGAGAAGTAGGCTTCGATACCGAGGCTAGTAGCCTTGATGCTTATGAGGCCAGTCCGTTGCTCTGTCAGTTCGGAAACACGGATATTCAGTACGTTTTAGACGCCACATCGTACGATCTCAAAGAGATTGAACCCTACCTATCAGGTACGATCCTGATAGGCCACAACCTAAAGTATGATTATAAGATACTAAAGGTACAGGGGGTAACATTTAGAAACATGTACGATACTATGATCGCGGAAGAGATCATAACCAATGGCAGTGGACTTCGAGTTGGTCTTGATGCAGTTGTTCAAAGACGACTTGATCTACCTCCACTTGCTAAAGATGTTCGGGAGACTTTTGCAGGTCACCCACCAGAGAAATTATTTTCACCGAAGCAAATCTTATACGCAGCCGAAGATACTCAGCATTTGATTCCCTTAAAAGAGAAACAGATGATTTTCATTGAGAAATATGGCTACCACAGAGATTTGTATGAAATAGAGTTCCCACTAATACCGATTATTGGTGATGCTGAACTTGAAGGTTTTAAAATTGATGAAGATGAGTGGAGGAAACTCATTAAGGAGAACCAAGATCTTGCTGACAAGCAGGTAGGTATTATGACACAGTATCTTATTGATCTCCAGGGTACATATCCTGGTCTCAAAAGATTACGTCTTAATCCAGATGCTAAAACACAGCGCATGGAGCAGCTCAACATGTTTGGCGATCCTATGTTAATCACCTCGAAGAATAAGTCAGTAATGAACTTCAATAGTGGTGATCAACTTCGTAGTGTATTTGAGGCTACTGGTAACCCTATTCCTACAATCAAGAAGAAAGACCCCAAGCTCGGTAAGAAGGTGACAAAGGTATCTTTTGGTGAGGATGCTCTTATTCAATGGCAAATTTCAAATCCTAACAGTAAGCTATATGAATTTATTGATGAACTCATTAAGTATAAGAAAGCTCTCAAAGCTGTTAGTAGCTTCGGGGAACGGTTCCTCTATTCGACATTACGGAGGAAGGGTGCGAAGGCTCAAAGGGGATATAAGAGTCCGTATACTGGAAAAGTACATACTATTTATCGCCAGTGTGGTACGGATACCACTCGTATGGCAAGTGGTGATGCTGACAACGGATACTATAACTCTCAGAACATACCTAAAGACAAAAGAGTTAGGCAAGCTTTTATTGCTGATCCTGGTTATGTCATCTCTACGTGTGACCTTAGTGGAGCAGAACTCCGAATCGCCGCTAGTTTATCTGGTGATAAAAGGCTCATTGAGCTTATGCGTGGTGACGATTTACATTCACCTATTGCTACCTTTTGTTATAATAGGGTGCTGGATTATATTGTAACGAATATGAACGAGACGAGAGCGGAGAAGGAGATCTATGACCTCCTCAAAGCAGATCCTCGTTTACTCAATATTACAGAGGTTGAGGCTAATGCAATATCTCATGAACGACTTGCTTATTATCTTGATAACAAGGAGTTTCAAATTACTGACAAGACTGCTTATGACATTCGTACTAAGTATAAGAACGTAAACTTTGGTCTTATATACGGTGCTAGTGCTGAGCGAATCATGGAGATATTGGGCGTTGCTAAAGCTTTTGCTACAATCATTGAGCAGGGGATGCGAGAGTATCTTCCGGACTTGTTTCGATTCCTAGACATGAATAGCCAGATGGGTGTTCAGAATGGATATGTACGTTTCAATACGATTAATGGTGGAAGACACTGGTTTAAAGAAGCATTGGATCATTTCAATGCTGGTACTGACATTCCTTTTAATATCAAAGGTGATATTGAAAGAGCGTGTAAGAATTATCCTATTCAAGGTACTCAAGGTCACATGATCAAGGAAGCAACTGTAAGGTATTTCTACGATTATGTGTATCCTAACAATTATGATGTTCGCATGAAGTTGCAGGTGCATGATGAATTGGTTATTATGCACAGGCTAGAAGAGCTTGAACATGGTGAGGTGTTAAAAGAGTACATGAATAAGTATGCTAACAAATATCTAAGTCATGGATTAACTATGGACGCGTCATTACAGACGTTACCTTATTGGACTAAATAAAGCTAATTATGAACTATGTGGAAACCGAGGAGTTTCAGAAGAAATATCCTCACTACGTACCTGCTCCATGGAGCAGTAAAAGACCGAACGTCCGGATACTCAGAGTAATGGGACGGATCAATCAACAACCTGGTGATCAAAAGATGGGTCAAGCAATGAGACGCAAACAAGAGGCTCTTAATGTTATTGCTACTCAAAAGAAGGCGTATGTTAAACGCTTTCATAAGATGCTGGAAGCAAAAGGTTGGATCGTTAGAGGGTATCTCGATGTTGATGGTATCCTATCTGGTAAGTGGAAAACCTTGCTCGTTAAACCCGCTAAGGGAGTGACTGAGAGAGTTGTCAAGAACAGATTATCTAGTGCTGGTTATTTTCATGACCATAAAGCACTTAATGTTCACCGATATGTTTTATGTAGACCTCTTACACCAAGAGAGCTTGATAAGGCTATCGAAAAATACGATCTATAATGGCTATTAAGAAAGCAGACCTGCTCCGTCTCAAGAAGCTGGAGGCAGAGAAGATCAAGAAACAGCGTGCCGAGAAGGCCAAACAGAAGTCTGATAAAGCCAAGCAACGTAAGGAGAAGAAGGTAACCCCTAAGAAGAAAACTGCTATTACGTATAAAGTTGGGCCTAGTCATTCACGCCAGACGCGGATTAAGAAATGTACCATATGTAATGGTAATCCTCCGTTGGTGCCGTTTGAACTCGATGATTTCAAAGGTGATCGATGCGAAATTTGTTTTGAAGTTGTTAATTATAAACCGAAGTAAAATGAGTGGTGTACATGCATACCGTAACGCTCTCTATGCTCTTGATAAGGCAGGGCGTGTACGAATATGGAGACAAACATTGTTTGTTGGAGCAGTGGACGAGAATGATAAGAATGTTAATCTCGTTATTGAAAGCGGGCTGGTAGATGGCAAGCTGACCCGTAAGGACAAGAAGATTAAAGCTCGTGGTAAGAAAGATCCGGAGCAAGTTGGTCTTATGGAAGCTAATAAGAATGTTAAGGATAAGTTGAACAAAGAGGGTTATAAGACCCACGATATGCTCGTACAAAGAGCACATGATGTTAACTATCCTTATGCGCTTCCAGATAAGATTTACACGATCATGGATAAGTTGGTAGAATACCCTACTAATGAGAACTGGCATCCTTTACCAATGCTTGCCAAAAAGGTTGATGACAAAAAGATTGCTGGCCCATTAATGATTCAAAGGAAGTATGATGGTGTTAGATGTCTCTCGACGATTGATGATGCTGGTAGGGTAATCATGGTGTCTCGTGGTGGTCTTTACTACCAGATTCCACATATTGCTGAAGATCTAATTAGAATCTTTACGCAACATGATCTACATGGTAAGGGTATTTGGTTGGATGGTGAGCTGTATAAACACGGTATACCATTTGCTGATATATCTGGTGCTGCTCGAACTGCTCGAAGTGGTGGTGATCTCTTTGAAGAGAAAAAGTCGTTCCTAGAATATCATGTATATGACCTACTGGACACGACAAATTTATTCATGCCGTTCAGAGATAGATATTATTATCTTGATCAGTACGTACCTAGTGCCAGTAGTGGCTCTAAGACTAGATTGGTCGAAACCTATGCTGTTCGAGGTATGGATGATGTCAAGCCCTATCATGAGCAATTTGTTGAAGAAGGTTATGAAGGTACTATTATAAGGTATGGTGATGGAGTGTATGAGCCTGGTTATCGTAGTGTATCTTTACTGAAGTATAAGAACTTCTTTGAGGGTGAGTTTACTATCGTTGGTATGGAATACGATCCTAACGATATATCTACCTTTAGGTTCTTACTGGAAACAGAAGATGGTCAAACATTTGGTTGTCGTCCAGTTGGTACACATGATTTGTGGCAGGAATATGCTGACAATTATCTTACTAAATGTGATGGTAAGCTGGCTACAGTTCGTTACCTTAACCTTAGTGTTAATGGTCTACCTGAGAAAGCCAATGTTAAAGCTATTCGTGATTATGAATGAGATGAAATTCTATTGTGCTACACTAGTCAAGATGGATTCGGTGGAAGATCCGGTGTATCCTCTTGAGAAGCAGCATAGTCAACCTGGTACTGTATTTGAAGGTATGTTTCATCAACTTCCAGAAGTCGGCAGACATTTTCTGTTTGCTAGAGAAGGGAAGTTCGGTAAACTATTACAGACATCTATGGTACAGAAGATTGAAAGTGCTAATGATGACGTGGTGACGTTTCACACGTATAATTCGATTTACAAACTAATGATTAAGTGATGAAAAAGATCAGATGGGGAGCGGATAAGTCTCCACAAGAACCAACTAAAACTCATGTTGGTAATGCTGATCCAGCTCCTCCGAAGGAAAAGCCTATGCTGCGACCGGAGCATAAGAAGCAAATCGAGGATAACTGGCTCTCAATAGCAAAGGATCTTACTCATATGGGTAAGCCTATTACTCCTGGTACAAAGACGTATCGGAGACTTCAACGATTGTATTTTGCCGGTGCATTTAATACTCTTAATGCATGTGGTATTCGTCAACCGCCCAATTGGATGATTGGGATGATGGGTGATCGTGATTGTATAACTCTTGATTAACAAAATGATGGTAGAAAGTTATTTGAACAAGGAACTCTCGGATGTCACATTCGAGACAGAGAAGCTCGATGAATGGAGACAAAAGATGGAGGAGCTAGGATTAACTAAACAGCTTGAACTAGCTAAAGGTAGTCTTAGTCCTGTACCTTATCCGTTCATGAATGAGCACATGCTAAGGGTATGTGAAACACTATGTCCTACAAAGACAACTCTCGAAGAGTTCTCAGCTATACCGCTTCCTCTCGAAGCTTTGAATGATGTAGCGTTATCAATAAAAGAGGACTATTTTGATGAACTTGAAATATGGTGGGATAATGAATCACCTGATCCTTTTATAATCGGTATTCGTGGAGAGCGTTATTATGCCTATGAGAAAGGTACTTATAATCATCTTAAAAATGCTGAAGGTAGAGACATGACTTTCAAAACTAAGCAAATGGCTCTAGATCATCTTGAAGCTGTAGGTATTGATGATAAGTACACTGTGTCAAGAAAAGATAACCGTGACTTAAATCGGTACATGGTTGCTCGTTTTGGTGATGAGCTGAAACCATGGAATGAGCTAGTAGAACTTGCGATTGAAAGGTTTACTAAGAATACAACGATGGATCTTCGTGACAAGATTGATAAGCTTCAACATAAGTTGGACAAGATCGTGAACAACGCGGAGATGTACATCATGGGTAAGAAGAACCGATATGAAGTAACAGACTGATGAAAATCCATGTACCAGAAGAATTTCAGATCTTCCTAGAAAATGCTGAAAACATAGTTAGTGAGTATGAAGATGCGGATGGTTTACCCGATTTATATCGGGTGACATCCGATCTTGCTAAGTTTCAGTACTATCTTAGAGGAAGACTACATGAACTCGAAGCTGTTGTAGAGAGTCTTAAAGGTGTCGAGATTGACATTATAGATGAACTACATGCAGAATATGCAAATAAGGTCAAGGCGATTAGTAGCCTGATAATAACCTGCTCGAATTTATCTAATCTTGTACACGATGCTGTCAATCCAGGATATCTATCGGAAGAAGGATGAGTTGCAAAGTAGTGCTTTTAAGACTTGGGTCGAAGCTGGTGCTCGTGGCGTTTTTGTATGGGCCACTGGTGTTGGTAAAACTCGTCTTGCGACGCATTATGCAATTCCCCGGATGAACGAAAAGGCTCCCGGTTTGACAACTAATGTTGTAATACCTAAAACTTTTCTCAAGGAAGCTTGGGAGGGTACAGGTAGACAGAAAGGTTATATTCAGCAAGAAGGACTCAAAGACGTCGAGGCTTGGGTAGTGAACAGCTACGTGAAGCAACGTCATGCTAATTCGCTGTTAGTGCTGGACGAAATCCACCGATACAGCAACGAGGAGACTGCTCAGTTCCGCAGAGTACTTGACGTTACGAAAGCTCCTTATGTACTAGGTTTAACGGCAACCTTAACCAAAGAGCAAGAGAAATTCCTAGCTGCCAGAGGCATACCTGTCCTTGGCACTATTACAACTAGGGATGCTGAAGCTATGGGACTTATTAGTCCATATAAGGTTTACAATATACCAGTACAGTTATCAGATACCGATCGACAACTTGAACGTGAAATACATGATCAATTCGTGCATTTCGCTAGTAAGTTTAATCGTGACCGGGATCTTGCATTCGAGTGTGCTAGTTCCATTAATCCCAGATGGAACCCTTTGACAGAACAGTGGTATGATCCACCTGCTGCAAAGTATGCACGAGATATGGGATGGAACGGTATTCCACTGGAAGAAGCAGTGCAGAATTACAGGCATAGAAAAGCGGCTCCTCGCGGAGCAAGAGGTGCTATATCTATCTGGGAAGATGAACACGATGATTTCGAGTTTACTCCTAGTAAGATTAATTATTATGCACAACGCTATATTAAGTTTATGAACGCAAGGCAGGATTTCCTGCATACTGCTGTCAATAAGTTAGAGATGGTACAGAAGATCGTGAACCAGTTTCCCGATAAGAAGATCATTGTGTTCAGTCAGCGAACTATATTTGCTGATCGTATAACTAATATGCTTGGAAACCGTGCCCGTAGCTATCACTCAAATCTTGAGTCTAGTATAATGTATGATGATAAAGGTGCGGTCATCACATATAAGAGTGGTGCTAAGAAAGGTCAGCCTAAGATGTTCGGAGTAAAGTCCTTGAAGGATCAAATACTCTCCGACTTTAGGGCAGGCAAGTTTAATGTTCTTAGTACAGCTCTTGCACTAGATGAAGGATTTGATGTTGAGGGTATTGATATGGCTATCATTGCTAGTGCTACTAGTAAGGATCGTCAGAACACACAACGTATTGGTAGAGCGATTCGTGCTCAAGAAGGCAAAGTAGCTGTTATCGTCAATCTGTTCGTTCCGGACAGTCAAGATGTTACATGGCTGGAGAGCCGACAAAAGTATGATAAGCCTGCCAGATTAATTAAGGACGTAACTGAAATCAATTTTGATCATGAGGAAGGTAGAGTTATTGCAACTAAAACTCAAGCTGGCAAATCTGGTAACAAAAGGATTGCTAAGTTTTGAGACTCCTGATGACGAACTATTAGAAACGTACCGAAACTATTATACGAACAATTTGAATACGGACGAAGAAATACGAACAATGTATGAAGAACTGTATTATGATAACTATGCAAGGCGTGTAGGTCATGGTGCAGTAGTTGAATTTCCTGAAGATTATTAAGATTATGTTCGTAGACTTCGACAGATACGTCAAGTATCTTGGGGATCATAAAATGACTCCCGCACAATTTGCTTTTTGTTGGATGCTTCACTTTAGGGACATGAAGAACTTTAACCTCTATCAAGAGAAGGTCGGCCCGTTTTATGCGGAGGAGATAGAAGACCTGATAGAGCGTGATTATGTTCTGAATACTTTCCCTGGAAGTGATAATTTTAGGATGGCTAGTCTCTCAGTTACTGGAAAGTTTGCTGATGAGATATTGATCATGGATGAGATGGAAGCTCTCGATGAACTCATAGCAGTCTATCCGAAATACTTCTTCATTGAACGCAAGCGGATATTTACAACTGCTTGTGATCTTGATACTCTCGCTAGAGTCTATGCTCGCATTATCAATAAAGATAAGATACTCCACAAGATGATAGTGGAGCGAACGAAAAAGGCGGCGGACATGATGGAGAGAGGTGAGGTAACTCATATGAAGATAGATAAGTATATCAAAGGACGTGTATGGAAGTCCATACCGACTGATGAAGATTTAGCTGATGATGACCTAATTGACATACGTGGATGAAAGCATCAGAACTAATATTGGATGAAGTTGATAAGGGACTTGCAGGTGCGTATGATGGTATTAGGGTACAGAGTATGCCCATGCTGTCAGAAGATCTCGGTGGAATACAGCCGGGTCGATATGATCTAATCGGTGGTAACACTGGTACAGGTAAGACTGCTTTCGTAGACTGGTTCTACATACTAGCACCTCTTGCTGAACTGTATCGTGAAGATACAGATGAAGACTTTGACCTGAATGTACTCTACTTCTCGATGGAGATACCGATGAAACGGAAGTTAGCTAAGTGGATGTGTTTATGGCTATATATTAAATATGGTATAGTTATGGACTTCAAACAGTTGCTCTCTTTCAATAAGAAGAGGTTAGATCCTGAGATATACAACCTAGTGAGAATGGAGTTGCCGTTCTTTGACTGGATCTTGGATAAAGTACACTTCATTGAAGGTACTCGTAATCCGATCTCGATAAAAATCTATGTAGATAATTTTGCTGAAGATAACGGCAAGAAGATTTACTATGATTCTAAGAATCCGGATAAGAAGTTATACCAATGGTCAGATGTTGAAGGACGGAAGGACGTGATGAACTGGCGTGCGAAGTACGTGCCGAATGATGAGAAGAAGATAGTGCAGGTGGTGACAGACCATATTGGACTCATGCGGACGATGAAAGATCACAATAAGAAGGCCACGCTAGATGTACACTCGGCCAACTGTGTCGAGTATCGCAACCTTTACAACTATTCTCCTATTAATGTTAGTCAGTTTAATCGGGATTTGGCTGACATCCAACGCAAGAAGCACGCAGAATTGACGCCTCAGATAGAGGACTTTAAGGAGACGGGTAACACGCAAGAAGATGCGGACACCGTAATAGCTCTCTTTAATCCGGCTAGGTATAATCTACCTAGTTATAGAAGGTGGCAAGTAACGCGTCTACGGAATCGGTTCCGATCACTCACCGTACTAAAGAATAGGAACGGCGAGGATAATATGATGTTCGGAATGCGGTTCATAGGAGAAAATGGTCACTTTGCAGAGCTTCCGTCTGGCCAAGCTATGGCTGACAATGCAAGGTACTATGACGTAGCAATGGACTTGGAAAACAGAATAATTCCTAGATTAGATGGCTGAAGTATTATTTATTTATGGCCCAAGTGGCCACGGCAAATCGACTGGAGCACGAACGCTCCCACCAGAAGATACTGTTTATATAAATGCTGACAGAAAGGATCTCCCTTGGAGAGGTGCTAGAAAGCAGTATAAGACAGTCCCTGGTGCTAATGGCTATCCTGATTTTGATAAGAGTAATTATTATGAACCTTCGCAAGCTACATCTGTCCGAGCGATTATTGATCACTTTAAGAATGATCCGCGTCAGTACATAGTGTACGACACGTTCACTCACCTGTTGATCAACAACTTTGTGGAACGAATAAAAGAGAAGTCATGGGATAAGTTCAATGATTTCGCAAAGGACACAAAGGACATCTTGGACATGTTGCGAGACCTACCCGATGGAAAGAGGGTAGTTGTGTTGGGTCATAATTTTACAGATTACGATTCAGGTGGTAACAAAGTGGATAAGGTACGAACGATTGGTAAGTTACTCGATGAGAAGATCGAGATACCGTCGATGTTTACTGTCGTACTATACCCCTTTGTTAACCGAAAGAAGGATGAAGCAGAGTATGGTGTCTATACTCAAAGTAATGGTACTAACTTTGCTAAAAGTCCTATGGGTATGTTTGAGTATCAAGAACCTAATGATTACCTTGCTCTATTCGAGAAAATGCACTCGTATTATGAGGGCGATTAGTTGCAAAAGTCATAAGGTCTTTGTATATTAGTACCACAATTCAAGCAGTAAACAATTCAATTTTCTAATAACTAAATTTTAATTACTAGTAGTATGTTAAATCTGAAAGCCGCTAAGGTTCAAACCAAGAAGTACGTCAGAGACGTCGTGAATGTTAAGAGAGGACAAGACTTCGACTTCAAGTATAGGTCGTACTGGTCTAATCAAGGTGCACAAAAGGCAGAAGAAGCAGGTGAAGAATTTACTCCTTCGTTGCGCCACGAGTTTCGTATCTCTGATGAATGGTTTGAGAAGCTTGGTCTTGTTGATCACTCTATGACTCACCTTGAAATTCCTGGTGAAGACGGAGAGACAATCGGTGCGGTAGCGTTGGCTATCCTGCCGGAAGGTGACGATCTTGCAACATTCTTCGTACAGAAGGAGCGCAAGGACGGAACCAAGCTGGAAAAGAACCCGAACTTTACTGGTTCTTATCTGGAAGGTGCTTTAGCTGAAGCTGGTATTATCATCGTTCCCGTTGAGGAAGGCGATGAAATCATCAATGAGGAGAACATTGGTGTCAACCAGAAACTGACGCTTGAGTATGCTTGCGATGTAGCCTCTATCGTTGAAGGTAGTGAAGACTACATGGAAGAGGTTAAGAAGGGTATTCCTATCTACGAAGTTGTTGTAGATGATAAGGATTACGAAACTGATGAAGAAGCAGCCGACGACGCTGAATAAGAACCGCATCAAAACCTATTATCAAGGGGGGCAAACCTGCTCCCCTTGTTTTATCTCTAAAATTATTTACTAACAATTTAATACGTACAAATGGCGTTTAATAGTGGAAATAGTTCTGATGAACAAGTAATTGTAACCAGAAAACTTTACACTGGCCTCGCTGATTTTCGTATTGCCGCTGTTAATCCTACTCAGAAACAAGCTGAAAAGCTAGGGATTAACATGACTAAGGAGCCTACTTATCTTGGTAAAGATAAAGAAGGTAATCCTCAATGTCGTGTTGACTTCTGGCTCAAGGAAAAGACGGGTTTGATCCCGTTGACCAAGATCAGCTTCTTCTTGAATAGCAAGGCAGCGTTCTCTGAAAAGAGTGGCAAGACGATGTTCATTAACAAGGCAGGTGAAACTGGTTGGGGACTCAGTCTGGATGATCTATCTAATGATTCAAAGATGGATTGGTTCAATACTGATGGTGCACGTGAGGCTCTAAGAGGTGAAGGCGAACTTACTGACTTTATAAAAGCATTCTTGAATATTAATCCAAGAGAAGAAGGTCTGGAAGCTCGTTTTGAGACTGTTGACAAGATGGCATCTAAAGGTGACATCAAGGAACTTAGAGACATCGTGAACGAATGGGAAGGAAACGAGATCCGATTGCTATGTGGAGTTAAGGAAAGTGATGGTAATTACTACCAAGACTTCTTCTTCGGTTACTTTGGTCGACCAAGTGTTACTGGTTACAAAGGATGGAAGAAAGCAATTAGTAATGATTTCAGTGGTATCGAGAATGAGAGGTATGCCAAAGTTGCTTTTGGTAACTCACTCGAACTAACAGAGTTCATTGAATCTGCCGACGTAGGAGGACCGAGTAGTGATGGTATTACTGCTCCGGGTACTGTTCCACAAGGACAGCCCAATCCTGCTGCTAAGGATGATGTACCATTTTAGCGGATACCCGCTGATGTTTTGGGAGGGCAGCAATGCTCTCCCTTCTTTTAATCAATAATACTATGTCGTTTAAGCGAGGTCTTGTTTTAACAAAGGAGGCTATCTTAGACAGGGTGCGCGAGGAGGATATATTTGCTCGCTACTTCATGCCTGTTGAATACGACGTCGATCTTCGTAACCCTTGGAGAGATGATGAAGATCCCGGATGTCGTTTTTATATCCACAAACATACAGGTCGTATTCGATTCAAAGACTTTAGTCACGGTCACAACTGGGATTGTTTTGACGTTGCTCAAATTGAATCGGAGACGGAGAACTTCCAAGAGACGTTACGTGTCATTGCAGTTGATTTCAAATTGATTAGTGGTGACTCCATGACACCACCTCTTAGCGGATCACAAAACCAAGCTAATGAGAGACGGGTGCCAGTGAGGAAGTACATCTATGTAGAAGGATGGAATACTTACTATACGTGGGATCAGTTGCGATACTGGGAACGTTATCATGTTACTGGTAGAGAACTGGAATCAATGCACGTGTACAACTTTAAAAGGTGTACCATAGTTGAAGTCTACGAAGATGGTGAAGAAGTAAAGAAACCTCTATACTCTAGTCGAGATGAGCTGAAGTTTGCTTACTACTTTGGTAACAAGGAATGGAAGATTTACTATCCAGAGCGTTCTAAAGGTGACGTTCGTTTTATTCAGGTTGATGGTGGCTTAATGCAGGGTTGGGAATACCTGCCCTCTAAGGGTGATCGAGTAATTATTACGAAGTCGTATAAGGACGTTGTTTGTTTGCGTGGTATTGGTGTACCTGCTATTGCTCCACAGTCTGAAAATATTGTTGTTCCCAAAGGCATTGTTACTGGTCTAGAGGCCCGCTTTGATCATGTCTATATCTTATATGATAATGATCTACCTGGTCTTAAAGCCGCAGCAAACAATGTAATTGCACATCCAAATCTTATCCCTCTAGTCTTTGCTGGAGAAGAACCTAAGGATTATTCCGACAATGTTGAAAAGCACGGTAAGACTAAGATGAGGGATGTAATGTATAAAATGTTTAAATATCATGAAGGTGAAAAATGACGCGAGGAGTATATCAACTAAAAAATCTGAAAGATGGATACGTCTATATTGGAAGCTCAAATCACATCGAAGCAAGAGTGTATGATCACTTTGAAGAGCTTCGAGGAAGGGTGCATTATAATAAGAGGCTACAGCGTGCCTTTAATGACGCTGAAAGATATTTCATTTGGGGAGTTATTAAATCGTTTGATGACACAGCCTCACGTGATGAAATCTACGCCTTTGAGCAAGAAGTGATGGACTATACGCTAAAGAAGTATAACATCCTCTTGAACGCTACTGATCATCTACTTGATGATTTATCGAAACGGGAAAGAACACGACAATTAAGATTGAAATTATGAGTACTTTAACATTAGGAATAAGTGGCCTCGTGCTAACTATAGCTGGATATGTATTTCTGGCACTGGATCTCGTACTGTTTGGATTAGTGATACTAACACTAGGTGGTGTTTGTTTAAGTGTAACAATAATTCAAACAGTGGGGTGGTCGCGTAAGCGTGAGTTACAATACTGGGATCATTTAGATCCAGGAAATCAAGATAAAGATAACGAATTTAATCATGAATAACTATGTCAAGATGAAACCCGAGGACTTCGGGTTGCGCTCCGTAGAAGAAATGTACTTTCGCCTCTGGCTCGAAGATCTGAAGCGAGAGGGCTTCGTGATAGACTACGACTACGAGAATAAGGACTGGGAACTATCTCCGAAATATACCTCTGTTGTTGAAGAACGTCTTAAAACGAAGGTCAAGCGAAATGAGCGGACGCTTATCCAGGCGCACTCATATGGGTGTGATTTTACTATCTACTGGTCAGATAAGGCACGATATTATTTCTTTGAGATCCTGTTTGAGACACAGATGAATAAGAATGTACCCTTCTTTGCACACTATCATTCATATATGGGTAAAGAAGATATAGTCTCGTATGTGGAAGTCAAACCACAATTTGATCAGAATAACATGGAGAGGGAGTTTCGGATCAATCAGAAGTGGGTGTTGGACGCTTGGGGTGATTATGTTAATCTTATTAAACCTGTAGGTAGTAGTACCTGTTTGTTTGCTAAGACGTTCACACCAGACCGCTATAAACTTACTGATAGTAGTCTTAAACCTAGAAAGATTAAGCATGCAACAAAAACACTCCTTGAGTACCTCAAAGTTGTCGAAATACAGGCCCAAAAAGGCCGCTGGTATGCCGATAAATTACGAGGTCAAATTTGACAAGCTATACTTTAAGATAGCGGAAGTAGCGGAGATGTTTGATCAGCCTACCTCAACAATACGGTATTGGTCAAATCGCTTTCACTTGTTTATCAAACGTAACGGTCGTAACGATAGAAGATATTCTCAACAGAATATTGAAGAGTTAAGAGTGATCGACTGGTTGCTGAATGATGTAGGCTTCACGATAATGGGGGCCAAACAGTATATCCGAATACATGGGTACAAAATTAAACCTAATTTAATATGATTCGTAACAAGTATTTTGATGTTGGTAATGCTACCGACATTGTAGTATCGAACTCAGCGATGAGTAAAATTAACCCTGATGAGGGTGGTAGTCCTATTCGTTTCCTAAGATATATGGACGAGAAGGATGAACGTAAGGATACAAAATCTATTACAACAGGTAAGCTTATTCATTATTGGATGGAAGACCCTGATGAATTTGTAATCCTTGAAACTCCAAAACCTGGTGGTATGCTAGGTGATATTTGTGACTACATACTTAAAACGCGAGAAGAAGATCCTAAGTTTAGCTTTACTGATAAAGCTAACATGGAACAAGCAGCACTCGTTGTAGGGTATGGCCAGAGTTGGAAATCTGAGACACGTCTTGCTAAGATTGAAGATGGGTGTTGGTTATACATCCAGGAGATGATCGATGCAGAAGATGCTATTGGTGTCTCAGTTCAAGACAAAGAGGCTCTTGAACAAATGCAGGATAGTATTATGTCCAATCGTGCTGCACGTGAGCTTATTGATGCTCAGGGTGAAAATGAGAAAGCTATCTACTGGGTAGATAAGAAAACGGGCTTAAAGTGTAAAGCACTTATTGACAAGCAGATTGGTGACACTTATATTGATCTGAAATCAACTGGTATGCCAATCAGTAAGTTTCTTGGTGGACGTTATGCAGTAAGAGATGGTGATAATGAGCTGATTTATCGAGCTAGTGCTGGTTCGTTCCAGAACTTTCGATACTATCGACAGATGGGATTCTATGGCAAAGGTATCTATGAAACGGGTGGCCGGGATATGCATTGCAAGATGATCGTCGTGGAAACGAAGCCACCATTCGAGAGTAGAGTATTTACAATCCAGAAACAATGGCTAGAGTTCGGACTAAACGAAGCAAGAGACCTGTTACACCTGATCCAAAAGATCAAGAGCGACCAGAAGTTTTAGTAACAAAGTGGTACAAAGATGAACGAGGAAGATACTTTCAAACGGGAGAAAATCCTATCATCGTTAATACTCGCCCTACTTATCTTGGTATATCTAGGGTGGGTACTGTTCAAAGCGGGCTGAAAGAAATTACTGAAATAGAATTTCATGAAGTCGTATTTAAAGTTGGTAAAGAACTAGGATTATGGAAGATAACGGTCAAAGCGCAGTAGATAATATTGTGAAGTATAACAAGGACATCATAGCTATCCGTAAATCTATACGTGAACTTCAAGGTGAGCTACATGAGATACATCGTAGAATACATCATGAGCAAGAGTACTTTGAGACTCACGAGATCAAACGGAGACAGTCTGAGATAGCCATGCTTCGCGAAGAACTTGCTATTGCGGAAACAGAACGCGATACCGCCGTGTTAATGAATAAGGAACAAGGCAAGCAGCAGAAGCTAGACTTCCTGCAAGCCAAGCTGTCCGAGCGGAACCGGTTAATTAGTGAACTTCAACAAAAACTAAGGGAATATGAAAAATAGTGATGTACGCCAGTTTCAATCTGGTCTTAATCAAGTAGGTGGCGTTAAAGGTCTTAAATTTGCCTATGCCGTTGCAAAAAACAAAAAGCGAGTTCAGTCCTATATGCAAGCGCATATAGCTGAACGTAATAAAGCCATCGACATGGACGCTTTCTCTAGACTTGCAAGGGATAGAGAAGAACGTCGTGCGGCACTTGCTGAAGAACTCGCCATGAAGGATGAGAATGGTAAGGCCGTAACATGGAAGCCAGAGGGAAGTAGCCAGGAGCACTTCAAGTTTGAGAACATGGAGGAAGCTATGGAAACGATGACTACCATCCTGAACGATGAGTTTGCAGACTTCAATAAGATGCAAGACGAACTTAAGAAGTTTGATGATGAATGGGAAGAGAAAGAAGCTACGCTGGACATACACATGGTCAGCGAGAAGGATCTTTCCGAAGAACTGACAGCTAATCAAATCGAGGGCGTGTCATGGATGATAGCCGGCTTCAACAGCTAGATCTTTTTAATGAATCTAGTGCTCAACTGAATAACTTCGAGAAAGCCTTACTGAAGTACATGGGAGCCGAATGGTTCCCATTGCTTCGTAAGGAAACGAATAGTGAATGGTTTTACCAACTTGCCCTTACTGTTGCAGCGGAACGTAAGAGATCAATCGTACATCCACCACAAGGTGCTGTATTCGAGGCTCTTAAACGTACACCGTTTTCAAAAGTCAAGGTTGTGATTATAGGTCAAGATCCGTACCACGATGGACGGGCTACGGGCCTAGCGTTTGCTAACAAACCTGACGGTAAGATCAATCCCTCACTTAGGTTTATTCTCGACGCATCGGGTTGTACTGATCCAACTCTTTCAGCTTGGGCTGACCAGGGTGTCCTCTTACTTAATCGGGTATTGACAGTAAGGCATAGGGCATCCCGCAGTCATCAAGCTATTGGTTGGGAGAAGTTTACTGATGCAGTAATTGATATATTGAATGCTCACCCTCTAAGGATAGGCTATTTACTCTGGGGTCGAGATGCGGGTACTCTCGGAAAGAAGATTGATTCGAAGAAGCACATGCTGATCAAAACCGAACATCCTGCTGCTGCTGCATACGCTGGTCGTGAGTGGCACTTTCAAGACTGCTTTAATGTAGTTAATGAGTTTCTCGAACGTCATGATAGAGAACCTGTTGTATGGGGATAGCATTAGCTGTGTGACGTTTTAGACAATAATCCCTGTGAGAGAAATTTCGCAGGGATTTTGTTTTCTCAGAAAATTAATGTATCTTATAGAAAATTAAATATTATGGAACTTAGTTTAGAACAAGCCTTAGATTCTAAGGTGTACGTGAAAAATGACTCGGTGGTGTATAAGTCGCCCCGTCATTATTTTGAACCTTTTCTGGAAAAGGTTGAGCCACTTGCGGAAAGTTGGCGTGTGAGAACTTCGGGAGCGATCTCCAATGCAGAAGAAGATGGTGAGAAGAATACTGCTTATGGAAGGATTGCTATTGAAGCAAAGCTGCCACAATTTAGCTCAAGTATTAGTGGTGGTACTATTGGCATGGTGTATGCGTTGGACACTCAAAAGCCCATCGTGAAAGCCTTTGCTGGTCAGAACGTATCTCTTTGTATGAACCTCTGTATATTCGGAGCTGATGACTATATTCAGCAAGATCTCTTAGCGGGTCTTGATAGGATCTATGCAGAAGTGACAAAGATGAGTGAGCGTGCTGAAAAAACTCTTGGTGAGTTTATGGCAGTATACGAGCAGATGAATGACAGGATGCTGACTGTTCCTGAGATTGAGGAAACTTTCGGTCGTCTTATCCGTTTATCAAAACCTAATAAATTCAATACTGGTTTGATAATCAACGCTGCAAATATGGTGTTTAATGAGTCGTCACGATATGCTATCTCTGGAGATACCATGTCACAGTGGCAACTTTACAATGCGGTTACTGATGGTATTACCAATAAGGTAGACATCTTTGATCAGCCTACTAAGACGGTAATCTTGAATAAGATCTTTTTGGACCAAAACTGATATAGTTATGCCTCGTAATGAAGAAGAAGGTTTTGAAGTTACTATTCGTCATTGGAATCTTAGATTTGGTCATCAATGGGATGCGGAACAGAGATTTCGTACAAGTATGTCTAGTCTGCCAACTGATGAGTTTTTAAACCGCGTATTACACACTTTCGCTGCTGTCCTTGAGCTAGAGTATAGAGATGTACTGAATATGCTAAGGGATGAAATTGTGGCGATGGATGAATCTGATGATCTAAACACTAACGAATCATGAACCATTTATTAGAGAAAGTAGAGGAGTTCCATAAAGTATTTGGTGCTCCAACAGGGCCAGGCAACGGTAGCCTGGCTCTTGATCGTAAGCAGCTACGAATAAAATTAATATTCGAGGAGCTGAAAGAGCTTGCTGAAGCAATGGGAGTTGAAGGTACATTTTTTGAGTTATGTGCTGATGCCGTAATTGAGAATTGTAAAAAAGATCCAGATAATTGGAGTCGAGATAACAACTGGATTGATCCTGTTGCTACTCTTGATGCTGAATGTGATCTACAAGTAGTACTATCGGGCACTATCATTGAAAATGGTCATGCTGAAATCTTTGATGAAGCTTTTGCTGAAGTTCATCGTAGTAATATGAGTAAGTCTCTTATTATTCCTGATCTAGGAACTGGTCTTGATGTAGCTCAAAAGCGAGCAAATAATCATGTAAAAAAGCTCGAGGAGGAGAAGGGTGTTCCAGTAATACTAGCTGGACATTGGGGAGATGCAAGTCCTAAAGGTATTAATGATCCTAGTCGCTTCATCTTCCTTAGAGAAAGTGATAAGAAGGTACTGAAAGGGCCGGACTTCAAGGAACCGAGGCTAGAACAATTTCTTAACGATAAAGATGATGAAGAAAGCGAAGAAAGCGAATAGAGGCCATCGTGTTTGGATTGAGGGCGGTAAACTTGTTAGACTACATGGTAGTATAGCAAATGGTTCGATTTCTCTCATGAACCTTCTTAACCTGGATAATAAATATGGATTCTTATCTGATGCTGATCGAGGAAAAGCGGAAGTTGCTCTCAAGACGATGAGGGATCTATCGGAAACAAGCAAACGTGAGAAGTGGTGGTCGGTAATGAAGCCCTTAGTAAAATGAAACTCTTTCAGCTATACCAAAGAAAGGTTAAGCCTGATGGGGATGCTGCTGATTACCACCGATTCTTAGTGAGTATGGGAATAGAAGGTACTCCTATAACTCAGAGAGATTTCGACCGCAGAAAGGAACAGCTCCGACAACTACAGGATTGGCTACTTACTAAACCCGATAAAGGTGGTAAGGCACAAGCTGATCGGTGGCGTCGAGAGCAGTACATGAAGAACTTGTGGAGGTGGAAGATAGGCATGGACGAGAAGCACGAATGGGATTGGCGAGGTCTTGAAAAGGCTGACGATCTTCTAAAGGATAACTTTTACTATCCTTTCATAGAGCTGATGGAAAATAGGATGAAGATGGGTGCGTTTAGATACGGCCCTCTTTTCCGTCAGAATCTAAAGAACTATGATACCGCAGTGAACGCTAGAAGACGAATCGAGCGTTATATACGTACTCGAAATAAAGAATGTTTAGTAGATGCTGCTAATATGTTAATGATAGAGTTTGCCAGACCTTCACGAAAAGGTACTTACTTTAGTAGTGAAGATGATGGTGAACATGCAATTGAAAAAGTATGAAAAAATATAGTATTAGTAATGCACATTATGAGCGTAGGTGTCATCCGGAAACGTGTTGTTGCTCAACTGATCTTGTGGTTGTTGAACATAAAGTTGATCAATATAGGCAACCCTATACTTCTATAGTTCAAGGCGTTAAAACAGTTGAAGAAGGTGAGGCTCTTATTGCTAAGTTGGAAGGAAAAGGTAAAACCGAAACTATTTATGGTTATGCTGTTGGTCATATACGTCAAGAAGATGGTACTCCTTTAATGATTGTCAAAGAGTGCGACAAGAGGACTTATGAGGAACAGTTCCGGATCAACTGGCAAACAGCCTATAAGTACGAGTGTACACCTGAACAGGCGAAAGAGATACGCCGTAGTATTAAAGAAGGTCTTAAATTATTAAAGCAAAAGAATGATGCTTGATTTCATAATAACGTTGATCCTACTAGCGATAGTAGGGTTCATTCAGAACATGGCTTTTACAGCCGTTAGTCGGAGTAGAAATGCTGGTGATCCGGTATATCATAGAAAGACAGCTTGGTTGTCTAACTCGATATGGTTCGTCTGCAACTTCTACATCTTATTTGGAACAATGTTGAAGAACATTACTGAAGGTAATCACGTGCAGTCAATCTTAGTCTTGATCGTATACGCTCTTGCAACAGCAGAGGGTAGTACGTTCATGATGAAGTTGAAGCTAGGGATGGTTAAGTTCCCAAAGTGGTTGCACTTCATAGAGAAGCACATTGTTGAAAGTGGTAAACGTAAAGTTGGTGAACGATGAATCAGTTACTAGATAGAATAATTGAATATGAGGATGGAGAGATGCACGAAGGACAGAAGCGTGATTTCTTCGCTGATCTCATTCAGACAGGTGACGCTTGGAGACTCCAAGGTCACTATCAGCGTACAGCAGAAGCGTATATTGATGCTGGTATTATTTCAAAAGATGGTGTTGTACTTGAAGATACTGATGGCTGATGAAAATTAAATTTCCTACATGGGTGGCACGGGTAATCCTCGTGCTATCCATTTTATTGGCAGGGCTGGCATTGGTGGGCGTCGCACAACCAAACCCTGATAGTATTAATGCAGACGAAAAGATGGTTGAAGGTTACATTACTCAGAGCGTACACATTAAATACCATTGTGACAAGAAGGTAGGTCGTGAGATCGAGAAGCAAGCAATTGGTACTTTTTGGATACGTGGTAATGTGCTGCACTTCCAGGGTAAGCAGTACCACATTGCGTATTGGGCACGTCCTGATATAAGCAATACGTTTTACTTCACTATTGTTGAACCTCGACAGTATAACTTAAAACGTGCTCAAACAGTTGTCTTTGAGAGAACTAATCGAAAGCATGGTTGGATTAAGTTTACTGAACATTGGGGACAAGGACGTAGTGATGTCATGGTGTATTACCTAAATTTCAAGTGATACCGGTAGGCTTAGTTTTTGTTGGACACGTCTTTTGAGAATGCGCCATTAATCTGAAAATTGATGTGTCAGGCGAGATAACGACGGTGGAACAAGGATAGTCAGAGTCGAGAAGCTATTAAAAAGGAGGCCCTAGTAGCCTCCTTTTCTTATATTAGCGGGTAGAGCCAGAGCTACACGTATCCACCTCGTACTCGTCCTTCTGTTACTGCTTTGTTGAAGTTAGCGGGCAAAGTATCGTAATTTACAGAGCGCAGACCAAACTCACTTGACCATAAGTACGAAGTACTTCCGACATACCGCTTATAATTCTGCTCATGCTCCCACTCTTCTATCGGCACCATTGCTCGTAAGTACCTATACACAAGAGCTTCCCTATCTTCACTAATAAACGTCATCTGCTTCTCTCGATGCTGATGTCCAAGATGCCACTCGTGAAAGGTAGTATCACTCCACCACTCCTTACATTCTTTCTGCATACTTTGATGTAGATTCCCACCACTCTTATCATTATGAGTCATTCCGATAAGAACCTCTCCAAACTTATGATACTTTCTTTGTTCCCACAGATTATTAACAAACACATTAGGATTACTTGCATAAACAGCTTCAAAGTGATCACCAAGTGTGAATGTCTTTTCCGGATCATGATTACCATATATAAATGGTATATAAACAGGAGCTATTTGTGACAGACGTTGTATCGTCCAGTCATACAGCTTTCGTGCTCGTATGTAGACGTATTGCCAATCATGATCTAATCGTTGAGGTGTTCCTTTCCTGGTCATAGGATAAGGATAATGAATATCAGTAGTCAGAATATCATGCCCAAACGGTATTAAGATTTCCGTAATGTTCTTATCAGCATGTAACTGAATATGATACTCAATTGCTTTCTTATAATTATCCTCACTCACCTTAGTACCGAAGATGTATTCCTGTTTAGCTGCATCAAAGTACCATCGACCTAAGTGAACATCATACAAACCTAGCTCCAGCATGAACTTCTCCTTCTCCATATCATGCATGATGTTGTACGGAAAGTTTTGTACGACCGGAGCCATCTCCTTCAAATCCTTCATCAACTCAATCTTGTACTTGTTCCATCCCTTGATCTTAAAACGAGGTTGGAATCGAACGTACACATAGAATCCCTTGTTTGCTAACTGCATAGGTTTCTCCACCTTGAACGTCTTCCCGTCCTTATCCGTCACCACATCAGCAATCTTCATACTGGTTGTCCAGTAGTTATCTTTCACCTTCCAATCAGCAACTTCCCACTCATCCATGTCTACTCCCAGCTTCCTTATAAACGCGTTGAGGATGTCCTCTTTACCATACTGGTCTATAAGTTCATCCTCAGTTATTGTACCTTGTCCTTCAGCGGTAGTACCATTCTTAGCAATCTTCATCTCCGTATCTCCACCCCCCTTTTTACGTGAGGTATCAAAATCTTCCCACACGTCTACCAGTTGGGGGTTCTTGTCAATGTATTTAAGAGCAACCGCAAGATACCGTTTGAAGTTAATCCATTTCGTATCAAGATCATACTTATCAATAATATACTCTGCAATACGTTGTGCTCCGGCACTTCGGTTATACTCTCTTAAATACTCCAAGACATCTGAAAAGTACTTATGATACTTCTCGTGTCGTTGTAGATCCGCCATTACAACAGACGGATCGGGTTTTCTCTTTGCTGCCATATCTCTATCATTACGTTAAAACGGTAGTAATCCTTTAAAGCCAACCTTCACGACCATTACTATGATCAGGACTACTATCAATATTATTGCTACCAACCGGATGTGCTTCTTGACCCACTTCTGCATCTCGTTGATAGTAACATTAAAAACTTGCTTTTCATATTCATACGATACGACCTTGACGGCTTGTTCTCGTGACCTGTGAGCATAGATAATACCGTCTTTGATGCCAACGGTCAATGAATCAAGAACGTCGAAATTCGTGCCGTTTATGCTTATTGTCAACGTATCTACATGGGTATATGCTGTATCCTTATATGCCGTTACAAGACCATCTTTAGTAGTATTAATTGCTTCTAAGAGATCCCGCACTCTCGCCTTAGCTATCTCTAGCTTAGCCGCATCCAGTATTCTACCCTCTTGTAGCATCGTTATTAGCGTATCCAACTCAGTCTTCATTAACACATACTCATTCAACAGGCTATCAACCTTTGCACTATCCCTCACTACCTCTATCTCTATAGTGTCTATCCTACCGGGCAGGTAGACCGTGTCTTGAATCGTGTCTTTCATGACGTTGCTTAAATGCGGATGCATCTTTAGCATGTTGTCAATAGCAATGACATGTTTCTCAAGACGTTTTTTAGCACGGATAGAGGATGAGGGCGGACGCAAGGGGATGCATGACCCGATAAGGATTGTGACAAGACTAAGGAGTAGGAAACTCTTCGTCAGCTTTTTCACTTCGTTCATTTTTAGGTGGACTAGATTTTATAAACTTGCTTACATCACCCCACTGTTTAATACCAGCTAGACCACTAAGACCCATGATCAAAAAGAGGTATATGGTTTCGGAAAAGTACGTCCACTCGTGATCTCGGAACGCATCTCTTCCTACCATGAAGATAAGCAGTAAGATAAGTGTGACTTGGCCCATCTCCCGCAGGTTAATACCGTCTTCTTTAATGGCCTTCCACAAAAAGAGAAGGTATGTCCCCGCTACTAGCATAGCGAGGACATTAAGCAGCAAACCGAGAAGCGTGGAGAAAGGAGTCGTCATACCTTACGAGGTTGTATAAAACCCTTAATTCTTAAACCATTTCCTGTATTCCAAGCAAACGAACGAGTTTTCTTTAAAACAGCAAGACCTTCGCGCTCTCCTTTGTAGTTCGTGTTGCCTTCAACAGTTGTCATAAGATCAGGCTGTACATCAGTAACGATACCAGCATGACCCATCCAAGTAGGTTTATTGTCTTTCCATCGTTGCCAGATTACCACTGAACCTGCAACGGGTGTTTCACCAGTGACCCAGCTACTACGTCTAAAGTTATTATACGTAGCAACAGCACCTGCACTAAACAACTGGTCAAGCTCCCTTACTATCTTAGAATCATGTGTAAAAGCAAGCTTCCACACAAGTTCTGTAAAGTAAGCACACCAAGCTTGGCCTTTCTCCCAACCTACAGCATCCATCAGCTCTTGGAACTCTCCGTCCTTAAATCCGAGGTTCCCGCTAATTTCTTCTTGGCCTACGAAGCCAAGAGCAGTGTATACTATACTATCATTTATCATCGTTTCTGATAATACTTTTCAACCCAATCTCTAGTATTCTCAATAGCTTCTATTACTTCGGAACGTGTGATATGATCTTTGTTCTCCGATTCTAAAGATGTAATACGCTCTTTCCACATATCCGCTTCTACGTTATGTGATGTAATACGTTCATTATTCACAGCTTGCTGTATTAACACCGCATCAAGTTTGTCGTTCATACTTTGGAAGTTACTAATCAGTAATGCTCCAATCACGGAAAGAACTGACAGTAGGAAAGTGTTGATCCATTTCAACCAATCCTGTTTAAGGTTAATGCTATTATCTTCTGACATCTTCTGTTAGCTTAATTTCTGTAAAACCTAATTCTTTAACACGCTTTCTAATCTCTGAGAGTTCTTCTACCTTTGCTTGTGGTACGTTGCTAATAACTTGCTTATCCTTCAACAGCTTTTTATCTTTCATATACTTATAACTGTCTGACTATCAATATACAATAATTTACAACAAAAACAAGATAAAAGTGCGGAAGTTATCTCCCGCACTTTAAGTAAGACTTAGACTAACTCAGCAGCCAATACTGGATCCCAAGTAGTACCATCAGCATTAAGGGTAAACCGTGAACCATCAGTCTCATTAGTCCACATACAGCCAATACCAAATCCATCCGCCGCACCTACGGCTCCAGGATCACCAGCTTGTGACCATGAGAAAATTGGGAAAAGGATTTGCCAACTAGCACCACCTAGCGAGGCATCAGCACAATACCATAGAGCACCGTAATTACCATCTCTCGCAAGTGAACCTTTTACAAAACCTTTTGATTCATCTTCACCAGGATCTGTTGGATTTATCTGCACACCAAGTGCTTCACCAGTATACGGAACACTAATAACCTCCCATACGGCAGCACCATTTGTAGAGTCCCTACAGATGTAGGTATTAGTAAATGGAGCAAGTGAAGTATCCGTCCATGTTGATCCCTCAATATAACCACCAGCAAAATCCTCGCTCGCACTAGGAATACCTGTCGTAACTACATGATTGGGAACTGCTTGCCAAATAGCAGCATCTTCAGTAGGATCAATACAAACAAATACAATACCACCAGCAGTAAGCCACTGCGATCCATACCAGTAACCTTGAGATGAATCATTTGTACTAGTAGGAGCAGAACTTGAGGGAGTATCCTGAACTTTACACGCTTGATGACCACTACTATTAAAGCTACCAGCTTCAACAATATTGGCACTATCTGCATTACATCCTTGCAGAAGTATTTCTGCCGTGGTTTCACCGCTAGCTACAATAGATCTAGTTTGTACTCCATACATATGAATTTTAGTAGTTGCCCTAATACCAATGCCGCCCGTACCACCAGAATACTGAAAGACAAATCCACTTGCCCACGCTTTTCCGGAA
>Ga0180438_10001422_pt1 | contig 42565 bp, 32 predicted proteins | sample SS_ome_12_FD_132455 | JGI IMG/M metagenome (GOLD analysis project Ga0180438, IMG submission 132455) | Hypersaline lake sediment archaeal communities from the Salton Sea, California, USA - SS_3_D_2 metaG | ecosystem: Environmental > Aquatic > Non-marine Saline and Alkaline > Hypersaline >...
CCCGACGCTGATGCCTAGCGCCAGGACAACGCTATACAGGCTAACGACGGTGGCCATTCCGGCAAACCGGCTGATTGCCCGCGGGATCAGAATGCCAATGATGACCCCCACCAAACCGCCCGAGATGGTCAAGACGACTGTCTCTACGAGAAACTGCTCGACGATCTGCCGCCGCTTTGCGCCGATGGCACGGCGAATACCTATCTCGCGGGTGCGTTCGGTCACGGTCGCCAGCATTATGTTCATGATGCCTATGCCCCCGACGACGAGACTGATGGCGGCAATGGAGCCAAGCACGATGTTGAACGTGCGCTTCGTCGCCTCCGCCTGGCGCAGAAGGGCAAGGGGCACGCTGACCCGGTAGTCCGTCTTCTTGTGAAAGCGCTTCAGCAGGGCTTCGATCGCAGATGCCGTTGCTTCGACTGCATCGATCGACGTGGCCTCCACGATTATCTCGTGCAACTGCACGAGTTCCCTCGTGCTGGTGCCTGCAGTTCTCTTGGTGAAAATGTCGCCAAAACGTTCACGCGCCACGGGCAAACCGATGTATGCATCGATCTGCTGGTCCGGCGCCTGAAGCCCGCCCCCGATCCCGGTTTCGCTCTTCACGATCCCTATCACCTCAAAGGAATCCCGCCCGATGCGGAGCAACTCACCTATGCTCGCCCTCGTCGCGAGCAGTCTCCGCGCTCCGTATTCCGTGAGCACCACCACGTTCGCCTTGGCCTCAACGTCCCTCGCCGTCAACACCCTCCCCGCAATGACTTCACGTGCAACAAGCTCGAACCAGTCTTGCGTGGTACCGACCACACGGAGCTCCAACGACCGTTCGCCCAGGCGTCCCTCCCTGCGAACCGTCTTTGCCGGTACCGTTCGCCTGACCGAGGGAATAGTCTCCGCGATCCTCTTCTCATCTTCGTACTGGAGGCCGTAGACGCTCATGTAGATCCGCACCTCCGTGGCCTCCTCTTCCTCCATCGGTTTCGCGGCGCTTATCATGATGTTGTGGCTCCCGAGCTTGCGGATCTGCTCAAGGGCCTCTTTGCTGGCCCCCTCCCCCACTGCGAGCATCGCTATGACGCTGCCCACGCCGAACACGACCCCCAGCATGGTCAGAGAGGATCGCAGCTTGTGAAGCAGGAGGTTCTTGATTCCGAGACGGACATTCCGGACGAGTCTCAGCCGTTTCACGAGGGCTCTCCCTCCAGACGCTCTATGGTACCGTCCCTCAGGTGTAGACGGTGTCCTGCGTAGGCTGCGATGTGGGCCTCGTGTGTTACCATGATTATGGTTTTGCCCGATTTGTTCAGTTGGGCTATCAGCGCCATGATCTCTTTGCCGGTGGCAGTGTCGAGGTTGCCGGTGGGCTCATCGGCAAGAAGTATGGACGCGTCATTAGACAGGGCGCGTGCGATCGCGACACGCTGCTGTTCGCCTCCTGAGAGTTGAGAGGGCCGATGATGCAGACGCTCTTCCAACCCGACCATAGCCGCCAGTTCCCTGGCGCGTTCGCCGCCTTGGGTTGTCTCCCATCCGAGGTAGTAAAGGGGGAGCTGGATGTTCTCCTCGACCGTCAGCTGCGGGATCAGGTTGAAGCTCTGGAAAATGAAGCCAAGGTGCGTGAGGCGTATGTCGCTGAGGGCGTCATCATCAAGTGAGCTGACATCCTGGCCTTCGAGGTAGTAACGTCCACTCGTGGGTCGGTCCAGGCAGCCAAGCAGATTGAGGAGCGTGCTCTTTCCCGAGCCGCTTGGCCCCATCACCGCCCAGAAGCTGCCTTGTGCAAACGACGTGGTGATTCCGTTGAGAGCTCTAACATGCTGGCTGTCGATCGTGTAGACCTTGGAGAGGTCCTGTACGAGAACCGCATTGGCTGAAGGCGAGTGGAGGTCGTTCATTGCTGTTGCCTTCCAGAACCACCTCGGCCCCCGCCCTGCGGTCGCCGCTGCCGCAATGCTTCTCGTTCTTCGGGGGTCATGCTCTCGAATCTCTGGCGCATTTGCTCGCGTTGCTCCGGCGTCAAGTTGAAGCCTCCCCCCTGCATCGGCCCACGCTCTTCATCGCCAACTTGGGACTCGGCCTCTCCACCCTCCGGTGATGATCGTGTTCCTCCCTGAGGGCCGGGCGCTCCCCCGGCACCGGGCAACGGCAGTGCTCCCTCCAGGCCGGTGAGATCCAGGTCACCCGCAAGGTCGGCCGATGAAGAAACCGACGACGTGTCCAACGGCGGCGACAAGGATACCATCTCGCCTGGCGTCAACCCGCTGATAATTCGAACCATCGCATTGTTGTCCAGGCCGATTTCCACCGGCCGAGGCTCGAGCTTGCCCCCGGTCTTAACGTACGCCACCGTTTGGCCGCTCACTTTCACCACCGACTGGACAGGCACATACGTCGCAGACGGATAGTGGTCGACGACAATCTCCGCGGTACAGGTCATCCCGGAGCGAAGCAACTCTGAGGCGTTCGATATGTTGATAACCGCGTCGTACACTTTCAGATCGGGATTCATGAACATGCTCTGGGGGTCAGGCAGAGGTGCGATGCTGGCCACTTTCCCAGTGAAGCTCTGATCAGGCAGAGCATCGACGGTGAGCCGAACGGGAAGCCCTGGGCGGATTTTCTGGAGGCTCGACTCGTGTACGCTCACGTTGGCAACGAAATCCGACCCGGTTGGAAGGTGGATGAGTTCCTCGCGTTCCCTCACAGTGCTGCCTTCCGCGAGGGGCTCACTTCCAAAGAAGTGCCGACCGCCGCTTTGGGCACTGGTTGCGTGGACGACGAGGCCATCGGCCGGGGCAAGGATCTCCGCCTTTTTGATTTGCTCTTCGATTTTCTTGAGCTTGCTCTCCTGCTGCTTGTACTCGGCTTCCTTTGCCTGCAGACTCGCCTTTGCCTGGAGCTTGTCGGCGTCTGCCTTGCGTTTCACTCTTTCCAGCGCCATCTCCGCCTGGCTCACGTTGCTCTGGAGCTCATCAAGGGTCCGCTTGTGAGTGTATTCTTGCAGAAGATCCAGGTTGCTCTTAGCGAGTTCCACGTCCAGCTTCGCCTTGTTGAATGCCAGCTCGTCGGCTTTGAGTTCGGACTCAGATAGGTACTTCTCATCAAAAAGGATCTGAGACCAGTCGAGCGTCTTCTGGGCGCGCGTCAACTCCTCCTCCGCGAGCGTGATCTTGGCATCGAGTTCCCTCAACTGGTTGGGATACTCGCCCTCCGTGTACTTGTTCAAGTCCTCCTGCGCGAATCGGGACTCGAGTTCGGCCTTCTCGACATCGCTCTTGGCCTGGTTCTCTACCACCGCCAAGTTCTCCTGGCTATTCACGAACGCCGCGTACGAGTTCTGGACGCTGATGCTCTGGTTGACGTGGGAATCCTGAAGCTTGCTTACATCCAGCTCCACAAGCAGGTCGCCCGTCTTCACCTTCGTTCCTTCCTCGATGAGGAAGAGGATGGTGGTACTCCCTTCTACCTCGCTCTTGAGTACAATCTGGTCCTTGGGTTGTATCGTGCCCGACTCGGTGACGCTGATAGTCAGGGGCCCTTCGAGAACCTGGGCTAGGGCCGCCGACTGCCTATCCCCGTCGTCGTTGAGTGCACTACTGATGGCGGCGATCGTTACAATGAGAACGGCCAGGACGGCTACCGCAACCATCCAGAGATGTCTGCGGGGAGGCTGCTTGCTGCTTGCTGAGGGATTCATTCGGCATTCTCCTTTTGTGGTGAGTACTCCGTCCAAAGGCCCTGCGCATTCACTCCGAGCACTCCCATGTCACGCTGCAGTTGAAGTTCGGCTATGCGGTACTGCACAGCGGCGGCAATGAGAGAGTTCTGAGCCGAGAGCAGTGCCTCCTGGGCGTCGAGCATATCACGGATCTCCGCACGCCCAGCTTGGATGAGGAGGTCCATGTTCTTCACGCGTTTCTCGGCCAGCGTGACTGCCTGCTCTTGGATCTGGAGTCCCTCGCGGGATTCGAGCAGGTCTCGAAGGGTCTCTCTGACGTCAAGTTTTATTTCGTCCTCCAACTCCTGTAAGCTGCGCACTGCTTGCTCCAGTGCGATCAGCTTCTTACGGTATTCGTTCCGCTCGTAAGTGCGCTCAAGAGGCAAGTCCAGCGTCAAGAGTGCGCTATAGGTTCCATGGTCGAAATCGATCTCAGCGTCGTCCGAATCGGCAGACGATATGCTCCGGCCTTCACCAGCGGACGCCGTGCCGAATAGAGTGAGTTCGGCACGAAGGGCATCGGCGGCAACGATGACTTTGCGCTGGGCATCCTCCACCCTGTCTTTGGCGGTGCGCAGGTCAAGACGGAACTCAAATGCAAGCGCGATGGCTTCCTTGGGATCAAGCTCAAAGGGTCCAGCATGCTCTTCGCTGGGCTCGCGCAGGACGATCGGGGCATCGGCGGGCGGGACCTCGCCCGCATAGTCTGCAACTTCAACACCTTTAGTAAGAGCGCTAGCCGATTCGAGCAGGCGGGCCAGTTCCTTGCTGTCCAGCTCCACCTCTGCGTCGGTGGGGAGCCCGAGCGAGATTCTGAATCCGTCCAGCCTGGAGGCGTAGGTCTGACGAGCACGTATCCATCCATCTCTGGCACTGAGCTCCTGCTGGACTGCCTGGTCGAACTGGAATTCAGCAATCCTCCCCCCCTCCGCCCATCGCCGAGCCCTGCGCGCGCTGGTAATGAGGCTCCTGTAGTTTTCCTCCTGGTTCACTACCTGCTGGCGTTGCTGGAGCACGGAAAGGTATTCGTTGGCAATCTGGACTGCAAAAGTTCGCTTGAAGCGTTCGAATTCGTAGATCGCGTAGATCACATCCCGCTCCGCCTGGGTGAGGGACTCCGCCGCCACGAACCTGCCGGCTCCCCTGAGGAGAGGTATGGATATGCTGGCATCGGCCATGAGGCCGAGGGAGGAGGCCTCGCTCTGGGTCAGAAGCCTCACTAGGTCTACGGCGATCGCCGAGGTAAGCTCTACGCCGCTCTTCAGCTTGCGGGAGACGGACGCTTCCGCCTCCCCGCTGATTCCGCGCACCGCCTCGTCGCCGCTGAGGTCCGCGCTGAAGAGCCCGGAGAGCAGTCCGGAGAACGTGTGCCGAAACTCGTCGCGCTCGAGGTCGAGGTTCAACGCTTCAGTGAAGACACTCTCTTTCGCAGTCTGGTAGTCGCGGCTGTTGCGGGCGGCAACCTGTAGGGCATCAATAAGTGTTAGAGTAAGAGGCTCGGTGGATTCAGGAATGGAAACACCTTCCCCGGCGGGAACCAGATGCCTTTCGGGGTCCCAGTACTTGTCGGCAGGCAGGTCGCGAACGCCAAGAGAGGCAGGCCCGGTGTAGGGCAGGTTCTGATCGAGTAGGAGCCGACGCCTGAGCGTATCCGCGGGGCTCGCGACTTGGATGGGCTCGGCTCGGCCGAGCGCCTGCTGCTGCTTCTGCTCGATAATGGAGTGAGCTGCCCGGTCGGCGCTCTCTCTGTAATGCCTTGCGGAGCAGCCTGCCATGACGGCTAGACCAAGAAGCAATAGGCTGCCCGAAGCGATCTTCATCTTGTGCCGACTTTCGACCATTCGAGTTCCTCAGCTATGTTAGCGATCCGTTGAACTGGGTGAGGACGTATTCTCTCTTGAGTTCTCCTCTGGTGCTTCTGATGTTGTGCTGCTCGGCGGAGGTAGGTGATGCTTCATGCGCTCCCGCTCTTCCGCCCGGAGCTTTTCGAATTCTTCCTGCTGCTCTTCAGTCAGCAGCTCGCTGATCCTCGCGCCCGTCTCCTTTCGAAGCTCAACCAGGCGAGGCTCTATGTAGGCTCGCACCTCTCCGTACCGTGCGCGCTGTTCCTCCAAGATGACGGTCAATTGTGCCTGCTGCTCAGCGCTCAGTCCTAGCCGCTCAGCCAATATTTCGCTGGGATCTCTATGGCCGCGGAACCCCGGCTCATCCGCAAGTGACGCGCGGTCGGCCCCGAGCAAGCGCTCCGAAAGCATTCCGAGGCCGATTCCTAGGCAAAACACCAGGACGAGCAGGAGGACAAGCCACTTCTTCCCAGACATTGTATCTACCTCATCCACCATTCGCTATGAAAACGAGCTCCAGAAGTTCATCCGGCTGCACTTCCTGCGAGTCAACAAGAAGCCTGGCATCCGGGGAATCAAAAACGGTTCGCACCAAGTATTCTCCCGGTAGTTCCGGGGGCGCCGTAGCCGGCCGAGGTACAAGGGCCCACAACACAACCACGATAGCAAGAAGCACGGCCGCTACGGGCACGAGATGCCTCGCGAGGCCCTCCAATTGCATCATGTACCGCCTTGGAGCCAACTCCCGGGCAAGCTTGGCGTCGAATCTTGGCCAGAGGCTCCACGAGAGGCCTTGTTCCCTCGCCGGTACGAACACCTCCGACATACGCCGCAGGTCGCTCAACTCCGCCTCGCAGGCAGGACATGAAAGGATATGCCGGTCCAGTTCCTCTCTAGCGCGAAGGTCCAGCTCGCCGTCGACATATCGATTGAGCAGTCTCTTCGCTTCGCCGCATCTCATGGCATTCCCTCCTGGGCTGCCATTGCACGCCTAAGCAGCCGTCTGGCGCGAAAGAGTCGCATCTCAACCGCCTTCTCAGAACACTTCATGACTTCCGAGATCTCGCTGTAGGAACGCCCCTCTATTTCGCGCAGAATGAGCGTGTCGGCCAGCAACCGCGGCAAACGCGAGAGCGCCGACTGGAGTCGTCGGAGCCCCTCCTGTTTGAGCATTGTCTGGATCGGTTCACCGACTTCCTCAAGACGCTCGGCGGCGTCAGTTTCGGCCCGTCGCCTCCTGGCCTCTGACCGCGCGCTGCCCGCCGCCACATTCAGACATACTCGATAAAGCCACGCACGAAATGCTGGGCCTGAACGCAGCTTCCCGAGGCCTTGGTATGCCTTCAGGAACGTTTCCTGGACGATATCTAGGGCCGCGTCTTCCGATGCAACGCGCGCTCTCGCTAAGCGATACATAGCCACCTCATATCGCCGGAACAGCCCTTCAAACGCACCCGTGTCCCCCGCGTTGAAACGTCTGACAAGTTCTTCATCCGACAAATCCTGCCACGCCATGACGTTCACTGCTCGATGTCTTGCGATCCACAGGTGACGGCCGTTCAATGGAGCCCTGTTGGAATATCAACGTAAGCTCGGCCTGTATCTGGCGTAGTCGGCTCTCGACGGACTCCTGAGCGACAGCCAGGTCAGCCATTCTAGTGTCGAGCTTATTGCCGTTCATTTCAACACCTTCCGCGCCTATGGCAGGTTTTCTTCCTGCATCTGTACCTAAGACGCGCTGAGCAAAGCCACCCCTACAAGCTTTTGCGAATTTTGTTCCGTGCACTTCGGCGGAGGAGCAGTTGTCCCGCCTCTCTGACGAGGTCGGCTACGACCCGAGGTCTGCACCGGGTCTTCACTAGACGACAAGGCCCAACCGTGTAGCGGCGTCTCCTGCCGGAATTGCGCCTCCGCCAGCGTGCCTGGGCTTCCGACGACGCCGTTCCCGCACACACAAGCACATGTGAAACTGAAGACTACGGCAGGAGGCAGGCAATAGGGCAGAAGCCGAAAATTGGTCGGGGCGGCATCATAGCCTGACACAGAGAGTCAAAATGGTGTCCGGTCTGTCAGGGGGGCCGGGGGTGACAGAGCGACGTAAGCACCGCCATGTTGGTCACTTATGGCATGTCCGCCCCGAAAGGGCAGACATGCCGAAATCATGCTTCAACTCCAAGGTTGCCTGGCCTTGGTCGATCCCCAGAGATGTAGCCGGTCGCGCCCTCCATCGGGAAATCACCCTATCCGGCCGCCGCCACTAATCGATGTAAATCCCGGTGTGGCAAGCCGGACGCAGGTTTCGATAGGCATAGGAGTCTGGAGCACGCCGGAACCCGGATCGATACGCCGCGTCAAGCACGCAGCCCACGCAAGACTGCTGTTCACTACCGCGAGTGGCGCTTGCTGGCCCTCCGCTGGCTGGATTCGCTATTGGGCTCGCCGCCGGATGGGTCGCTGGCATCCTCCTCGGACGACGGCTTCCCAGGCGATCGAAGCGTCGGGATCAAGCGCCAAACACGCGACGGGGTGCCGATGTCCTCGCGGTCCATGCGCTGCTTGACACCAGTTGCCGTTGTGCGCTCGCGTTCAGGGACCACGGGGCTAGGACTTTCCCGCTGGCTGCGTGACTGCTGCAGGCGACGCAAGGCGTCCTGGCCAGCGTCATGTTCGATGCCCACCTCGACCCCGGGGGCAGCTGCAGTCTGACGTTCGGGAATCCGCAGACTCCGCGGAGAGCGCACGCCGGGCTCGGGACTCGATTCGCGGGCGCTTCGCCATTCCCTCAGGCGGGATAGGCGCTCGTCAACGCGTTCCTGAATCTCGTCCCTAGGTTCTGGCCGGGCGGCCCGGCTGTCCTCATCCCTGGGCTGGCTTTCCGCGATCACACCAACGGGAACTCTGTCAGCGTCCCCCCCGCGGAACCGGTCCGCCTGCTGCACCAGATCGCGATCGCGTGCGACTACGCGGCGATCCTCCTCACCGCGCATATCGTGGACACGTCCTGCGACCTCGCGGTAATCGCCGCTCGCAGGGCCTCGCGCCCGACTGTCTTCACCTACGCGCGTCCACGAGGCGCTCAACGTGCGGTCTAGGCCGTCCTTCAGCGCGCTCATCTCGTACGTGGTGCGCCGCTGGCTTGTACCAGCCGCCAGCAGTTCATGGGAGTGGTCCGAGTGGTCGCGACGGTGCCCACGCACCACCACCCTCGGCCGCAAGGTAGTGACGGTATTGATGTTATTGACTATTACGATCGCGCTGTCCCTGATCACCGTGTCGCAGTGAATGACCGTATAGTGAGGCACCGCGAGCCGGAAGTCGGCGAAGGACGCGTAGCTCCACCAGCCGAAAGACAAACTGCCTCGGTCCGCAGAGATGCAGAGCGAGAACGACGAGGATGTCACCGGTGCGGTACGATGGCAGAAGCAGGTCGGAGCCCAGTATACGCCGGTGTCGTCGATGGCCCAGTGGACGCGCGCCGGACACCACTTCCAGCAGGGCCTCCACAGCCACCCATGCCGCGCCGAGAAATGCCAGTATCCGTAATGGCAGGTCACGTACTCGAAGTGCAGTCGCGGCACCCAGTACCAGCCGACCGGCCCGGAGTAGTGCCACACACCCACTGAGTAGGGCCGCCAGCCCGGCTCGACCCGGGGCCGCCAGTAGGCGATGTCCTCGCAGGTGATCCACTCTCCGCTGGTCGACAACTCGTGGATGCCCACGACCCCCGGCGGCACGGGCTGCGCTAGGGCGCGCTCGGCCAAGTAGGCCTCGCGCTTCAGATGCCACTGGGCCAGACCGTCGGTAAGCACCTCAGTAACGGCACCCAGCGCCACGAAACTCCCCTCACGGCTCACCTCAAGCCTCATCTCCGGTTGCAGGGACACAGACGACTCGCCGGCTCCCAGCACCTGCGTCCTGCCGCCCAACGAGTGAATGCGCGTCCCACCGCTCCCATCCACATCCAGCCTCACCACCGACTGGTCCGTCAGCAGCAACCAGCAGCTTGGCGTCTCGATGGTTACAGCGATCTCCGGATCATCAAACAAGGACACATACACCGAGCCCGTCAGAACGCGATAGCGGCTGTCTTGGACCGAAACCACGTCCACGGCCGTCCCCTCGCCCAGCCGCAGGAAACCCATTCGGGGCAGCTCGAGCTCCGCGAAACTCCGCATAGCGGTGAGCAGGGCGTCGTTGTCCGCAATAATGCCGTTGATGTCCGCATCCGACCATTCATCCTCCCCTGTTCCCTTGATCGTCAGCGTGCCGTCGACTGCGCTGACGCGGCCGAACAACGGGTGGACCGGCTCCGACTCCGCCAGCCCTACGTAATCCGGTTCCGTTCCGAACTGCACGCCCTGAGCCTGAGAGGCACCAGCAAAGATAAGTGCGATAGCGAACGCCGCTCCGCAAGTCCATGTGAGACGGACAGGTACACGCGTCATAGCCCTACCTCCTCTCGTCTCTCATCGGCAATGGCGGAACATCCTTCTCTATATTTATGACGCCTCGGACACCCGGGAACCCTACATGTATTCCAACGAATCACGCGCCAAGCCAGCCCGTATGAGAGCAGGACTGGGCATCCTATAGCTGGCACATTGCTCGAGCCGAGTGGGGCGACGACAGAAATGCGGCCATCCTGAACTGCAGGAGCGCGATCTTTGCCCGTTGACCTCTCTGCAACGGAAGGCGGCTCAGCAAGTAGCGCTGGCCCTGCACGTGCGTGACCTGCCCCCCAAAACACCAGAAGACCCGCCAGATCCCTGGCAGGTCTTCTCTTGGAGGGTAGCGGGGGCATCATAGCCTAAAGCAGAGAAGGTCTGCACCTGGTAGCGGGGGCATCATAGCCTGACCCAGAGAGCAAAAATGGTGTCCGATCTGTCAGGGAGACAGGGGTGACAGATCGGCATAAGTATTGTCATGTTGGTCACTTAGGGCATGTCCGCCCCAAGAGGGCGGACATGCCGAAATCGCCTTATCGCTTCCAGGCGGCCTGGCCCGGCCGACCTCAAGAGAGGGAGCCTTCAACAGCTCACCAGCGGGAAGCCACCTCCATCTGCCCGTCGCCGCTCATCGTCGTAAGTGCAGTTATCGCAAGGCGGACGGAGTTTTCGGGAGGGAAAGGAGCAACGCCTGGTGTGCACCGATGGCTGGCGCGGGTACAATGAACTGGAGGCGATTGGATATCGGCATGACGTGATCTGATCCTAGGACCATGTGGGCGGACAACTGTTGCCCTTGGCGCATCGCGTGGCTTCGCTGTTCAAGCGATGGCTGCTGGGCACACATCAAGGGGCGGTCCAGCATACGCAGGATGTTCCGCTGCTATGAGCTGGCTGGAGCGATTCGACCTTTACTTGCAGGGCTTTCCCCGCAATCTCTATACCACTTCGCGAAATCTATCTGGGAGATCTGGGGTAGATGGTTGTATTAGTGGATACAGCGACAGTTGCACGCGTGTTTTCTCCTTGTTTCAGTCTTAGCGAAGAGGCAAGACTGATTTCGGAATATCCGATGAAAGGAATCAGAGAAAGATGACCAGCCCTCTGAATGGATTGGCTCTATTGCGCGAATACAAAACGAAGCGAATTTCGAGCTACGACCGCACGGGCGGAAACGTGGATTCCACCCCGATCGGGGCGGGGGAGACGGTCACGATTGCCAAGATCAACGGCCCAGGAAGCATCCGCCATATTTGGATGACGATGGCGCACGGCGATCCGCTCTATCGCCGAAACATGATTCTGCGGATGTACTGGGACGGGTGCGATGTTCCTTCGGTCGAAGCGCCGATCGGCGACTTTTTTGGCCAAGGCTGGGGTGAGCACTACAATTTCATATCCCTGCCGCTGTCGGCCAGTCCCACCGAAGGACGCGGCCTTAACTGCTACTTCCCCATGCCGTTTTCAGAAGGCGCCAAGATTACGATCGAGAACGACTCTGACGAAGACTGCATGAGGATATTCTACTATATCGACTACGAGGAACTCAGCCGGCCACCGGGTGCGATGGGGCGGTTTCACGCGGCCTGGAACCGCACGCGCCGCAAGCCGATCGGCGAAGTGGAAAGCGAACACTTCAAGGTTTATCCAGAGCACAAGAACCTGACCGACGCGAACAATCATATGATCATCGAGGCGGAGGGCCACGGGCACTACGTCGGCGTCAACTACTACATCGACAACCCATCGCCGCAGTGGTACGGCGAAGGCGATGATATGTTTTTTATCGATGATGAGCCGTGGCCGCCGTCGCTTCATGGAACGGGGACCGAAGACTACTTCAACTGCGCCTTCGGGCCCAGGGAGGTCTTCCTCCATCCATATTACGGCGTGGCGCGGGCCAACGAACAGACTGGCTGTCTGGGGAGAACGCACTGCTACCGCTTTCATCTCGAAGAGCCGGTTGTCTTTCACAAATCGCTTCGGGGCAGCATCGAACGCGGGCATGCAAACGACTATGCCTTCGATCTGGCCACCGTGGGCTATTGGTATCAAACGCTGCCCCACAAGCCATTTACGGCGTTGCCTGACCGAAAGGGCCGTGAGCCTCTGCCAGAGATCAGCGTGAGGGACATACACCGCTGGCGTGAGGCCTGGCGCGAGAAGCTCGGCGGTGGATTGCTTTGGGGCAATGAATGGTGGCCGGATGAGTATGTCGAGAAGGCCAAAGCCCTGGGCGCTGAAAAGAGCGAAGAACAACGCCCCAAAGAGAACATCTCCCGAGCCGAAGAGGCCGAGAGACAGTATCAGAAATCCCTTGAGAGAACGAAGAAACAGAAATAGAGATGTGCGAAGTCTTGGAGAATTTGCCTAATCATGCTCGCTTCACGTGAGCGAGCTATAAAGGCGTTTGACTTTGCGCCAACGGATCGTGTTCCGCTGGCCCAAAGTGAATGGAGCCCTGCCCAAGACTCGCATGGTAGACGTAGCCCTTCACCGGGCGTAACTCGCCGCAACGGGCAGCCGCGTGCCCATCTTCCCAGTCACCCAGGGACGCACGCCACGAAGCAAAAGACCCGCCAGATGCCTAGCGGGTCTTCTGTTGGAGGGTAGCGGGGGCCGGATTTGAACCGGCGACCTCCTGCTCCCAAGGTGTGAACCGAAAATGGCGATTCTGCGTAACTACGGGCGATTTCAGCCACTTACGTCGTCGGCGCGCTGTGCATATTGGGCATATCGTGTCATATTGTGCATCAGAATGGTCTAAAGCCTCAGGTGCTTGAACTCTTCCGGCAGTCTTCTATGAAAACGGCTGCCTGTGGGGAGTCGCTGGTGACGATGCCATATAGAGCTCTGACCTGTGTAGGATGGACAGTCGTTCAACTCGAGCCTTCTCTCCCCCTGTCTGGTCCGGTCTCCGCCTGTTGCATCACGCTTCTTAGAAGCCATTTGGCGGGTCCTGAAGTCATGAGCCCTTCTTAGAAGCCCTTTTGATTTTCGCATCGAAGAGGTTCAACACCTTCTCTCGCAGATAACGCTGGACGAACGAGTTGATCGTCCCGTCAGGGTAAAGGATGCGATTCCCAATGAGCGGCGCTAGCTTGCTGTCAAATCCGTATTCAGAAAGGGCACTCTTCGCGACCAGCTCTTGGCGAGAGTACTCCGTGTTCTCCCAAAGCCATTTCCAGACCTCGCTATACTGCTCCGGATCGTGCAAGATACAATTCGGCCATTTTCGCGAGTGCTTGGCTGGAGTCCGTGAGTTCGAACTTCTTGGAGATGTTATCCAGTGCGGCGCAAACAACTCGGCGCTGTTCGTGAGTGAGATAGAAATCGACGATAACAACGTCTGGTCTTTCCGCTGGCTTTCTTGCTTGTTCCCTATCTGCTGCTTCGGGAAGCTCCTCGAGCTTGGCGAGGTAGCTGATGGTCTCAGGAATGTGAGCGGCCAAGTCTTCTTTCGAATGCTGCACGAGAAGTTCGAAGAGAAGCTTCATGCGCAGTTCGGGCACGTCCGAGCCTCTCAGTCTGTTAAGGACCGCCAGGAACATGCGGCCCTCGATCTCAGTGACCTCCCAAACATCGCACTTGGCAGTCGTAATACCTAGAGCACGGAGCACTTCGAGTCGCGCATGGCCGTTCAGGATCTCAAATTTGCCTTTCATATTCGGGTGGGGGCGAACCGTGAGCGTTTCGTACTTCTCCATCTGTTCGATGTTGTGGAGAAGCTTCTTGGCGAACATTCGCGAAATACGGTTTGCGTTTTCTGGGTTGGGAACCAGGGCGTCGAGGGGCAGATCTGCATACATCCTGTTACTCCTGTTGTGACTGCTCAAAAAGAGCCAGTTGAGTGTTCTCAGTGGTCCTTGGCGGTTGGGGATGGCAGCATTCATCAGTCAGGTCTGGATTCTTACATTTGCAGAGGACGAGCTTGATTCCGTGGTCCGCTGCAATCCGCCTCAATTGGTCGTACTTCGCCTGACGATAGGCAGACGCTACAATGCGAATTGTTCCGCCGCCACAGTACTCCCCTATCTCGTCTGTGTACAGACGCTTCGCCATCTGATGGAATGACCAGTTGCCGAGGGTGATCCGGAGCCGGCTGAGATTGGATCTGCGGATGAACAAGTACGAAGCTACTGCATTTCTGGCAATGCCCTGTGCGAGTTCAGTGCACAGAGAAACGAACGACTCCTCAGTATCCGTGAGCTCCGGTATCAACGGATCCATTCGCGCCTCGGACGGGATGGCGAGCTCTGAAAGAGCACGCAACGTTGCCAGCCGCTCTTGCACGGCGGCTGCCCCAGGTTCTAGAACCCGTCGCACCCGGTCATCGGCCGTTGTTAGGCCTACCTGGACGTGAATTTGTCCGCAATACCGGTGGAACAACTGCAGGAAGTCCTCTGGTATCCGCGACTTGGTCGAGATAAGAAGGAAAACAGAATTGTCAAGAAGCAGCTCCATTACCCGGTATAGCTGGGTCAGTATGCGCTTATAGGGGACGAACGGTTCGCAAGCCGTGCTGAAGTAGACTAGTTCCGGTTTCTTGCGCTTCCGCGCCAGTTCAGCACTAAGTCGTTGAAGCGTGTTGGAATAAAATGTGACTTTGCCCAACCCTGGATGTGACCGGAAGCTCTGTGCGTAGCAGTAGCGGCATTCGTAAGGACAACCAGCCGTCAAATTGATGGTGTGGTACTTGGATAGACAGGGCAGGGATGGGTGTTTCAAGACATCTGACTTTCTCTCTACCTCAACTACGCTGGCCATATCATCTCGCCCTGCAGAGGGACTTCCTCCCGCGACTTGGTGATCCAGTAGATGTGGTTGATCGACAAGCGTAACGCCCGCGAGAGCTCGCAAACCTTGATGTCTTTGCAGCCGATGTTCCGCATGTGTTCTCTTAGCACGTCCGACGAGAGATCAGCGTCTTCGATCAATATTCCGCTCGAGATCTCTGTCAGCCGTTCAATCAAGCTTTGACCTCCGGGCAAGGCCAGGCACAAAGGGTCGAACAAGCGTCGGGAATGGAATACCGCGGAGCGGCTCGCCTTCTGTGCTGTGCAATCAGCCAGTTGCGGAAATAGCAGGGAGATCGCCTGGTAATAGCTCGACAGATGCCGGACCACCCGATATCGTCGTGGCGAAAGGTCCTCCACGGCCGCTGCAGGGGGCGAAGCGGCTATGCGGAACACACTCAGGTTGTGAAGAATGCGAAAGAGGAACACGATGTCAAAGTTGTCGAGGCTCCTGTCCCCATCTTGCCCCAGCCACTTGATGTAGTCATGGGAAATATGCTCGACCTTTCCCAGGCGAGGGAGAAGGGCACGTGACCTAAAGTGTCTCTTGGGGTCAACCGATAGAATGTCCAGCAATGAAAGCTCGACCTTCCGCCCGCGTAGCGCGCCCGACTTCACTATCTTCGCGATCACCCTACTTGTAAACAATCCCACACCCGAACCGATGTCTAGTATCCGGAGTGCTCTCCTCTGCCCCGTTGCCCACGTCGGCAGGGCTGTCGTTAGTAGCGGCACAAGCACTTTGTCTGCCAGAAGATGCGAGCGTTGCTCAATCCGTGAGTCCCATTCAGATGCCACTATCGCTGTCAAAGCATCCAATCCGCGAAAACTGTCACCACGACGTTCGCGGTCCACGGCAGGGAAGAAAAGGAGGCTCTCGTCAACCCTCCTCAAAATTTGCTGTTTTCGATAGTGGTAGAATAGCCCCGGGACGCCTCGATGGAACCCAACCACGAGAGCCACAAGGCTTGGGTCGTTGCGGCTGTGCTTCCTGAGCCCTCGGCAACGAAATGAGAGAAAGGCGGGGTTGCGAAAGCTCGCGGTCGCGACGGCAAAGGGAGAAGCCACATCCCGGAGTTTTAGAACGAAATTCTCGAACCCGAGGGTTTTTCCCAGGAACCTTCGATGTGAACACCTGGCCAAGGCTCTCTGTTTGAGCAGAAGGCGAATTAGGCCTAGATAAGCGCTGCAGTATCGCTCTGCGCGCGACAGCTGAAAGCCCGAATCTACATAACTCTTCCACGCATTCCTCAGATCACGGACGTTGGTTTGGAACATCTTTGGCGTGTCCGCCCAATACTCGTCCCAAGGTTCCGTGGTAAGCCGGACCGACTTGCCGTCAATTTCGATGCACGTGAGCAGCGCCGGCCCACGGAGCAGGTCATAGAGACGCAGTCGCCAGTAAGTTCTTAGCATGGACGCGGACAATTTGCCGCGTTCGAGATTGCTCTTGTCCTTATTCAACCGCCTCTCAATCCCTGCCTGATTTGCCGTTTCAGTCCCTATCGCAGTGTGCGCACTACGCCAATTACCTTTCCGCCCAGGCGGAGGTGTGGATCGCTCTTCGATATGCGGGTTGGTCGATAGGCTGGATTATCGGGGATCAGCTCGAAGTGATCCCTTCGTTTCGTGAACCGTTTAACGGTCACCTCCTGGTCTTCACCCACGTAGCAGACGGCTATAGCCCCGTCTGGGACGCTAGAAAGGCTCTTGATGATGACGATGTCACCATCGAGAATGCCAGCATCTTTCATGCTGTCGCCGCTCACGCGGACAGCAAAAACATCTTCCCTTCCAAAAAGCTCCTCGATCAACAACACTCCTTCTCGGTTTTCTATCGCCATGACCGGGATACCGGCAGCTACCCGCCCAACAATCGGTATCCCACGATCTCGCCTAAGCTCTGACGGAACGTGAATGCGCCCCTTACGCCGTTCGATGTAGCCCTTCCGCTCGAGCACCAGGATGTACTGGTAGACCGTCTTCACGTGACAGCGGAGCAGCTCAGCGAGTTCTCTGATCGTGGGGGGCCGGTCCTCGTCATCAAAGAACTTGAGGATTGCTTTCAACGCGCGTTCTTGGCGCTTGGTCAATGGCTCCATATGGATGGGCCTTCCTGGTGTTTCCCACACACGTCCCGTAGGACACAAGACATTATACCGTCATGCGACGGTAAGTCAAGGCCAACAAGGAAAGTTTCGAGGTCCGCTGCGGAATTCAGCTTCGCAACCATCCTACCCCACGGAGAACATCGCCGGCAACGTAGCCAGAGGAATCTATCAGGTTTTTGCCTGCTGGCCTGTCTCCCAAAATCGAATCGGCTCACATGTCAGCATCCGGATCTGTTCTTGAAAAGAAAGGAACTCATCTGGATGGGCGGGAAGAAGCATACCGCGGAGGAGATAATCGCCAAGCCGCACGATGTGCAGGTGCTGCTGGGCTCCCCGTCGTAAAGAGGAATTACGTCCAAAGACATAAGCCCTTGCAGTGCAAGGGCTTATGCCAGTCGGGGCGGCCGGATTTGAACCGGCGACCTCCTGCTCCCAAGGCAGGCGCGCTTGCCAAGCTGCGCTACGCCCCGTTGTGCACGGATTATACTACGTAAGTGCGCTTCTCTCCACCGGGGTCGAGAAAGCACAGGCAGAAAAGGGCGGGGGCGAGGCGCTCAAGACAGTCGCCCCGCCCCGCTGGGAGGCAGGATGGTCCACCAAGACGGTCAGCGTCTGTCATCTATGGCAACTTCTTTCTCTTGGGGCTTGCGTGAAAACGCGAGGCCCCTCTTGTCAGCATCTACCAGGACTGTGTCGCCCTCGTGCAGCTTCCCTTCCAGGATGCGGGAGGCGACTTCGTCCTGGATCTGTCTCTGAAGCACTCTCTTGAGGGGCCTCGCGCCGTACTCGGGGCTGTACCCCTCACGGGCCAGCCATTCGCCAGCCGCGTCAGTGAGCTCGATGTCCATGCGTCTCTGCGCCAGAAGCTTTCTGAGCCGCTGTATCTGGATGTCCACTATCTGGCGGATCTGGTCGGTGCCGAGCTTGTTGAAGACAACAATATCGTCGAGCCGGTTCAGAAACTCGGGTCTGAAGCCGGCGTTTACCGCTTCCATGACGCGTCGTTCGATTTCCTGACGCTGGCTTTGATCCAATTCGAGTATGAAACGAGTGCCGATGTTGGAGGTCATGATGATTATGGTGTTTCTGAAGTCGACGGTTCTCCCCTGGCCGTCGGTGAGGCGTCCGTCGTCAAGCACCTGCAGAAGCACGTTGAAGACGTCGCGGTGAGCTTTTTCGATTTCGTCGAAGAGTATAACGGAATAGGGCCTGCGCCTGACGGCTTCGGTGAGTGCCCCACCCTCTTCGTAGCCGACGTAGCCGGGGGGCGCCCCGATGAGCCTGGCTACGGAGTGCCGCTCCATGTACTCGGACATGTCAATGCGGACCATGGCATTTTCATCGTCGAAGAGGAATTCGGCCAAGGCTCGGGCCAACTCGGTCTTGCCTACGCCCGTCGCGCCCAGGAATATGAAAGAGCCGATCGGCCTGCTCTCATCTTGGAGTCCCGCTCTGGCGCGCCTGACGGCTCGGGCTACGATGCTGATGGCCTCATCCTGACCCACCACGCGCATGCGAAGACGCTCCTCCATCTTGATTAGCTTTTCGGATTCGCCTTCCATCAGTCGGGCAACCGGGATGCCCGTCCATGAGCCGACCACTCTGGCAACGTCGTCCTCGTCGACCTCTTCCTTGAGCATGCACTGATGGGTTTGCAGCTCGACAAGGTGCTTACCTTCTTCCTCAAGCTCCTTTTCAAGGCCTGGGACTTCACCATAGACGAGCTTCGCGACCTCTTCGAGCTTGCCCTGTCTCTGGAGGAGTTCAGCCTGCGTTTTGGCCTCTTCTATCCTCTCCTTCAACTCGCGCATCTTGTGGATGGAGTCGCGTTCGGCTTGCCAGTGGGCCCTCATGGATGCGCTGCTCTCTTTGAGTTCGGAAAGGTTCTTCTCGAGTTCGGCAAGACGCTTCTTGGAGCCTTCATCCTTCTCTTTCTTGAGAGCTTCGCGCTCGACTTCCAGTTGGACTATCTTGCGCTCCACGAGGTCGAGTTCGGCCGGCATGCTGTCGATATCTATGCGAAGTCTGGAAGCGGCCTCGTCGATCAGGTCTATGGCCTTGTCTGGGAGGAACCGTCCGCTTATGTAACGCGCCGAAAGCACGCTGGCGGCGACGAGCGCGGAGTCCTTGATGCGAACTCCGTGGTGGACTTCGTAGCGCTCCTTGAGGCCGCGAAGTATTGCGATAGTGTCCTCGACGGAGGGCTCCCCGACGTATACGGGCTGGAACCTTCTTTCAAGAGCGGCGTCCTTTTCGACGTGCTTGCGATATTCGTTGAGGGTGGTTGCACCGATGCAGCGGAGTTCACCGCGAGCGAGGGCAGGCTTGAGCATGTTGGCGGCATCGGCTGCGCCTTCCGCAGCGCCAGCACCGACTACGGTGTGGAGTTCATCGATGAAGAGAACTATCTGTCCGGCCGCTTCGGTGATCTCCTTCAGAAGTGCTTTTAGCCTGTTCTCGAATTCGCCTCGGTATTTTGTACCAGCTATCAGCGCGCCCATGTCCAAAGCGACCACCCGCTTGCCCTGGAGTCCTTCAGGAACATCTCCGCTGACTACTCTTCTGGCCAAGCCTTCGACTATGGCGGTCTTGCCGACGCCGGGCTCGCCTATAAGAACTGGGTTGTTCTTGGTTCTGCGCGAGAGCACCTGCATCACGCGGCGGATCTCCTCGTCCCGACCTATTACGGGGTCGAGCTTACCTACGCGCGCCAGTTCTGTCAGATCGGCGGTGAACTTGGAAAGCGCCTGGTACTGCGATTCCGGCGACTGGTCGGTTACGCGATGCCCGCCGCGGACTTCGCGAAGGGCCTTCTCGACACTGCCCTTGGTTGCCCCGTGTCGCTCAAGTATGTCGCCGGCCGGTCCCTTGTCACCAGTCATTGCCAGCAGGAGATGCTCGACGCTGAGGTACTCGTCTTTGAGTCGGCTCTTCTCCTTCCATGCTGCATCCAGGAGTCTGGTCAGCCGAGGAGATGCATAGACCTCCCCCGCGCTGGAGACTTCGGGGAAAGTACTTAGTGCTTCCTTGGCGCTGTCGGCTATCTGGGCAGTCGGGATGCCAAGCTTCTGGAGAACTGCCGGCACAAAACCGTCCGCTTCTTCACAGAGAGCGACGACAAGGTGCTCCGGTTCCATTTGCTGGTGTGACCGCTCGCGTGCCAATGCCTGACCCGCCCCCATTGCTTCCTGCGCCTTTATTGTGAACTGGTCAAACTGCATGATTCGTCTCCGCGTAATGGTTCTAGATGGCTAAGAGCAACAATCGTACCGAACTGAGAGCAAATACTAAATAGTCGCTAAGTTTGTGTGGCTTCGGGCGTTACGGTGAAGACTCTCACGCGTGTGCAAGAGATGTATCTTGCTAAGTGCCGTTTTGGCAGAGGAAAAACGGACAGCGACCCAGCCGCGGGTGCATGCCCGGCAGCCAACTGCGTAAGAGGATCTCGTGAGCCGCGAGTGCGTGGTGGGTGAGGCCGACGCGGGGGCAGTTCTGCTGAAGCCGAGCCACTTCGATCACCTGCCACCAGCACGGCCAGGACGTTGCCGCCTTGACAATAGGTCGCAAGTGATGTAGCATGCAGTAGTTAGGCACGATCTTGGCTCCCAATGGCCCGTTTTTGGCCTCTTCGGGGGCTTTGTAGTTTCGGGTGGGGGCCCTCGAGGAGGTAGTAGGAATAGCACGCCAGCGCGAGAAGCAGACCTTTGCGGCGGCGATTAGGAAGCTTCAGCGGAAGCATGGGACTCCGCACAGGCCGGCCAGGCGGACGATTGTCGAGTACATGGTTCGTGAGTTGGCGCAGGAGTTCTCCCCGCAGCAGACCGCAGTGCGCATATTGAACCGCCTGAGCCGGGATTTCGCGGATTGGAACGAAGTCCGGGTTTCGTCATTGGACGAGGTGTCGGAGTCGATTGGGCGGTACACGTATTCCCGAAAACTCGCGCGAGTGTTGAAGGAAGTGCTGCAGAGGTGTTTCGACGAGTTCCACGATCTCGAGTTGTCTTTCGCCGAAGATTCGTCGATGGAGCGCACGAAATCAGCGCTTCTGCGACTTGACGTGAACCCAACGATAATAGGGTCGGCCATGCTCGATTGGGCAGAAGACGGGGATCTGCCAATAACCACGGACCTATCGCGGGTGCTGCAGCGACTGGGATTTGTGGAGAACCACGCATCCCCGGCAGCCACGAAACGGAAGCTAGAGGAGCTGGTGACTCCGGGCAGCGAATACACGGCGTATAGATTGCTGCACGACCACGGCGGCGGTGTGTGCATTTCCCGGGGTTTCGACTGCGCGCCGTGCGTGTTGAAGACATTGTGCCCAAGGGGAAAGAAAGAACTGGCGAAAACGGGCTAGGAGCGGCGAGGGTTACCATGAAGGTGAAGTTGGCAATCCCGAAGGGGAGCCTGCAAGCGGCAACGGTGGAGTTATTTGCGAAGGCGGGCTTCAATATAGAGATCGGTCCGAGGTCGTACCTACCGGATGTAGACGATGAGGAGCTGGAGCTGCGGCTGTTCAGGCCTCAGGACATCCCCCGGTACGTTGAGAAGGGCATTGTGGACGCGGGGATCACGGGTAGGGACTGGGTGCGCGAGAATGGGGCGGAACTGGAAGAGGTGGCCGAACTGAACTACTCGAAACGGACAGCGAAGCCCTGCCGATGGGTGCTCGCGGTACCGGAGGACTCCCCGATACAATCCGTCAAGGACCTCCAAGGGAAATCGATAGCAACAGAGCTGGTGAGGGTGACACAGGAATACCTTCGACGAAACGGGGTGAAGGCCAGCGTGGAGTTCTCGCACGGGGCGACGGAGGTCAAGGTACCAGACCTCGTCGACGCCATTGTGGAGCTAACCGAGACAGGTGAGAGCTTGCGCTCACACAACCTGCGCATCGTCGATACGGTGATGGAGACGGTGACGTTGCTGGTTGCGAACGAAGAGTGCATGGCGGACGCGAGCAAGCGAGAGAAGATCGAGGCGCTGGTGGTGCTCCTCCAGGGGGCAGTGATGGCCCGGGACAAGGTGGTTGTGAAGATGAACGTGCCACAGGGGAAACTGGAGGAGGTAATCGCGCTGCTGCCGGCGCTTAGGGAGCCCACTGTGTCGCCATTAGCCCACAACAGGTGGTCGGCAGTGGAAACCGTGGTCGACGAGAGCAAGGTCCGCGAGCTGATCCCGAAGCTCAAGAGGGCAGGTGCAGAAGGGATAATCGAATTCCCCCTCAACAAGGTCATCCCGTAGTCTGGAGCCGCCCGCAAGTGAAGAGGACGCTCATTGCCCTAGCGGTCATGATAGGTCTGTTTAGCCTGCTCGGGTCGCCCGGGCAGCCGATAGGTTCACCAGAGTTCGTGTCCTCCGCAACAGACAGCGCTACCTTCCCTGGCAACCGTAAGTCTCACACCTACTATCTGCGGGGGCTGAGCCACTACCACAGCGGTGAAAGGGCAGAGGCCCTCAAGTCCTTCGAGAAGGCGCAGAGCTACGATCCAGAATCCGCGATGATTGCCTACCAGATTGGGAAGACACAGCTGGAACTTGGCGAGTTTGGGAAGGCGTTCGAGTCTCTGAACAAAGCGGGCGAGTTCGGTAAGGGCAACTTCGAGATCCAGCGGTACGTGGCGCAGGTTTACTTGAGCCTGGGACAATTCTCACGGGCGGCACCGTACCTCGAGAACGCGATTGAGCTTAACCCCAAGTGGTCAGACGGCTACAGGATGCTGGCGGGGATCTACAGGCAGGAAGGAGATACGCTGGCAGCCGCCCGGACGTTGGAGAGACTGCTGGAGCAGTTCCCTGCAGACCTTTTCATGCACCTGAATGTTGCGCAGTTTTACGTGGAAGCAGATCGGGCCGAGGAGGCGGTGCTGCATCTGGAGAGCGTCAAGGAACTGGCAGTGGATGACCCCGAGCTATTCCTGTTCATTGCCAGCGTCTACGCGAAGGCGGGTAGTTACGACGACGCCATTGATAACTACAGGCTGCATCTCCTCGAATACCCCGAGGCCGAGCGAGCGCTCATTCCGCTGGTGGCGGCGTACAAGAAGGCCGGTCGTCTCTCTGACGCGATAGCGTACTTCAGCGGGAGAGTGGCCGAGGATCCCGCGAGTGTGAGTCTCCGTTTGCTCCTGGGTGAAGTCTACGCGCTCGACGGGCAGGAGGAGCGGGGCCTGGAAGTGTGGAAACAGGCCATCAAAGACATTCCCGAATCGGACCCCGACAGGGTTTCGAAAGCCCTAAGGTTGCACTACCGGCTTGCCTCGTACTATGAGGAGAAGGAGGACTACGAGGCGGCAATTGCCACCCTTGAGCAGGCAGCCGGGTACCCGCCCGATGAGACTTCTGACGTTCTGGCCATCAATTTCCAGTTGGGGATCCTGCACAGGCTGGTCGGCAACTACGAAGAGTCTTCGACCAGTTTCATCAAGATCCTGGAGGCTGTCGAGTCTCTGGATGAGGGAGGGAGGACCGCCGCGAACGAGATTGCCAAGAACTCGCGCTACAATCTTGCGGCAAACTACGACCTGATGGGCAAGGACGAACAGGCGGAGGAAGAGCTTAAGAAGACACTTGAGAAAGACCCGGACTTTTCGGAGGCGAGCAATTATCTCGCTTACTTCTACGCAGTCCGTGGAAGGAATCTCGACAAGGCGCTGGAGCTGGTGAAGAGAGCGCTCGAAAAGGAGCACTCCAACGCGGCGTTCATCGATACGCTCGGGTGGGTGTATTACAAGCTGGGGAGATATGAGGAAGCGCTGGAGAAGCTGCTGGAGGCGGACTCGGCGATAGAGGATCCTGTGATAGCGGACCATCTTGGCGATACTTTCGAGGCCTTAGGGCAGACGGATAAGGCGGCGGAGGCCTGGAGACGTTCTTTGGAGCTGGCGGCACAGGAATTGGAGGAGGATGGCAGCCACGGGATGGACCCGTCGTACCAGTCCAAAGAAGTGAAGAGGAAGCTGGAAGAAGCCATGCAGGGGTCATCCGACCTCGCAGGGGACGAATAGAGATGGCGGGGCACTCGCACTGGGCAGGTATCAAGATAAGAAAAGCGGCCCAGGATGCGAAAAGGGGGCAGGTTTTTTCGAAGATCTCCAAGAGCCTCGTCTCCGCGGTCCGGCAGGGGGGGACGAATCCGGAATCGAATCTGAAACTGAAATGCGCGATGGATCGGGCACGTGAAGCGAATATGCCGAAGGAGAATGTTGAGCGGGCGATAAAGCGGGGTACGGGAGAACTGCCGGGGGTCGAGCTAGAGGAGCTTCTGTATGAGGGCTTCGGCCCGGGCGGCACGGCATTCATTGTGGAAGCCGTAACGGACAATCGAACGCGGACGGCGGCCGAGATCCGCCACATTTTTGAGAAGGGCGGGGGCAGACTGGCCTCCACCGGTGCCGTTTCGTGGATGTTTCGGCAAAGGGGGCTGTTCATCGTTGAGCGAAATTCCCTCGATGAGGATAAGCTTCTGGAGACCGTGCTAGAGGTAGGCGCAGAGGACCTACAGGCTTTCGATGACGCCTACGAGGTGTACTGCCAGCCACGCGACTTCGACGGGGTGAAGAAGGGATTAGAGGCCAAGGGCTTCAAGCTGTCCGCATCGGAACTGGGCTGGATTGCGAACGACACGGTCGATTTGGACGACATCCAATCCTGCAATGTGCTAGCTTTTCTGGAGACGCTGGAGGAGCACGAGGACGTTCAGACCGTTTACGGCAATTTCGAGATCTCCGAGCGGCAGAGCAATACCGCGTAGCGGCCGAGAGAATGTGCACACATAATAGCGGGATGAAGGGTCTAGTCATCGTCTATACGGGGGACGGCAAGGGCAAGACGACGGCTGCCTTGGGTATGGCGTTGCGGGCCTGTGGTCACGGCATGCGAGTGTCGATGCTGCAGTTCATCAAGGGAACAATGCCCACCGGCGAATTAGCTGCTGCGGAACACGTGCCCGGTTTGGAGATAATCCAACTGGGAGCAGGCTTCATCGAAACGGATGAGGCGGGGAGACCCACGAAGAGACACGTGGACGCGGCGAAGGACGCCGTTCGAACTGCGTTGGGTAAGATGGAATCCGGCGATTGGGACATGGTTATCCTGGATGAGGTCAACGTGGCTTTGTCGAGGGGCCTCATCTCCGACTCCGAGATGAAGGAAGTTCTGAGGCACAGGCCGCCGTCACTGACCTTGGTGCTCACTGGCAGGTGTGCGCCGGATTGGCTGGTGGACGAGGCGGACCTCGTGACGGAGATGAAGGCGGTGAAGCACCCGCACACGCGCGGGATGGAGGCTCAGCAAGGGATCGAGCATTGACGACGGAAGAGCAGTTGAAACCAAAGCCGTTGATTATTGAATCCATCGAGCGCATGCCGAACCTTTCGCCGACGGTGGCAAAGGTGCTGGCCCTGGTTAACGACCCCGATTCATCAGCGCGGGATCTGATCCGGGTTATCCAAATCGATCCCGTACTGACGGGAAAGGTGCTATCCCTGTGCAACTCGGCGTATTTCGGGATCCGGAAGAGAATCAGCTCGGTGGCACGGGCGACCGTGTTGCTGGGAATGAACACGATAAAGAACCTGGCGCTGACCAGTGCGGTGCTCGCGCTGTTTTCAACCGCGCCGCGCAAGGCAAGGTTTGACTCATCCGCTTTTTGGGAGCACTCCCTTGGCTGCGCGGTGGGATGCCGGCTGATTGCGGCGATGTTGAAGTTCGCCCCGGCAATTCAAGAGGAGTTTTTCGTCGCAGGGCTGCTGCACGATTCGGGCAGATTGGTGGTTGTGCACCAACTGCCTGATAGGTACCGCGAGATAGTGGATGCTGCTTCGGAGTCGGACCGGTCCGTTCTTGAGATTGAGGAAGAGGTCCTCGGTGGCCCCCATACGGAGATCGGTTTTCTGCTGGGCAAGAAGTGGAAGCTGGCGGAACATCTGAGCATGGCGATCCTGCACCATCACAATCCGACGGAGGCGGAGAAATTCGTGGAACTGGCTGCAGGCTGCCACATCGCCGATGTGTACTGCGAGCGAACTGGGATTGGGGTGGGTGGTGATACTGCCGATACTAAGGACCTGAAGGAAGCGTCCGCACGTCTGGGAAAGGATTTGAAAGAAGTGATAACCGTGCTTCACGAGAAGATGGAAGCGGAGATGGGGAAGGCGTCCATATTCCTCGTGAGGCGTACGGCCTAAGATGAGATAGAGGCAGCAGGGCGGACCTGCTGCCTCTATCCCCTTCCCCAACACATTCCGACTTCGCGTTTATCCCTTCGCCTCTACAGGTATCTGCCGAGGCTTGACGCTCTCCTTCTTGCCGAGCTGGACCCTCAACACGCCTTTCTCGTACTTCGCGGTCACCTTGTCCGGGTCAACGTACTCCGGCAGCTCGATCGTTCTGCAGAAAGCGCCGTAACGCCTCTCGACCCTGTGGTAATCAGCCTCCTTTTCTTCCTTCTCCTCCCTCTTCTCTCCCTTGAGAGTCAGATATCCGGCCTGGACAGATACTTCGATGTCCTTCTCATCCATCCCGGGCATCTCAGCGGTGACCTCAAGATGGTCTTCCTTCTCCACCAGGTCAGTAGGCACTCCCATTTGCCCATCAGTTACTCCAAGGGAGAACGGAGTGAAGAACTCGTCCACGAGTGTCTCCAGAGGCCATCTCAGAGTCAAAGGCCATTGAGTCTCTCTGAGAGCTAGTGCCGGTCTCACACGATGCTTTCTTCGCAGGTCCAACATTGTGCTCACCTCCTTTGAACCGTTCGCTCTAGTTCGTCCATTGTGTCTGATGCAACCTCTGTGCCAAACTGGTGTGCTTCACCGGAAGCCCTAAGTGATGTCTGGTCAACGACTTATGGCTGGCAAGAGCGACGGCTTGGAGATTGGCCGATTCTGTGAGAGCGGCGGCTGCCACAATGGCGGTTGGTGCAGAAGGCGTCCAGTCACGAGCGAAGCGGCGGCAGGTTTCCTTGACAGGGCGTGAGGTGGGAAGAATAATACGCGGCAAACCAATGTTGGGGCCGCACTCTGAAGGAGGGCGCTTGTGGATAGGGACGCGAAGAGGTTCGTACTGGCCAGTCTGTGTTACCTAGCAATAGGGTTCGCGGGAGGTGCGGGAATTCTGGCCTACGTATGGGACCGGGGGGAGATGCCGCCAGTTCCATTTGTCGACGCCTACAACCACGTCATAGTGGTCGGCTGGCTCTCGTGCCTCGGTTTCGGTCTGGGGCTGCACCTGCTTCCAAGGATCAGCGGATGCTCCCTCCATTCGGCGACGCTTGCGAACATCCAGTTCTGGATGCTGAACTTGGGCGTGGTGACGAGGGTGATCTCTCAGCCGTTTGCAGCGACGTACGGCATAGAGGTCAGCTATAGCGGTTCGGGCCCGTGGCTTGCAATCTTGCTGGCATCTTCGGGGCTCGAATTCCTCGCAGCCGTGCTCTTCTGCTACAACATCGCTCGAACCATCCTGCCAAAGGGCGGAGAGTAGCAGGGCCGTTCCGGCATTCGCTTAGGCCCTTCGGGGGCGTATCAGGAAAACCAAGCAGTTCACTCTGCAATCCCGGCAAGTTAGAATAGAGGCGGTGTTCGCCCTGGGAGTGGTGATGTTGTCTCTCCTCTCGGGCGCGGATTAGCTTTTACCCTCCGGATGAGGAGCAACGCAGATGTGGCATTACACGGGAAAGGTCCTTGAGCATTTCGTGAATCCACGGAACGTAGGCGAGCTGGAGGATCCCGATGGTGTAGGGGAAGTAGGATCCATCGCGTGCGGGGATGCGCTGAAGCTGGCGTTCAAGCTGGACGACGAAGGGAAGATACGGGACGTGAAGTTCCTGACGTTCGGCTGCGCGAGCGCCATCGCGTCGGCCTCGGCGCTGACGGAGATGCTGAAAGGGAAGACGGTGGAAGAGGCGGAGAAGATAGGCAACCAGGACATCGCAGAATTCCTGGGCGGACTTCCTGAAGAGAAGATGCACTGTTCGGTGATGGGGCGTGAGGCGCTGGAGGCGGCGATTGCGAACTATCGCGGGAAGGAGACCGAACTGAAGGAAGGGCTGGGTGAGGTTGTGTGCACGTGTTTTGGTGTCACGGAGGGCGAGATAGAGCGGGCTATCAGGGAGAACGGCCTTACGACGGTAGAGCAAGTTACGCACTACACGAAGGCCGGAGGCGGATGCGGCAAATGCCACGATCGTATACAGGAGATAATCGACCGGGTAGTTGGCAGACCTGCCGAAGAGGGCGCGGCGAGAAGGAAGCCCAAGAAGCTGCTGACCAACATCCAGAAGATAAAGCTGATCGAGGACACGATGAATACGGAGATCCGCCCGCTGCTGCGGTCGGATGGAGGGGACATCGAACTGGTTGACGTGGAGGGCGACGGGGTGATCATCCAGATGCGTGGGACCTGCGCCAATTGCCCAAGCTCGCCGGTGACGGCAAAGGAGCTGGTGGAGAAGAAGCTGCGCGAGTTTGTGAGCGATGACATATACGTGAAGGAGGTGCGGCCGTGATGCGCGTTTACGCTGACAATAACGCCACCACAATGGTTGCACCCGAGGTCGTGGAGGAGATGGCTCCTTATTTCACGGAGCACTACGGGAATCCGTCGAGCATGCACTCGTTCGGAGCGGCAGCGGAGGACAAGTTGGGAGAGTCAAGGGAGAAGGTAGCCGCGTTGCTTGGCGCCGTGGCTTCGGAGGTGATATTCACAAGCTGCGGCTCTGAGAGTGACAACGCAGCGCTCCGGGGGACTCTGGAATCTTATCCTGAAAAGCGCCACATAGTGACGACGCGAGTCGAGCACCCGGCGGTTCTCAATTTCTGCAAGCGCATGGAGGATTCCGGCTATCAGGTCACGTATTTGCCGGTAGACCCGAGCGGGCAGATTGACCTCCAGGAACTCGAGGATTCCATCACGGACGATACGGCCATCGTGAGCATCATGTACGCCAATAATGAGACGGGCGTGGTGTTTCCAGTAAGCAGGATCGCGGAGATAGTGAAGTCACAAGGAGCGGTGTTCCACTGCGATGCCGTGCAAGCGGCAGGGAAGTTGCCTCTGGACGTCCGCGACATACCGTTCGACCTGGTTACCATCTCCGGGCACAAGATTCACGCTCCGAAGGGAGTGGCCGCGCTGTACGTTCGGCGGGGGACGAAGTTCCGTCCCTTCATAATAGGAGGACATCAGGAGAGCGGCCGCCGAGGAGGGACGGAGAACGTTCCCGGGATAATCGGGCTGGGAAAGGCGTGCGTACTTGCCGAGGAGCGCGCGGAGGAGGAGCGGACGCGGCTGATGCGACTGCGCGACAAGCTTCAGAAGGCGCTCCTGGCGAAAGCCCCCGACGCACGGGTGAACGGTGAGGGCTCGCCGAGGCTTCCGAACACGCTCAACATTAGTTTCAGATACGTCGAGGGAGAAGCGATCCTGCTGATGATGAATTCAGTGGGGATAGCGGCGTCGTCAGGGTCCGCATGCACATCGGGGTCACTGGAGCCGTCGCATGTGCTTAGGGCGATGGGTATTCCATTTACCTACGCTCAGGGGTCGGTACGTTTCAGCCTGAGCCGCTACAACAGCGAAGAGGAAGTTAATTACATAATCGGTCAACTGCCGCCGATAATCCGGCGGCTGCGCGAGATATCGCCATTTGGCAGGGAAGCAGAGCACGCAAGAGCGTGAGTGGGGTTGCCGGGCCGCTTCGGGATATCCGCGCTAGCCCTGTGCCCCATTCTCTTCGGCGGATTCCGTCTCGGCGCCGTGCGTATCGCCCATCGCTTCGTGCAGCAGTTGCGAGACGCGGATGCTCTTCTTAACGGAATCATCAAGTATGAACTTGATGGCGGGCACATTCCTGGTCTTGAGCAGAGGAGCGACCCGAGACTGGACGAATTTCGCCGCCTTCTGCAGGATTTCGACGGTCGCCTGCTGCTGCTCGGGCTCTCCCATAACGGAAACGTAGACCTTGGCGAGCGTGAAGTCACGCGAGGTCTCCACCCTCGTCACAGTTACGAAAGCAATCCGCGGGTCTTTGAGTTCGAAGAGGACTGTCTCACTCACCTGCCGTCGAATGGTCTCGTCAACCCTCTCCTGTCTGCGGCTGGTCACGGTCAGATCAACTCCAGTTCATAGTCGATAAGGCGGACTTGGGGATTAGACTCAACGAAGCCCACCACATTGGAAAGAACGCTGTTGACGTGGCGTCTTTCGTTGCCGACACAGGCGAAGCCAAGCTCAGCGGTTTGCCAGACATCGTGGTGCCCGACCTCGGCGACTGAGACGCGGAACTTGTTATGAACACGGTCCTTAATTCCCTTAAGAACCCGCCGCTTGTCCTTCAGGGAATGAGCGTCCTGAACGAAGAGGACCATGCGAAGGGTACCGACCACCAACTTGCCGCTCCGGTGGGCTACCTGCCCAGTTGCTCGCCGAGCTTCCGGGCTACGCTTTCGATCCTGTAGGAGATCAGCTCGTCCCCTTCCTTGATGTCGTCGAAGTCGGCGACTTTCACCCCGCACTCATAGCCCTGAGTGACTTCTCGGACATCATCCTTGAATCTCCTAAGAGACTGCAATTGGCCATCGTAGACCACAACGCCTTCGCGTACAACCCGGACTTTGCTGTTTTGTCTAATGCTGCCTTCCTCGACGTAGCATCCTGCTATGGTGCCGATGCGAGAAGCCTTGAAGGTCTGCTTAACCGCCAGCCGTCCCTCGGTGACCTCGACCTCCTCGGGGGCCAGCATGCCTTCGAGCGCGGCGCGAATGTCGTTGGTGACGTCATAGATGACTTGATAGAGCCTTATCTCGACGCCTCTCTCGTCTGCGGCGCGGCTGGCACGAACGTTTGGGACCACGTGGAAGCCTATGATTATCGCGTCGGAGGCATCGGCGAGGAGCACATCGGATTCGGTTATGCCGCCGACTGCGGCGTAGAGCAGGTTCACGGCGACTTCTTCGCCCGAAAGCTTCTGTATGGCGTCTCTCAACACCTCTACCGAGCCCTGAACATCCGCCTTTATGATGACCCGAAGTTCTTGAGTCTCCCCTTCTTTCAGGGTGGCGAAGACGCTTTCGAGAGAGATGTGCTTTCGGCGTGCTACCGCAGTTTCATGGCCACGGCGCTCACGTTCAGCGACGATTGCCTTGGCCTTCTGCATGTCGCCGACGACGTAGAACTTGTCTCCGGCTTCAGGAACAGTGGAGAGGCCTGTGATCTCGACGGGTGTGGAGGGGCCCACTTCGCGAATGGCTCTGCCCTGCGAGTCGTACAACGCTCTGGCCTTGCCAAAGCCGTTGCCGCAGAGGATGATGTCGCCCTTGCGAAGCGTTCCGTCCTGAACCAGAACAGTCGCAACCACCCCTCTGCCCCCACTCACTCTCGCCTCAAGCACGGTGCCGGAACCAGGCCTGGTGGGATCCCCCTTGAGTTCAAGCAGCTCGGCTTCGAGTGAGAGCATTTCAAGGAGGTCGTCGACCCCCTGCTTGGTCACAGCGGAAGTCTCGACAAATACGGTCTTGCCACCCCATTCTTCCACCATCAGCCCTCGCTCCGCCAGCTGCTGCTTGACGCGGGTGGGGTTGGCGTCAGGCCGGTCGATCTTGTTGACCGCGACAACGATGGGTACCTCAGCCGCCTTGGCGTGTGCGATGGCTTCGTCGGTTTGCGCCATGACGCCGTCGTCCGCTGCCACTACGAGCACCACGAGGTCTGTGATGTTAGCGCCACGCGCGCGCATGGCCGTGAATGCCTCGTGGCCAGGCGTGTCGAGCACGACCACCTCGTTGTCCCCGGCTTTGACCTTATAGGCTCCGATGTGCTGGGTTATGCCGCCGGACTCGCCGGAGGTGATATCTGAACTCCGTATTGAGTCAAGAAGGGAGGTCTTGCCATGGTCAACATGACCTAAGAGGGTGACTACGGGGGCTCTGGGCTGCAAGTTACCGTCGGGTTTTGGCGCAACGGATTCCAGAAGTTCCCGCTCCAGGTCGGGCGCCTCTTTGACGCGAATCTTCACGCCGTATGCTTCCGAGATGACCTTGAGACCTTCTTCGGGGACCGGCTCGGTTATGCCAACCATGATACCGTGAGACACCAGTGTTCTAAGAATGTCGGTGGCCTTGAGGCCGGCTTCGCTGGAGAGCGTCTTGACGGCAACGGGCAGGGAGACCTCTATGTCGGTCTTGAGAGGCCCGGCACGCTTGGTAACACGCCGCCTGGTCTTCCTTCGGAACCGGGGTCTGCCTCGTCTCTTGACTCGCGGAGTAATCCGCTGCCGGATTACGGGTTCCCTTTCCATAGCAGCTTCGACGACTGTGGCCGGTTTGCGGGCCTCCATCGTAGCTGCTTCTCTTGAAGGCGGCTCAGGGCGAGGAGGAGTAGGCGTGACCGTGGCGGGGACCTCTTTCTCGATCTTCTCCTCAGCCTTCGGCTTGGGCTTGCGCGCAGGTCGCCTCTTGGGCTTTGGCTTCTCGGCAGGCGGGGCCTTTTCCTCAGCCTTGGGGGGTGGGGCCTCCTTCTTAGGTTTGGGCTTGCGTGCAGGGCGCTGCTTAGCCTTGGGCTCCTTGGGCGCTTCCTTCTTCGGGCCAGCCTTAGGAGGAGCGGCGAAAGCTTCCCGCATCTTGGCCGCAGCGTCGTCCTCGAGAGAACTCATGTGGCTCTTGACGTCGTAGCCCTGCTCCTGGCAGCGCGCCACGAGCACTTTGCTCTCGACTCCAAGCTCTTTGGCCAGTTTGTGCAACCTTATGGACAAGCTTCAGCTCCTAGGCTTGCTCGGGTTTCTCTTCGTCGCTACCATCGGGCGACTCGCTGCCCTCTGGGGTCTCCATCTCCTCTTCGGAGGAGTCGCGTTCTTCGGCAATCTGCTCTTCCGGCGATGCCGTTGTCTCTTCGGCGGCGGGCTCGGGTTCCGTCTCGGCAGTGTCCTCGGGCGTCTGCGCTTCCTCCTGGGCCTCCTCGGCCTCCTGAGCCTCTTCGCGCGCCGCCTCCTGCGCTGCCTCCTGTACTGCCTTCGTCCGCGCTTCTGCAGCAGCGCGGAGTTCCTCTTCGCCGACTGCTTCGGCCTCGGCGACAATCTCCTCAGCCTTACCTTCGTCAATCCCCTCGGCCTTCGTTAGTGTGGCCAGCTTGCTGGAGGCAACTTCTCTGGCCGAGGTGAACCCAAGACCCAGCAACGCTTCGAGGACGGGGCCCTCGACGGTGGGAATCTTGGAAAGGCGTTCTCTGGCTAGTTCGGGAAGACGTTCAGCGTCCTGCTCGGTGATTATGTCGATATCCCAGCCGGTGAGCCTGGCCGCGAGGCGGACATTCTGACCGCGCTTGCCGATGGCGAGTGACAGCTGGTCCTCTTGAACTACGGCCCTGGCGCGGCCAATCTCGGGGACAAGGATTACCCGCTCTGCATCTGCAGGCTTTAGGGCATTCTGGATGAAGAACCCCAGCTCAGGATCCCATCTGACGATGTCTATCTTCTCGCCGTTGAGTTCGTCGACGACGTTCTTTATCCTGGTTCCTCGTACGCCGACGCAAGCGCCGACGCAGTCGACGTTCTCGTTATGAGACACGACGGCGATTTTGCTGCGGCTGCCGGGCTCGCGCGCGACGGCTTTGACGTCGATGATTCCCTCGGCGATCTCGGGCACTTCCAGCTCGAAGAGCTGCTTCACGAGTTCGGGGTGAGTCCTGGAGACGATAATGCTGACGCGCTGTCCGAGCTTAAGCACATCAACTATGACAGCGCGCATGCGCTCACCGGCGTAGTACGATTCGGAGGGGATCTGTTCCCTGGCGGGCAGAAGCGCCTCCGCCCTACCCACGTTGACTATCACGTTCTTCCCCTCGACTCGCTGGACGACGCCATTCACAACTGTCTCCATGCGCTGTACATACTCGTCGTAGACGGCATCGCGTTCGGCCTCACGAATCTTCTGAACTATTACCTGCTTGGCGGTCTGCGCAGCGATCCTTCCCAGTTCGACCGGATTGACCTTTCGGCCGCTCTCGAATGCGGATATGGCACCGGTCTCACGGTCTATCTGTATGGTTATATCTTCCTCGGCCCCGAAGTGCTTACGGGCGGCGGAGAGGAGCGCAAGCTCGATCCCCTGGAACACGATCTCCTTGTCGATGTTCCGGTCCTTTTGAATGACCTCGACCAGCCTGAGGATTTCGCCGTTCACCGTTTCACGATTCCTTCTATCTCACAACTAAAAGAGTGGGACGTTACCCCACTCATCAACCCGCAAGCCTTCGACGATGTGGGGGGTTACGCCTCCCCCCGTCCGAGAGAGATATTTTTCCCCGTAGCCTTATCGAAGAGGTGTACCTTGCTGATATCAAACAACACGGTAAGTTGCTGATCTACCTTTGCATCGTGGTGCGGCTCAACCTTAGCCACCAACTGCCATTCCCCGGCTTGGAGGTGGAGAAGCTTCTCATCTCCCAGCGGCTCGACCACCCTGACGACGGTGTCGACAGATCGGCCATCGGGCTCTGCCGAAGCGGACGTCGCGTCCTCGATGTCCTCGGGCCTGACCCCGAGAGTTACCTCTTTACCTGAGTGATCGGAGACGGCTGCTCTAAGTGGGTCGGAGATACGAAGGCGGATGGAGCCGCTGGTGAAGGCCATCTCGCCCGCGTCGGTGCCAAGCCTGCCCTCGATGAAATTCATTGGGGGCGTGCCGATGAAGCCTGCGACGAACCGGTTCTCCGGACGGTCGTAGAGCTCTAAGGGCTCCGCAATCTGCTGGACCATGCCATCGTTGAGCACGGCGATCCTGTCTCCCAGAGTCATCGCCTCGACCTGGTCGTGGGTGACATAGATCATGGTCGTTTGTAGGCGGTGATGAAGCCTGCTGAGCTCCGCACGCATTTCCACACGAAGCTTGGCGTCGAGGTTACTGAGGGGCTCATCGAAGAGAAACGCCTCTGGCTGACGCACGATGGCACGACCAACCGCTACCCGCTGTCGCTCACCGCCGGAAAGGGCCCTGGGCCTGCGGGCAAGGAGGTGCTTGATGCCCAGGATGGTCGCGGCATCCTCGACACGCTTCTTTATCTCGGACTTGGGGAAACGCCTCAGCTTCAGGCCGAAGGCCATGTTGTTGTACACGGACATATGAGGATAAAGCGCGTAGTTCTGGAACACCATTGCGATGTCACGGTCCTTTGGGGGCACGTCGTTGACGACCCTGCCGCCTATGTAGACGTTGCCCTTGGTTATATCCTCGAGCCCGGCAATGAGCCTGAGGGCTGTGGATTTCCCGGAACCCGAGGGGCCGACGAGGACGAGGAACTCCTGATCCTGTATGTGTAGGGATACATCCTCTATCCCTACGACATCGCCCGGGTAGGTCTTAGTTGCATTTTCAAGCACAACTTCCGCCACAGACCGCTCCTCTCGCAACCGACAGATCGAGCCGCCCGGCGACTCGAAGCGGGAATCCTCATTCTATTGCCGCCCCTATGCATGTCAAGCCATTTTACCACAAACCCGGCTCGGGCGCACTCGTGCGGGGCAGCCGACACCCGAGCGGCCTGCCGCGCCCTCCGTGCATTCAGGTCGAGAGCGTGCGGACCCAGTCTGGTTGGCGACGACATTAGTCACGGTGGCACCCCCGATGAAGCCGTCCCGCCGTACGCACGGGTGTGGCATACGCGAGGAGACTCTTGCGAAGAGCGCGCGAAAAATGTTATACGGGAGGATGATATTCGAGGTCGCCGCACATGGGGAACTTGCGCGGGCGAAGCAGGTAAATCAGTGAGTCAGATCAGGGGGGAACGTTCTATGAAGCTGGGGTGCGGCGGCACGCTTGCGCTACTTGCAGCCATTCTCCTGTCCGGCAGCGCGCTATCGGCTGAGGAAGCCTCGATGAGGCTCACCATGGAGGAAAGCGAGGAGATAGCGCTGCGGAACAATCGCACTCTAGCAGCAGCGCGGCAGGAGAGTGAGAAGGCGCGAGGGCGAATCGTTGAGGCGAGAGCGGAGGCACTGCCAGGATTGTCCGCCGACATCACGGCGACTCATGTAGGAGAGCCGCCACAAGGGACGTCCAGCAGACAGGACAACTACTATGTGACGGCAGCCCTGTCCCAGGCCTTGTACAAGGGAGGTCTAATCCGTGCAGGCCTGAGGGGGGCTTCGCTGTTCGAAGAGTTCTCGGGGGAAGGAGTGCGGGAGGCAGAGCGCGGACTGATCGCGCTGGTCAGAAAGGCGTATCTTGACGTGCTTCTTCAGGATGAGCTGGTGTCGGTCCAGGAACAGACGCTGGAACTGGCGTCGAGGAACCTGGACGACGTACGACTGAGCAAGGATGCGGGTAGGGCGAGCAGGTTCGACGTGATAAGGGCGGAGGTGGAGGTGGCTCAGGCGACCGCCAGTCTCACGGAGGCGGGAAGCGGTCTCAGTGTGGCAAGGAAGCGATTCCTTAACACGCTGTCGTTGGATCTCGACACTCCATTCGAACTGGTAGACGATCTGCGCTACTCGGCAGTGGTGATTGACGAAGAGGGAGCGACTGAAGTGGCGCTGGGAAACCGGCCAGATCTGGCGCAGGCGATGCTGTCGGTCGAAATGCAGAAAGAAGCGATATCGGCGGCGCGGTCACCGGCTCTGCCGCAGGTTTTCGCGACGGGAACCTGGCAGGGCGGAACGGTGAGCCAATTCGATCCTGGGGGGACGGGCTCCTGGCAGGATGGGTGGCAGGTGGGTCTGTCGGCCTCACTGTCCCTGTTCGATGGGATGAGGACGCGCGGTAGTGTGATACAAGAGAAGGCAGCGCTGGAACAGTACAGACTGATTAGCCAAGACTTGAAGCAGAGCATTCTGCTGGAGGTCAAGGAGGCAGTTCTCAACGTCCGCAACGCTGAGGAGCTTGTTAGGGCGAGGCAAGAGGAAGTCAAGCTGGCTGGAGAGAGCGAGCAGCTGGCGAGAGATCGGTTCAGCGCGGGCAAGGCGACGCAGCTTGACATTCTGGACGCGCAGTTGGCGCTCAGCGCGGCACGAACGGGATTGGCGACAGCCACGTACAGCCACCAGCTCGCGGTACTGGAGGTGGAGCGAGTGACGGGCACTGTGGACCGACCTTCGCTGTCGGAGGCACTTCTCATGCCGATGGCCGGTGAAGGAGAGGAAGAGGATGCCGATTGACGGCGGGAAGGGCTTAGGGTGAAGAAGGCGGTCGCCGCTCATCGGCAGGCAAGCACGATATGATGATTGAGCACGGCCGACGAGTGGAGGATGAAGTCCACCGGATCTACGGCCGGGTGGACGAGGCGATTGCGCAGACGGGTGTGGAGTGCTCAGCATGCGGGAAATGCTGCCACTTCGATGACAGTTTCATCTTATACGCCTCAACGCTGGAAGTGCACTACCTCGTGAGTCACGCCGGTCCCCCGTCGAGTGCCCCGCCTGGGATATGCCCCTACCAGGTGGGGATGCTATGCAGGGCCCGGGAATCCCGTCCCCTTGGGTGCAGGACGTACTTCTGTGATCCGGCACGAAGGGAGGAACTGGAGGAGATTAACGGTGAGGCGCTGCGAAGCCTGAAACGAGTGTGCGACGAGGAGGGCGTGCCGTGGCGCTACGCACCTTTGCTGACAGCGCTTGCAGAGAGAGTGTGAGACGTTGTTGACGATTCCACACGGCGTCGTCGAGAGAATTCTGTCCGAGGCAGAGAATGCCTATCCCGCGGAGTGTTGTGGTCTACTGGCGGGCAAAGGGGAAGTGGTGTCCCGCGCTTTCCCGATAGCGAATACGGAGCAGTCCCCGACGGGCTACTTCATGGATCCGCAGGGACAGTTCGACGCAGCGCGGAAGATGCGCGAGGCCGGTCTGCAACTTCTGGGAATCTACCACTCGCATCCGAGCAGCCCGCCCTACCCTTCGGAGCGAGACGTGAAGCAGGCCTTCCAAGATGTGGTGCATGTGATCGTGTCACTGGTGGGAAGCGGGGGGGGCGGCCACGTCGAGTTTGGCATGCTGAGGGCCTTCAGAATCTCCGCGGGGGCAGTCGCAGAGGTCCCGGTGAGAATCCGGTAGTTTTTGCTCAGGCGGCCTCTTCGCTGATCTTCTTCACCTGCACCGAAATCGGCTTCGACACTCCGGCCTCCTGCATAGTTATGCCATGCAAGAGATCGGCGATGGCCATGGTGCGTTTGCAGTGCGTGATGATGATGAACTGAGACTTGTCCAGGAACTCCTCCAAGAGGCTACTGAAGCGGCCAATGTTCTTCTCGTCAAGCGCCGCGTCCACCTCATCGAGAATGCAGAACGGCGCGGCCTTTGCTCTGAAGACTGCAAACAGAAGCGCGACGGCTGTGAGGGCCTTCTCGCCGCCGGAGAGGAGTGTGATGGACCTCGGGTTCTTGCCCGGAGGACAGGCAATTATGTCGATGCCGGCCTCGAGCAGGTCGACCCCCTCCTCGAGAACTAGGTCGGCCCTGCCGCCACTGAAGAGCTTCCGGAACAACTCGCGGAAGTTCTCGCGGACCTGGGCATAGGTTTCGGAGAACAGCCTGCGGCAGGTGGTGTCCAGGCGATGCAATGTATTCTTGATTGAGGATGCGGCCTTATCCAAGTCTTCGCGCTGACCCGTAAGGAAGTCGAGACGCTCCTGGAGGCGTTCCTGCTCGGCGATGGCTTCGAGGTTGACGTTCCCGACCCTCTCGCGCTTTCTCCGAACCTCCGCAACCTGCTCCTCGATTTGTGACCACTCGACGCCGTGCTCTTCCTCGTAGTCTTCGTAGAGCTGGAGAAGGTCACGGCTATAGTCGGTCTTGACCCTCTCGCAGAGCGCTTCCATTTTCACGCGGAGTTCTCCGGAGCGGCCCCTGAACTCCTCGCGCCGCTCGGCCAGCACTTCGCGAGAGGCACCTGCTTCGTCGAGTTCGGTGCGAAGCTCACCAGCCCGGTCTTGCAGCAATTGGGCCTCACGCTTGTTCTCGGCGATGCTTGCTTCAAGGTTCTGCCTGACGTCTGCAGTGCCCGCGATCTGCCGCTCGGTGTCAACTATCTCCTGCTCCAAGGAAGTTCTTCGCCCCGCACATCTCTGGATCTCGGCCTGCGCGCGCTCTATGGACTGCTTCTGGTCGGAGACGATTTCGTTGAGTTTCTGGATGCGGGCCTCGCCTGCCTCTTTTCGTTCTTCGCGCTGAGCGAGTTCGACCTTGAGCCCGGTCATCTCCTCGGACAACTGAGCCAAATCGGTATCGGCAGAGGCAATCCTTGCGGTGAGTTGAGAGATGCGCTCTTGTTTCTCTGCTTCTCGGCGCTCGGAGTCCGTGATGTCCTTTCGGACTTGCTCCTCGGTCTGTACCGCTTCGCGTATCGTGGTCCCGATCTCGTCCAACTCGCCGACGTTGACGCGAAGATTGTCGTCCAGCTCGGTCCTTCTGGCGTGAGCAGCTGCCGTCTCCTTTTCCAACTGCGACAGAGTGGCTTCCCACTTCGCTTCTTCTGCACGGAGGCCCTCTTCAGAGATGAGGACCCTCTCGAGTTCGGTGCGTTTGCGGTCGGCGTCCTTCTGGAGTTGGGCCAAGGCGGACTGAGTGCCGGCGATGTCTTCCTGAAGCTGCCGCAACTCGCTACGGCGGGAGATGAGGCCACGAGAGCCGGGGCCACTCAGCCGGATGATGCCCATGGGTTCCATGACATCACCCTCGGAGGTGACGAGGCGAGCCGGGTCAGGGGATGAGGTAAAACGCGCGACGGCTTCGTCGAGGTCGCGGACGGTTTGAGAAGTGGAGACGAGCGTTTGGACCAGCGGGTCGTACTGCTGATCGCAAGCTATGCCGCCGCGCAACTCTTGCGACGTTCTGCCTGAGCCGAAGCCGCGAAGCTGGTCAAGCGGGACGAGGGACACGGCACCGAGTTTCCTCTCCCTGAGGAAAGAGGCAACGCGAAGGGCGTCCTGGAGGGACTTGGTGACGACGGCCTCGGCGGTCTCTCCCAGGAGGGCTTCCACAGCTTTGGCCAGTTTCATGTCCACGTGGAGAAGGTCGGCGACGATACCGACAACGCCGGTGAGGCAAGATTCTGCCTTGGCGGATTCGGCCAGAACTGCGCGGACGGCGGGCCCAACGCCTTCCTGCTTTCGCTCGAGGTCCTCGAGAAGCTCCTTCCTCGAGAGGAGTCGGTCAAGCGCGGCCCTCTTCCCGTCCGCAGCGGCTCTCATCGAATTAAGTTCGGACTCGACGGCCGTGCGGATCTCCCGGAGCTTTCCGAGCTCGCGCCGGCAGCTCTCAACACTCGCGGTCGCGGCCTGAACCTTCCCCTCGATATGAGCGCACTGCGCTCGGGTGTGGTCGAGGTCACGGCGGAGTTCCGTCTGCTTTTCCCGAAGCCTGGCAGCGCGCCCGGCAAGTGCTTTTCTCTCGGCAGTTATGGCGCTAAGGTCGTTATGGAGGCGTGACTTGGCCTGAAGCAGGCTGAAGACCTCTTCTTTGGCAATGGACAGTTCCTGTTCCACTGCGTGCTTTTCTTCGTCGATGGTCTTGGCCCGGCTGAGGCAGTTGGCCAACCCGGATTGCGTCCGGATGAGAATCTTTGAGTCCCTATCAAGCTGCTCTGATGCGGACTTAAGCTCTTCCTCGAAGCCTTGGAGCTTGGAGGCGTGCTCGGCGAGTTCCTGACGGGATCGCGCTTCAGTTTCGTCCAGCTCTTGAAGCCTCTGCCGGTTGACCTGGATCTTGTCGTGAGCAGCGCGGACCTCCGTCTCGAGGGCCACGAGCCGGGCCTCGGCGGACGAGGCGGCTTTGTCCTTCTGCGTGGCCTGCGATTCGATGTCGCGGAGGTCCCTGGAGAGGCTATCCATTTCGGTGCGCGCCGCTTCGTCCTTTTGCTTCAGTGCGTCGAGCTCATCCAGGATGGCCGTACGCTCGACATTGAGAACGTGGAGGCGATGGCGGGCCAGGTTGATCTCGAGCTCGGTGAGCTGCAGAGAGTATTCGCGATACCTCCGAGCCTTGGCGGCCTGGAGCTTGACTGAGCGTAGCTGTCGTTGCACCTCGGAGATCACGTCAGCAATGCGAATGAGGTCCTGATCAACACGCTCGAGTCTGCGGAGGCACTCGGCGCGCTTGGACTTGTACTTGCTTACGCCTGCGGCCTCCTCGAGGATGGCGCGCCGTTCGCGAGGGTTGGATTGAAGAAGGGTCTCGACCTTCCCTTGGGGCACTATGGAGTAGGCGTCGACGCCGAGGCCGGTTCCCATGAGGAGGTCGCGGATATCTTTGAGGCGGCAGTCCTTGCCGTTTATGAGGTACTCGCTCTCGCCGGTCCGGTAGAGCCTTCTGGTGAGAGAGACCTCGTCGGTGTCGAGTTGGATTTCGCCGGAGCCGTTCGCGAGAACGAGAGAAGTCTCGCAATAGCCCATTGGTCCGCGGCCGTTTTCGCCCCCGTAGATGAGATCGCCCATCTCCTTAGCACGAAGGGCCTTGGGGCTCTGTTCGCCGAGGACCCAAAGCACGGCGTCGACTATGTTGCTCTTACCACAGCCGTTTGGGCCTACAAATGCGGTGAGACCCTCGTCGAACTCGAAGGCGGTTTTGTCCGCAAAGGATTTGAAGCCGACAAGCTCAAGGCGCTTCAGGCGCATCTTTCCTCCAGTCCATGGGTGGCAGTTCTCTGTTGCACAAACTTTGGCAAGATGTAGAATAATTAGGTGGGAGCGCGAATCGAATGTGTTGGGGAAGGAATTTCGGCACATTCACTCCGCAGCTCGTGGCTTAGCAGCGGATGTTGTTCGCGCTCCCACAGTGTTTGCAGTCGGCTCCCTCCAAACCCACTTTCTCAATTCTGTATCCGGCTCTTTTTACCAGCAGCTCGCCGCAGTCGCGGCAGTACGTGTCGGTGCCGTTCCCAGAAGCCACGTTGCCCACATACACGTAATCGAGATGACGTAGAAGCATCTCCCGTGCCTTCTTAAGCTGACATGAGGTCGTCTCGGGCGCGGTGAACTTGTACCTGGGGACGTAGGCAGAGAGATGAGTTGGAGTTTCTCTGCCGAGATTGTCTGCTATCCACGTAGCGAGGTCTTCGAGTTCCTGTGAGGAGTCGTTGTGCCCGCTAATGACGAGGTTGGTGACTTCAACGTGGGTGGCCTTCGATGCCGTTTTGGCTGTCTGTAGAACGGGCTCCAGTTCGCCCCCAACGTATTCCCGGTAGAAGTCGGGACGTATGCTCTTTATGTCGACGTTGACTGCGTCGATGAAGGGGAGAAGCTGCTCGAAGGGTTCAGGGTTGACGTAGCCGTTGGTCACAAGAACATTCTTGAGGCTGGCCTGACGTACGAGTTCGGAGGTGTCGCGAACATATTCGAACCAGACCATGGGTTCGTTGTAGGTGTAGGCGACTCCCACTGAACCGCGAGCTTGGGCTTCTTTCAGGGCATCTTCAGGTTCAAGCTCGAAGGTAGGAGAGTTCTGCTGTGATATTTCCCAGTTTTGGCACCACGGACAATGGAAGTTGCAGCCGTTGGTTCCCAAGGAAAGGATCTTGGTGCCAGGGAAGAAATGGTATAGGGGTTTCTTCTCGATGGGGTCCATAGCCGCCGAGGTGCACTCGCCGTACATGTTGGCTGAGAGTCCGCCGTCGCGATTCTCCCGCACTCCGCAAATGCCTGTTTGCCCATCAGGAATGATGCAGTAGTGGGGA
>Ga0180438_10001424_pt1 | contig 42534 bp, 58 predicted proteins | sample SS_ome_12_FD_132455 | JGI IMG/M metagenome (GOLD analysis project Ga0180438, IMG submission 132455) | Hypersaline lake sediment archaeal communities from the Salton Sea, California, USA - SS_3_D_2 metaG | ecosystem: Environmental > Aquatic > Non-marine Saline and Alkaline > Hypersaline >...
CATTCTGAAGCCAATTTTAAAAGTCGAGGAAGGTGCTTATATATGTGCGAAGGAGTATCACAATGCTTTTTGTAAATCTGTTCTACTTCTTCTTTATTCCAATTCAAAATTTCTTCCCCCCATGCCTATATGTCCTTGTCTTATTGTAATTGTGTTTTAATATCATGGTTTTTTCTAGATCCCAACCCATACCCTCAAATAAATCTAAAAGCCGAAGTCCGATATCTCCTCCCTCTTCTTGGGCTTTCCCTATTTTTCCCTTTGCCCAAGCGTCCGCCAATTCTGATATTTCAGTATGGAGGTTCAAAAGACGGGCCTCGAAAGTAATATCAGGCTCCCACCAGCCTTTTTCTTTAGCTACTTTATGGACATCTTTTGCAAATTCGTTAATGTGCATTTACTTACTCCTTTTCTATTTCATTCAACTTAGCAAATTTCTCCTGTGTTAATGGTATTTTTTTACTCATTTCCGTGTTATTCTCTACTATAATAACTACAGAAATGAGCAACCAATTCTAAACTTTCTTTTACTTGGAAAAATTGATGGTCTCCGCTTAGTCCCTCCCAAGACTTTAATTTTTGTTCAATATCCTTACGAAGATAACATAATCTATTGTTGCTACAATTAATACAACTTTTATCCGATTCTATTACTCTATGTGAATAAGTAAATTTCATTATTTACTCCCAAAGTCTACCGTCTCTTGTTTCCCAAGTGCTAAAGAGATAAGTCAATTCTAGAGATTCGTCATCGCAGCCTACCAAAATCCCATCTCCTTTACCTTCAAAAATGTAGATATACAAAGTCAAATCGTCTGCACGATATACTTCCGCTCCTCGGCTAAGAGCCTCTACCTCAATATCATCCAGGATACATTTAGTCTCCGTATATCGCTCTGTTCTTTGTCTAAACTCCTTATGCTTTTGCCCCGTGATGTTTAAAGCAACCGTAGCAGCCTCCCCATCCGGAGTCGCTCCAGAAACATCCCCGCTCAAGGAGAATACCCCAAACCATTTGGGAGCATTTAAGGTCTCTATGATAGGAGTTTTTGAGCTAGTTCCAATTTCTTGGAATGTAATCTTACCCTGCTTACTTTGGTTTCCCCCTCCAGCCGCCTTAATCATATTGCCATTCTCTCCGATGAGCTGCAAAACGGAAGGCTTTAGGGCGTTTGTTTCCGCCTTAATTCTTCCAAACAACTCCTCATGCTCATTAATGGCTGCCCGAATCGCCTCTGCCTTTTCCTCAGAAGAACACCCCTTACACAAAGGCACATCTACAACTTCCGTAAAGGTGGAATTCCCATCATTTCGTTTATAGCAGATGTAGATTTTTTCTACCGCTGTCTTTTTTGGAGGAGACATTTCCGCTACAAACAAAGGATTTCCATCATCCCCAGGCTTTGCTAAAAGAGAAATAGACAGCCAAGCAGCAAGAGCTACTACAACAAACAGGATTACGTAAAATTTAGTTCTCATCTTTTACCTCACAAAATGCTTCATATTTTTTTAGAAAAGCAGAAACAGTCCAAGTCGTATCGACTTTGAAACTCTGCCTTGAGCCGTTTTTCTCCTTCTTTCTCATATATCCCCCCCGTCGAATTCGGCATTTCAAGCAATTTAATTCTCCTTTATTATTTGTGTAAAATCTCTCTGGATTTAGCCCTGTCTTTTTTCTCTGTTCTAAAGGCATAACTACTTCGTTTCCACATATACTACAATATTTTTCTCTGCTTTTTGGTATATGGAAAAGTTCCAACAGTTTTCCTTTAGCTTTTTTTACTACAGAAAAAGCTGAAGTATCTCCCAGATTTCTTTTCTTTGCTATCTCTAAAAGAGTAAACCCTTTTAAATAATGGTCCTTCAGCACAGCCTCTTCTGCATACGTTAGCCCTCTCTCCTTTACAGCTTTCTCTATCATCTTACGGACATCAATAGCGATATCAATATCCCCCCACCGAACTTGTAATGTAGGGTTATCAAACTCCTCAGCAGCGTCCCTTCCCCATCTTCGTCTAGTTTTTAGCAGATTGTAAAAACTTCCGACGATTCTTTTTACAGAGAAAGTAGTTAAAGGGCATTTCCTGTTCCACTTTTTTATGTGTTTGCATACTTCAAAATTCGCTTCCGAGATTAATTCCTCTACAGAAACCCAACCTGGGAATCTAGCAACAAACTTAGTAGCCAGATGCACGATATACTTGGAGATTTTCAGTACAGGATCTTCCTCGAAATCCCCTAACTCCTCTGCTTGGTGGAGTTGGCCTAAGTACCAAGTAAGATGTTCATTTTTTGTAGCTATCATGCTACTTCTTTCTAAAAAACCCAAGGTCCACAAAAGGTAAGGACTGAATCTTACTCATCCCGCCGCCGAGGTTCAGGAGCTTGATATCAAATCCAGCCAAGTAATGTTGAAGCATATCCAAAGCCCCGTCCATCTCTTTTAGGTGTTTGCCCATATGATGGGTCTTCGTATCCAAGTCTACTCCCAAGAGGCCGATACGCTCTGCCCCCAAGTATACCGCTAATCCTATCGCACAAAAGGGGCTCATTTTAAGTTTAGGGAATACCTTGGAAGCACATTTATCGATATAGTCCTCTCCGTCTTTTACTTCAGAAAGGAAATGACAGGTCTCGAAGGTGTTGATACTCTTAGGATTTTTAAACTCCCATTGGTGGGCATTGTAAGTCCAGATATCAGCATAAGCGTCTTGGATAAAATCCAGTCTCCCGCTCTTGATAAAGCAAGAGGGTCTATCCATTACGAAGACTGTATCCGGAGTAAAATACCGAGAGATATCATTTACGCCTATCGTATTATACTGAGGCAATAGGTCTATCCATCGGTTAAGAGAAAGCCCTAAGCCACAGATGATGAAGTCTTTACTCATCTATTTCCTCCCAATACCACATTAATTCGTCTAGCATTAGTTCTTCTGCAAATTTGTCTGGGTTGTTTTTAAAATAATCTAAATCCTCTTCTGCTATTTCTAATACCCGTTCGTAACTCTCTATAGTTATTTTTATTTGTTTACTCATCCTTGCTCTCCTTTAACATAGAAGCTATTTTTGCGTATCCTGCTATATCCACTAGATTATCATACTGTAAAGAATGAGAGAATCTAGAAATCTTCATAAGACACATCATCATAGCAACATCCACAGGAGTTATCTCGATACCGAGATACCCGGACCAAAAAGAAGCGGTTTTCGCGAAATTCCCCAAGGGATCTCCATGCCATTCTTTTCTGGTTTTAATTATATTTTCTGCTTCTTTAAAAATATCGTTCATAGTCGTTCATAATCGTTTAAACGTTTAAGTGTCCTCTGCACAATCGGGATGTTCTTTTGCGTATTCTAAAACACCCAAATCACATTCTAAGTCTCTTAATTCTTCTAAAAGCCTAGGTATTTCGTATTGAATATACTCCTCCCAAGAAACAGCATCATGGCCTTCTTCTTTTACCTCCCTAGGAGTAGAGGCCGCTAAGATCAAAACCATATCCTGAATTTTTCTTATAAGATATTGCTTAGAGTATATTTCTTTTTCAATTTCGGATTTTAGTACCTTAGAGAAATACCACTCCGCTTTTACGGTCAACCCAGATCCCATTATTTAGGCTCCCCAAACTTCTCTTCCAAATCAGTTAGACATTGAGCAATTATTAGATTAAATTTGTTTAATTTATATAGTCTGGCTTTTATTGCGTTTTTTATTTCGTCTTCTATGTGTTCTTTAATCAAAGAATCCAAATCGCCTATCTCAAATTCCAAATCTTTTTCTTCTACTTTTATTTTAACCTTCATCTTTAGGCTCCCATATTACTAAAGTCCCGTCATCTCTACGAATCTCTTCCGCTTCCTTATACCATCTACGCATCAAAGCAAGCTCCCCGCCTACTTTGACATCCGGGAACATCTTCTGCATTCCAGAAACCATTACTTCTTTTAGTCGTTCTGCCTTCTCTGTTACATTTGCTATAGCTGTACCTTCAATAGGAATCTGAATCCCTATCTCATCGTGTACGAACCAAGCAGGTTTGCATCCGTATAATATCGAACCTTTAGACTCGTCTAAGCATTCCCGAACTACATCAAATACCGCAGCTTTGGCTCCCTCCCCTGTATCCGTTTGCATTCCTGCGTTATTGGATATAGCACAGTAAGAAGCATTCGCCCGAACCATACCCAAATTGCTAGTGAATTTATACTGCCCCGGATTCTTAGGATCTTTTTGTTTTTGAACCCAATCAAAATACTTCTTCGCCTCCGGAAACGCTTCCAGCCAAACCTCTCTCAGCTTTTTAGCGGTTTCTACATCAGTATCCACCCCATAATTGGATTTGGCAAAGGTTACGAAGGTATCATACATCAGCCCTCCAGGGTATCCCAGTCCGGTAGGTTTGGCAAACGTCCTCCAGTGTTTGTAAAATTTTCTAAACTTTTCTACATCATCATTTTTAAAATCCAAGAATTCCTTATAGATATCTTTCTTGGTAGGACGTTCGTAGGCTTGATTCATTACCTCTTTAAAATTAATCTCCGTATCAAGATGGTAAGCCAGTTGAGCCCCCAGGAAAGCATGGGGATCGCCTCCATCATTAATCAAATCCTTTAGAGTCGATTGTCCAAAGAGGTCATAAAGCTTTTGAGCAAACGCAACTAACTCAATATAAGAGTAATCGAAGGTGCAAAAAAGATACCCTTCATCTGGAACATAACAAGGCCGAATCCTAGGCGATTGGTTCTGCACATTTAGGGAGGGGAGGAGCGATTGAGCAAAAGAGGAGGTCCGCCCCGACCGTTTAAGGACATCAAACCCCGGATAGACCCTAGGAGCTTCCAGGATTGGCAATTCCGTAGTTCTTAACCGTATCGAGGCTTGCCTTTTCAGATACTCTTTAATCAAAGTCGAATGTGGGGCATACTTTTCTAGAGTCTCTTTGGATGTAGAGACATTATTCTTCTCTGTATATTCTACTGAAAGATCTTTATTAGCCTTACATAATTCTTTAATATGTGTCTGTAATTTCTTCTTAGATACTTTCTCTTTCGTTCCTTTTTTGAATTTGGTAGGGTCTTTCTTATAGGGCTCTCCAGGTTTAGCAGGAATCAAAATCCCGGCCTCGATAATACCCTGGAAATTAGCCAAGTCCAATTCTTTATCGACTTCTTCTTTTAGTTTGTTAGTGTATTCCGGGTCAGTAGCAATACCCTGAAGGCTCATTAAGTGAAGAGCAAAAGCACAAGCCGTCTGGAAGGTTTCGGTAGCCCTACTTCCAGGCTGTACTTCCTGCTTCTCCCAAACCTCGTAAGTATATCGGGCATCGTTTAAGGCGTAGTCGTAAGCCTCTTTGGGGTAATCCTCCGCTTGCATCCCATCTAATTCGCAGTACCTTAGTCTCCAGGTATCTTCCCCTTTTGTATCCGATATATCCTCTCCTAGATAATTGCTTACGAGATAGGCTAAGGACTCTTTCTTAGAGAATACCCCCTTAGTGGATAAGTCCTGCAATCGCTTACGAAGTTTAGTATCCGTTACTTCCATCCGTTCAAACTTATCCCAAATCAAAGGAATCAACTTAGGATAAGAGCCAGCGATGCAGGCCAAATCGAAAGCTATGTTATGCCCTACGACTAACTCTTTCCCTTGCAGGGTTGATTTAAGAATATCCTCCAAATAATCTTTAGGATGATTACCCTTTACGCCCCCTCCTGTAGTAGCGGATCCAGAATCCCAAAAAGAACAACAGACTACTTTCGGGCAAGGGCTTTCTGGGGAGATACGAAAGGTCTCACAGTCCAAAGCAACTACTTGCTTCAAGTCTTTTTGAGTAAATACCTCATCCACATCAAACGTAAACATACCTTTTGTACGATCCTTTTTCTTCATATCCTCTATAGATACCTGGTAATTCCCCTTCCTTCTATCCTTTAACTCCCCCCTTTTTCCTTTGTTCCAATTCTTTACCTTAGAAAAATACCCACACACCCTAGTCATATGGTCCAGGACTTTAAGCTCTCGTCGTTCACAAAGGTAATCCGATAAATCAAACCATTCGTGGTCCTGTATGGCTTGAGCAGAGACTTTAAACGTAGGCTTTGTGCCTTGCTTATGCTCTACTAATACATGATCCTCATCAATCACCACTATTTCCAGAGTCGGAGATTCCTCTATCTTTGAGAAAAACTCTTGAATTTGCATCTTGAGCCTCTTTTATTTTTCGTTTTAATATTTGAAGTATTTCGTGTTTTTCGTTCCAAGGAGCAGACCGATAAGCCCTTTTGACTTCCCGTTCCGACCTCCCGGACATCTCAGCCGCTAGTTTTAGGAGTTTAATTGTCGATTTTTTCACTATATCTTCCTACTAAATCTGCCCCACATACAGGACAACCTCCTAGTTGAGTATAGGATATTCCATATATGTAATCGAGGTCTTTTTTTATATGAGAAAGACTTACGTCCATATGCTTAAATTCGAAATATTCACAATGCTCACAAGTAAATTTTATTTCCATTTTTGCATCTTACCCAGGGGAGGGGGCCGCAACAAAACCCCCTCCCCTACAACTTATGAAAGGAGTACATCAATGAAGAAGAATTTTTAGTCCTGGCTCTGGCCTTGAATCTGCTCCCGCTCTTTAAAACGGGTAATCATCAATTCTAATTCCTCCGCAGAGAGCAAGTTTTCCAACTCGTCATTCGTAAAATGCTCTTCCAGGTCCGTAGGACCAAGAGCCCTAACATACCGCCTCTTGGTAATGGGATCCTGCTGTTCCTTTGGGAGATTCTTACGCTTCTCAGGAACTACCTGCACATTATTCATCTCGATGATGAGTCCAGCCATACGTTGATGTTCCGGGTCAAAAAGATTAAGGCAATTCTCAATCGCCTCATCTCCAGTAACCTCTTCTCGGCCTACCCCATAAAGGTTCATCACCATACGTTGTATGTTAGGCAAAAAGAAGTCGGCGGTAGGGCCATCCTTTGCCATAATATCCGCGCATTCCTCGCCTACCTTGTGCATAGTCCCTTCCGGAAACGCTCCAGGGTTCAGCACCTTGAGGACTCGCTTATCGATAATAAGCCTCTCGCCTTTTCTACCATCGACATATTTGGTCCGCAACAGGAACATAATATATCGTCCAGGGCCTTCATACCCGCCCCCATCAAAAGAGGGCTTCGAATCCTGGATACCATTAAACATGTCTTTGAAAGCCATAATCAACTCCTTAAAAGTAAAACCTATAGAAAGTGCTTCGATGTTAATATTAGTATACATTAAGCCTTTACAGAATCAAGTAATTTTTGAAAATGTTTTATACAATCCTCGCAAAAAGTAGAGACGCAAGCATGTATAAGTTTTCCTTCCTTTCTGGTACCACAATAATCACAACACGTTCTAGACTTATCCAATTCGTTAACGATAATCTGTTTAACCATCACTAAATTCCCCGAATCTTTCTCTAATTTTCCTACGTTCTGTAAAATTCAAATCCAACACCCTATCCCCCCTCGCTCTTAAAAACCCTGGGGAATAAATCTTAGGCATTGGGTCATACGCTGCGAGTATCGTCTTCTGGTCCAATCCTGAAGTCTCATGAGCATACAAAGCATCATTCAAACATCCAGCCATCAAGAGATGGTCAAAGTCCGTGACGACACATCTCCAAAAATCTACGGAGTCTGATAGTTGCCCCGTTCGATGATGCCTCCCCAAAAGCTGGTGAGCTAACTGAGCAGGTCTAGGCCATTGCACTACGAAGGACTTCGCTAGGTACTGCATATTGGTTCCTTCAGCGTGAGCGAAGGAGCAAACGAGTACTTTACCTTTGTTGTTTTTGGAGTCCTCTGCTATCGTATTATACTTCGCTCCAGCAGGGCAATGGACTACCCGCTTACGCCCTAGAACCTTCCTCAGCTCCTCTACCAACCATAGGCCAATCTCTATGTTTTCGTACCAGATTGCCTCCGTTTCCTTCTTAGAAAAAACGGATTCCGCCCATACGGTTGCGGCTCTGATTTTGTAGTCACAAACTCGCACTGCACGACTAACCCGTTTAGGCATTCCATCGAATTCCATGTCTCGCATCTTTCGCCAAACTGCCGCAAGAGTGTGCCCAACTCTTTTATTCCCGTTCCTTGCAATTTCACGATCAACGAGGAGGGGGGTATCGTAACCCTTTCGTGATCTATGATGGAGGAAATCCCTAAGCTCACGATTGTAGCCTTGTTTGATTTTGTGGTGAGCTTTTGCTCTTTCAAGTCGGCTTCTAGCTTCTCTGATATCGATGTGGTCCCTTGCATGGTCCGCTACCTCCTCGTCTGTAGGCCAAATGAGTTCGTTATAAAACCCGCTCGATAACTCCTTGAGCCATTTAAACTTATGAATAGCCCAATCTATCTCATCCCCGTTAGGTGTACGCCAAAATTGTTCTACTTCTCCTATTAACTCTTGTATTTTATCATACCCGTCAAAACTAGTCGGGTCTGGTATAGTCCAATTAAATATATTTAAAGAGGCTTCGCATTCACTCTCCCCCGATATCACTACTCCGGGGGCTGTTTTAAGGCGCATCTGATACGCCTCTCGATACCCCGAAGTAATCGGCGGGAATTCGCCCTCTGGAAACTCTCTCTGCGCCCAGTACCGTAGGGGGTCCAACATCCTAGCCGCTAATTTACCCTGAAATACGGAGTCCGAGTCCAGTATCCTCCCCCAGTCCTTTAGCAAACTCCCACTTCGAGGCAAGGGAGTTAAATCCCCAAGCGCAGCCCTAAGTAGATGGGCATGGTCTAAGAGCTTCTTCTTGGTCATGGTCCCGGACATAGGATAAAACAAAGGGCTTTTATCTTTGATAAAACGAAACAGCCTTTTCGTTCTAGCGGATTTTGCATTGGCTAAATTGTGAGCCTCGTCTGATATAACCGCTATTGGGGATATTTCGTTTATTAAGTCCTCAGCATCCGTTGTGCTTAAATATGAGTAAGGAAACAGATAAACCCCAGGTCTATCGCTCTTCGCCTTCCTCATCCGAGTCTTTTGGTCTAAGCCTCCCATAGGTACAAAAGGGGGCAATTCCGGGAGTACTTTCCTGGCAAAAGGTATATGGTAGTTGGGATAGGAGTTGAAATTCTTCGATGGCATAAGATACAATATCTTATGTACACCCTTAGACCATAATAGTTGAGCGACAATTAGACCCGTTAAGGACTTACCATTCCCAACTCCTAACCCTCCTACCATACAACTGTACTCTAAGTACTCATAGATTGCCTTAGCCTGGGAGGTAAACAGCCTCCGCCCTTCTGCGTATATCTCAGGCTTTAGCACCCTTGCGTTAATCTTTGCAAAATCCTCATCGGAGAGCAACTCTTCCCTGGGCAAAGAGAGAATACGATCCATCTCGCCTCGATCTCCTACATCCCCTTTCGAGGTATTTTGAAGGAATGCAGAGAAGTTCTTTTTGGGTTGCTCTTTAGGCTTTTGGATACTCGATATTTTGGAAGCGAAACCCATATTTAATCTAGCTCTCCAAATCCGTGAGGTTTTAAAAACTCATACAAGTTTAAAGCTTTTTCAGAAATCGTTAAAAACATTTCCTGGAGTCCTGCAACTTCAACTTTGGTAAGATCTTCCTCCCTGAATCGGGCGAAGTTATCCCCGGAAGCAGACATACAAGCTTGCAAATCATCGAACTTCTTAAAGAATTCCTCTTTATCGAATTCTTCTTTGGGCTCTTCCTCTTTTCCAGAACGAAGTTTCGTAGTAAGAATTCCTCTAGTATCGGAAATATACTGTAGCTCTTTCGTTTCTATCGTAGGGTCCATCGCCATAAGATCCCCTTTGTGAACCAAGCCCCCTTGAGCCATCTTTAGGGTCTGGTTATTCTTCGTTTTACCGGGGGTCATAGCCGCTCTTTTCTCTTCCTTTTCAGTTTTAGCGGAACAAATCTCTTCCCATTCTTCAGCAGAACAACTATAACTCTCCCCATGAAACCTGCACAACTCGTCAAATTCATATCCAACAAGAGTGCCTTTAGGATCCTCCTCATCATAATTAATATGTTTATACAAAGGCGGATTCTGAGCTACTAATCTCCAATACTTAGGATTGAACACCGACTCCCCTTTATGTTTAACATCTCTCCAAAACTCAAACGACGATTTCTCTTTAGGTTCATCTCTATATTCTACCATCAATTCGCCCCCCTAATAATCGTAGTACAATAAGGCTTTAAAGCTCCTAGAAAGGCGTTCATATCCGGAGTCTCTGTAGTACAAACCACCATAACCCCCGTAAGTCCTTCCACATACTTGCTCAAGGCGATAGCAACATAATCCCGCCTTTTGAAAGCATCCATCTGCCAAGGAGATTCCATCTGTTTAGACTCATCGACTCTGGAATTGAATTGCTCCATGACTTCTTCCTGTACCTGCTTCATCAGGTCTTCTGCGATTACTACCTGCTTCCTGCCTACCTTTTCAGGCACACATCCTACCAACAAAGTAATGCCTTCGGGTTTCCGTCCTCGATTAGATTTACCTTTTTCTTCCTTGGGCTTAGGCTCCTCTTTAGGCTTATCTTTTTTTCCAAAAGGCAGTCCTGCTTTGGGTTTAGTCTTAGGCTTGGTCTCTTTTTTAGGCTGTTCTTTTTCAATATTTGTACTATCTTGTTTAACTACTTCCTTAATCTCTTCCACAACTTCCGGTTCCGAATTAGTCTCTTCTTTTTTCAGTCCCTTAAGGTATTGCTCCAGCAATCCCATATCTTGCTCCTTTAAAATTTCGTCCTTTTGTCTTGATACCCGTCTACAATATTCTGTTACACCTTCCTGCCCCGTGCAGATAGGCATAAATGCACACCCCCCAAATTTATTACATCCGTAAGACTCTCTAGGTCCATGAATCGCTTCCCATGCGTTTTCGCCTAACTGTTTCCTAGTCCTAAGAGCATGTTCTTTAGTCTCTAGTATCTCTATCCCGTCCTCGACGATTTCCGTATACGTTTCCTTCATCGCCTCTTCAGTAATCTCAGCTACCGATGGGGGGAATCTTATCGTTCCATCCTTGATAAAGGCGTTATGCCTTACCTGTACTGGAGTTTGGAAGAAGAACAGCTCTGTAGCAGCCAAGGCATAGACTCGCATCTGCAAATCTTGAGCTAACTTCTTAGGCGTTAAGGCATACCGCTTATCCTTGGTAGTCTTATGGTCTATGATAAGATTTTGCTCTTTATCAAGTACATCGATAATCCCGATGAGGTTCAGGTCTTCCGTTAAGGGCATAGAGAAGTTTTTTTCTATCTCTACATTTTTCCCTATATCAAAAAACTTTTTTTCTGTTCCCTTTTTTATCCAGGTCTTTATTAAATCTGTTTCTGTCCTGGAAAGACGTTTAATTATCCCATCACCAAAATAAACATCCCAATTCTCGGGGAAAAGAGGGGATTTGGTCTTATCCCCCATGAAACGCTCAATAGCTTTATGAGTCAAGTCTCCCAAAATTAAAGCATCTCCTGGGATGGTAGGTAGCTTGAAGACTTTCTCGAACGCCCATTTTCGTCGGCATAGTCGATGGGTCTTGATTTGACTTACTGATATGTTCATCCTAATTTGTCCCCAAGAAAAGATTTACGATATGCCATTTAGGGGCAAACCAAGCAGATACACAAAAATCAAAAGAAGCAATTGGAACAACTATTACAACAATAACAGAGGCTAAAATAGCTACTGTATGAAAAGTATCCAAAAATACATCCCGTTCTTCTCCCCTCCAATATCGAATACTAAAAACACCAATAACAGCAAAAGCTAACGTAATAGCCCACGCCCCTAAAGCCTCTATTCGGTGGAGTAAAAGCATCTGTTGAATTACTTCTGGAGCTTCTTCGATAGCGAAATCGACTCCAGCTTTCAGCTTATCTACTAGATAAACTACCGCCTCATTAAGTTTTGCTTCTGTTTCCATTAATCTGGTCCTTAAATTTGGTCCTTAAATTTGGTCCTTAAATTTGGTCCTATTTCTTATTCCTCATCAAGCCTTCTAATTTTCTCAAATTAAACCACTTCTTCTTCTCATCTCCAGAGCCCCAACACCGATCACAGATCCCCTTGGTCATCATTTGACCCCCAATTCCTCCTGCCCACATAGAAGTACTAGGATAAGTATACACCCCATACCCATTACATTTTTTACATACCTTCTCTATCCCTCTCCGCTCTAGCATATGCTCCCAGAATTCTTCTCCCGTTTCTTGACTTTTCATCCTTCCGCCTTTCTAATAAACTCCCTCATTTCCTTCATCCGCTCCCCCCCTAAGAGCCTTACCAAGTTCCCATGAGAGTACCCTTGTCTTTCCGCTTCCTCCTGCAATAGCTTCAGGTCCAACTCCCTCCATACCAAGTTCTCGGACTTCCCCCCTCCTACTAACGGCATTCTCTTCTTAATCGGCTCTGAGGCTACCAAAGAACTCAAAGCCTTTCGGACTGCCTCTTGGCTAAACTTCGTGGAGGGGAATTGCATCCTAAGCGCCTCCATCACTCCCGAATTGGTCATATAAACCTTTCCGGAACCGTCATCGATGGACAATCCTCGGCTAACTGGACTCTCCATCTCTAGTAGATTTATAATAGCCTCAACCAATTTAGGGGCGATTCCAGCACGTACCTTCATCTCTTTAATTAGGCTACTATTCATTGGGCCTTCAACCAAAAATCTACTTCCTGGCGGATATTCATGTCTTTTAACAGTATACATCCACATTAAGTGTTTGGCAACTATAAAATCACTTTTTTGTCCAGCATCCCCGCCTACCCATCTTCTTCCCGGCTTCCCCGTATAGGATAACCCCCCTAACGCCTTTAGATAATGCGCGGCCTCGGCTTGGGCTTTTAAGTGGATGAGCCTCTGCGATAGAGCCTCTTGGTCGTCCAGGGTGAGTTCCCGATAGAGAAAAATTTGCCGTATGGCATCAAAATTATTGGATGTAAAAATAACCCGGAGCGGGTTTCTGATTTTGATCCTATCTTTGAATTTCGGCTCAACCTCAATTTCATCCCCTCCCGTTAATCTTCTAAATGTGTCTGCAATGTCTATACCGTTCACTCTACCTTTCGGTAATCCCTCGTTTACGACTACAAAACATGTCTTTAATAGGTTATTGTTAAACTTCTCAAAGTCCTTGCCTGTAGCATGGACCCCCGTATCCAGGCATTCCTCCAGCCCTCGAACCAGCATCTTCTTCCCGCAACTGGCGGCTCCTGCTAGACTTAGAGCGGCTATTGGGCCTTCCATGAAGTTCAAGGAGTGAGCCAACCAAGATTCTAATAGATACCAATCCTCCGGTTTGACTAGCTTTTGTAGCCATAGGTCTACTTCGTCTGAGTATTTAGGTTCTAGGTCTTTTCGAAGTTTATACATATTGATTACCAAAGATGCGTTCGCCCCATCGATGTCTTTAATCGTATACCCATCTGCCGCTAGAGAACCGAACAACTCCCGCACCTTCGTACCATGATGTTTTAGCATGGTAGCTGCGGGAATCTGTTTAACCCCCTTCTCTGTAGTGATTTCTGTTTGTATGATATCATCCATCTCTTGTCGTTTGATGATAGCGGGAAGCTCGATAGTCTTATTGGTGGAGGAGGGATGGTAAAAACCGTTCTCCTGCATGATGTAGTAATCGGTAGCAGTCATACAGATAGCGTGTTCTAAGGCGAATTGCCTACGCTCCCAGGCTGTATCAGAGTGGATAGCAGGATGGTCGCACCATTTTTGCATATTTGATACTATTCTATCAATCTTCGAGTCTACCTTTATCTTATCCCGCTCTGATTTCGCCTCCTCTTTGGCGTAATATTTTAGTACGGCACTCCATAGGGTTTCCGTCCAGTCGGGGTGCTGTACGTCCGGTGTAAGGAAGCTAACAGAGCCGAAAAGGAGGGCGTAGATCCCTTCTGGCGAATAGCTGGATATACCGCTAAGGAGCCTAGAAATTTGTCCTGCATATCTCTGGATTGTTTGATCTCGCTCTCCTTCCTCTCCGATTGGTTGGTCTTTGAAGACTGCATCATAACATTCCCTTCCTTGTAGTAAAAACTTAGCGGCCTTAAACCACTTGGTACTAATCTTGCGTCCTGTCTCGGATTGAGTCCATAGTATTGCCTCTACCTCCTCTGGTGTAGGTTTGGGCACATCTGGTATAACATAAGGTATAACTTCCTCTGGGTTTTTTGTGACTCCTGCGGCTGGAAAACTTTCCGGATCTAGTCGATTTTCGACATTTTCTTGGAAGAAGTAAAAGGGGTCTTCCCAGGTCCGCTCCCCTCCGCGAGTCACTTGCGGGAGTCTAAATACTCTCGTCCAGTCCCATAATCCATCGTCTACCACTATCCACTTAGGCATCTCTGTTTTGAATAACCGTAGGAGTCCTCGCATCATAGGTTCCGATTCCGTAACCTTAACAGGTCTGGTAAGAGCCCATATTAGCCTAGCTCCATGACGAGTCGTATAGAAGTAAGTCGGCTCTGGGATGGGGAAAGAGTCTTTCGGTTTAGCAAAGAGCGTATCGAGAGCATAGAGGAAGTTCTCTAGTAAGTTCTCGGTCCACTTCGTATGTCCAGGCGTATCGATATCTATAGCGAATACGTCTATCTCCGGTATATGATTAGGGACGAGGGCAGGTAGTATTTCCTTTGTAAGGATAGGGCCTACCTGCCCTTTGGGGTGTCTATGAGCGAAGAAGTGAGCATCACACTTCCATCGAGTATGCAGAGCTTTCGCTAGGGAGTATACAGGCCAAGCGTATATCCTCCTAGGATCTTCTTTTAAGTTCAGTCCTTTAGCGCGGGAGGGAGTCTGGCTATTCGTTATTCCGATTCGTGGTTTGATCTTAGTCTCCTATATATTATCTTTCGCGCCTTCTTCGTATCCTCTTGCGTATCCTTTTTCGTATCCTTCTTTCAGTGCGGCCTTTATAAGAATATCGTAATTCGTAATGGCCAGATTTTCGTCTTTGAATTCGTCAAACCAAATATCTATCCAATCTTTACCTAGTAAGTATTTCATATTTGTAAATCCTATTTGCCATTTTTCTAGTCCTCTTCTGTTTCTGATACCTTCTTCCCAGTCCTTAGTTTGTAGTCCCTCTTCGTAGAATCCCACTGTGAGGCACCGAAGACTCTACATCTCCAGCATAGGGGCTTGTAGGAGTCTCTCCCGCACCCCTCACAGCAATAGATTTTACGTTTACGCTTCTTAGTCATTACTCTAGCTTCTTCTCTTCCCTATTATATGCTTCTCCTAACCAAAAGCCATATCGATACCCCGCTTCAAATCCATATCCTATCCCCCTCTCTTCTCTTTTTTCTATAATCTCTAATATAATGTTTCTTAACTCATCATTTACGTCTTCTGGCAAATACCAATCTAAAATTTCTTCATGTTCTTTCTTTATTTTTTTATAATCAACAAAAACCTTAACCATTTTTCTAGTCCTCTTCGTCAATACTATAATAACTTATACACCTATCCGCTACTAAAGGGTTTGTAGGAGTCCCTCCCACACCCCTCACAGCAATAGATTTTACGTTTACGCTTCTTAGTCATTACTCTTCAGCTTCAAAAGACATGCAATGTGCCCCTATTCCAGCTATTGCATCATACCCATTATGTATAAACGTATGAAAAAAAGCATTATCACCATCAAACAACCATTCTTTTTCTACTTTCGCAAAGTACTTATATATCTTATTAAATAAATAACAAGTATCTATATGTTTACAATCAGTACAGGTTTCTTCTTTACCCATTTTTAGTCCTCTTCTGTTTCTGTTACCTTCTTCCCAGTCCGTAGTTTGTAGTCCCTCTTCGTAGAATCCCACTGTGAGGCACCAAAGACTCTACATCTCCAGCATAGGGGCTTGTAAGAATCTCTCCCACACCCCTCACAGCAATAGATTTTACGTTTACGTTTCTTAGTCATTACTCTTCAGCTTAATCGGCTTATCCTTGGACGAGTTGCAAAACTTTGGGGTTATCGATTTAACAGAAATTTTAGTATTAGGAAGACTATGCTGAGATCTTAATCTTGGTATCCATTTTAAAATACTAGACAAAGAAGAAACCCGTATTGTAATATGACTACTTAAATCTGCATTAGGGGGAGCATATTCCCTAAAAAATATCGTTTCGTGCATCCATATCTGTTCCATTATTCTTCCTTTCCTAATCCTAAGTCCCTACGTTTTTCTTCTTTAAGTCGGTTCTTCTTCTCCAGGTCCACCTTCCTCCCCCGCCAATAGTCCTTGTCCTTACTGGTCATTCTATCGGGCTTGCGGTTATCCGTGCAGTAAAACCCGGAACCTCTAAAAATCAGTCCAATCAAAGGCTGGATTACGCGCTGGAGGGTCTCCCCATCACACTTGGTACACCAGACTAAGGGCCTTGCGTCCGCCTTTTGAGTCTCTTCGAAAGAATGTCCACAGCACCCGCATTCATAAACGTATATTGGCATATTAGCTCCTTATTTATATGGTGAGCCTTTATTATACCCTACTATTAAGGATTAGTCAAGAGGTTTTTTAATAAAATTATCCGCTTCCTCTTACCTGTCACTTATTCACCTCCTTCCGATGTTCCTCCCTTGCACCTTTCCAGAAATAATATTTTATAATGTCGTATGTCAGAAGCCCAAAAAGAAGCTGTAGTATTATCATTTCCACATCTCCTTCTCTGCCTGCTCCACGGTGGCTTGGAGGGTGGGAGCTTCGGCAAGGAGGCGAGCATATTCGTTTTTTTCGTCCATCGTCCGTACCTGCCAGCTCACCTCTTTACATAAGATTAACAGATCATAATTTAACCCCCTATTCATCGCCAACGCCTCCAACCGGGCGAAGGCTTCTCTCTTTGCCTTCTCCCTCTCTCGTTTTACCACCTCCAATTTATAAGCGGAATCGTATCTATACTTCTCCCGTGCCGCCGCGAACTCGTCCAGGGCGGTGGCAATGATAGCCTCCAGGTTGCTGTTTAGTGGAATAGATAATTTGTTCTGCTTTATTCTTTCCTCTGTAAATCTCTGTAATTCTTGTCTTACCTCTTCCGCTTTCTTTTCCGCTTCCTTACTCGCCATATCCTATCTCCTTCTCTGCCTGCTCCACGGTAGCTTGGAGGGTGGGAGCGGCTGACTTTCTTTTTTCTGGAACTATGTCATTTGATCTATATTCAAGAACAACGTTTATTAAATCTTGATATATGTACAGGGACTTTCCGCCCAACAACCTCTCCAAACCCATAAACGCTTCTCTTTTGCCGTTCTTAAATCCAGCCTCTACCAAATCTGCCGCCCGTGCCGCCGCAAACTCGTCCAGGGCGGTGGCGATTGCCTCTAATAACACTTCTTTATATTCAGCCCAAATTCCTAGTCTTTTATTGTGTTTATCTATTTTTTCTATGCACTTTTCGGATTTTTTCCGCGCCGCTTCACTCTGCATTATTTATTCCTCTCTTTGCTCTGTACCCATCTAGCGTATAAGTAAACGAAGTCCTTATGCAGTCCTGCTTTCGCAAATTCCGCTCTTGGGATATCGCACTTAGGCACTCCCTCCCATCCTGGCGGATTCTTACCGTGCATATACAAATAGTCAAGTACGGGTTTGCCGTGATGGTAGCAAATTCCCTCCCACTCGGCGGGATAGTTCCAGGGATTGTTCTGTAGCCATCTATTTGATAGGGTGGGGGTACTCGTAGTCGATAGGGCTTTAGGATGCTCCTCTGGAGTCAGTACCTCATAGAGTCCGTAAGATGTTAAAAACATTAGGATTACGAGTACTGCCTGTTTGGTTCGTCGTCTGATCATAGATTGCCTCCCTTATCTTAGTTTTTCGTAGTTGATTAAAGATATACCAATTTCTTCATTTTTAGTAGATAAGTAGTGTGGTTTGAAAGGCATTATGAATTGGGGCTTTTTTAACTCTTTAAGGGGAAGCCCCCCTGGAGTTTCAGTCCCCCGCACTATCATTCTAAGCCATTCTGGAGCTTGGTCTAAGGGATCGCCCCACTTCCAGGATTTATCCATTTTTAGTCCTCCTCCTTAACGTATCCGTTGTTTTCCACCCAGGCTTCTAGGGCTTCTTGTTTTAGGTATTCTTCCGGATCCGCCGTTTCCGAGTCCATATCCGGATAGATCTCATAAGGCTCATAACGAGCACAGATCCACTCTAGAGCTTCATCTAGCAGCGTATCTATACCCAGATAAGCCAAAGACGATAACTGGTTAAATAGGATGTCTGCGAAGTCTCTATTAGCTTGTAAGTCCATATTATTTGCTCCTGTCTTTAAAAAGGACGTGAGCGATGGGGGTGAAAATCGCTAGGTAAAAGATAACTTGCATGATTTTGGCTGATATCATAGTGGTTTAATTCCTTCTGAGAGGGCCGTATTCGCGTTTTAAGCGATCTTGTTGGGTTATATAGATATCTTTATGTCTTTCTCTTTACATAAGGCTCTAAAGAGCTGTTTATGGTTTAGTTTTGGCTTCCCTGGTTTCCATATCTTGTAGTCTTCGTTGAAAAAGAATTCCCGTTCTGCGTTTTCAAATGGGCGAGTGGCTTTGTGTGTGATACTTTGTTCGTCTAATTTGGATTCCCTTGCCCATTTATTCATTGCGGGGATGCCCACAGATACAGCATCCCATCTCATAAGTTCTAGGGTTAATTTATCAGAGACTCTACCCCAATAAAAGCGTAAGAGATTAAGGATAGCATATTTCGCGCCTCTGAGGTCTGCGCCTCTGAGGTATGCGCCTGTGAGGTATGCGCCTCTGAGGTCTGCGCCTCTGAGGTCTGCGTCTCTGAGGTCTGCGTCTCTGAGGTATGCGTCTCTGAGGTATGCGTCTCTGAGGTATGCGCCTGTGAGATATGCGCCTCTGAGGTCTGCGTCTCTGAGGTATGCGCCTCTGAGGTATGCGCCTCTGAGGTCTGCGCCTCTGAGGTCTGCGTCTCTGAGGTCTGCGCCTGTGAGATATGCGCCTCTGAGGTCTGCGCCTGTGAGGTCTGCGTCTCTGAGGTCTGCGCCTCTGAGGTCTGCGCCTGTGAGGTCTGCGTCTCTGAGGTCTGCGCCTCTGAGGTATGCGCCTCTGAGGTCTGCGTTCGGTTTAATTTCATACCCATTTACTTTCATTTTAATACTCCTATCGTTATTAAGTGTCCTCCTTAACTAATCGAATACTACCATATAAAAAAAGATTTGCAAAAATAAAAAATAAAATTATTTTGTGAAAAGTGCTAAAATGCGAGCTTTACCCCGATTCCCACCCTTAGAAGGGCGGTGTTGACACTTGTAATTGGGTGATCTAGCCGTAAACAGGTAGTATGGGGGGTGTATGAGTCGGTCCCAACGTAAATACGGCTCGAATATGGAGGTTAGGAGCGAAAATTGTCAACTATAAAATGCCCTCCCAGGTGTAAACCTTTATGGCCCTTGGGGTTAGAGCTAAGTCTAATTATATTCATACTCCCGCCAGAAGTCCTTATACCGTAAGGTATTATGTCAAAGCGGGAGGCGGGAGCGCAAAAACCATTTCTAGATCACAAATAAGTTAAGCGTGATTTATTTAATTACATTAAATTTAAATTAAAAGACATTAAATTAAAACCCTTTACTCATTTTCGATCTCATTAGGTTTAAAATTGCTCCCAGGCTCCCAGATTTAGGTAAACCTTTAGAACTTATGACGGTTAGAGCGGGATCTGGTGTTCTCCCACTAGATCCCAAAACGGTTGTAAACCCTTGGTATTAAACAAAACGTGCGGGAGCGCACACTTTTTATGTTTCGTTTTGGTAACGCTTTTTGGCTCTTATCAGGAATCATTCCTATTAGTAGAACTTAGACGTCATTTATATAGGGTAAAAAGTCCGAAAAATGAGTCCGGAATTTAAGTCCATTAAATCAGTCCTGATGGGCAGTCCTTTGAATGGCATTTAATTAGGTGGTCAGGATCTGGTGACCAGAAACTGGTGAGTGTACAGAATCTGTACATAGTTTACATAATGTAAAAATAGAAAAGTCAAGGAAAAAATAATTTTATTTCTCGGTCTTTTGTTTGGCATTATGTTTGCTATGTAAAGCCGATTTTACCTTTTTGTAAAGTGTAAAGTGGGTTTTACGTTTTGTCAAGTAAAATTTTTTATTTTTTAGTAGACGGGAATAGGGGATAGGGTATAATAAAAGAGTAAGGATATTTAATTTAATGTCATTTAAAGAAAGGTAATAAGATGGTAGTAAGTATAGAAGAGATACAGGAGAGGTTAGACAGCGGAGATGCTAAGATAGTTGATAAGGTCTGCACTGGCGTGGTTTGGCCGGAAGGAGATCATTATTTGGTTATTGAGGATTATATTGATCAATGCGTTAAACACGTTATTATTTAAAGAAAGGTTTAACTATGGGTAATTCAAATTTGACTAAAGATGAAAGAAAAGAGATTCGTTTATTATTGATAGATTACTATACTATGTTGGATTCTACTATCTATACTGAAGAAGAAAGGGAAGAAAACAAAGAATATTTAGAGAGAGTAAAAAACATTTTAGAGGTATTAGATTTATTAGAGAGAATGGATTTAGGAAAGGAAATAACATGAAAGTAACAGGATATTACCATTATGCGGGGGGGAATTACGGGAAAAATGCTTTGAAAGTAGAAATAGGGAATAATAGCTTTTACTTTAGCTATAAAACCTGCATTGCTTTTACTTTTGGAGGAAAGCTTTATATTTCGGAAAATCTTTGGGGACCGACCACGGGAAAGCATTTAAATTCAATCGATAGAGATAAGAAAAAGAGGATGAAAAGGGAGGATTTTGAGGCAAAACTAAAAAGTATTGAATCGGGAATTGAGCAAATAGAATTTGATATTTGATATGTAAAGGAGAGACTATGAAAACAAGTGAACAACTAAAAGAGGAGTATTTAAAGGAGATCTCCTCTTGGGACTGGAAAAGTATCAAGAAAGAGGCAATTGAGAATTATCACGAATACAAGGGAGACAAGATAGAAGGAGAAGAACCTATAGGACAGTGTTTTCTCGGTACGGTTTTCAATCTTACCCCATCAGGAAAGTATTATATGCCTTTCGCTTGTTCTAATGTTGATCTTTGTCCAGTATGTCAAGGGGAAGGAGAGTTACCCAATAAACATTACTCAAAAGCTTTTTTTGAAATCTTTTGGAAAGCAAAGAGGAAATATACGGAAAAACAATACCAAAAATACGGTAAGGAATGGAAGGATATACCAAAAGAGAAAAGGGATTTTATAAGCGATTTAGTAGAAAAGGGGAATAATGAGATCTCCCCTATAAATTGTCCAGGTTGCGAAGGTCTCGGATCAAGAGAGGCAATGAAGGATGAAATATATAGAGAGGTATTAGAGGAAATAGCAGAAAAGCATGGAATGTTTATCACTAATGGGGAAGGTGATCCATGTGATATTCTAGCGGGTATTGTAGTGGAGGGAGAATAATGCCGAAAGTAAAAAGATTCAAAAGTGATAAACTTAGAACATTAGATCAAGCTATGAATTCAGGAGGTTTGGATTCTTGGGATAATTATATAGGGGATAGATCGTTTAAAGACTGGTATCTTTGTGCAGGCCATTCTAGGGATTCCTCCATATTAGAGGAAAGTAATTATCAAAGGATATTAGAGGATTTAATAGCAGACTTTGGAGAGGATAGTATAGAAATACATTCTGTTAATCACTGGGCTTGTGGATGGATAGAGGAGATATTAATAGATCCTACTAATAGGGCGTTGATAGAGAGAGTAGAGGAGATTAGAGAAGATTTAGAGAGTTATTGTATTTACGACGAAATAGATTATTATGAGAAAGAATCAGAAGCAAAAGAAGAGTGTTGGGAGAATTACGGGGAATCAGATTTTAAAAGCGAATTAGAAAAGGTATTTAACATAGACTTCGATTTAGCAGACAAAGAGGATTTATCGGAGAAATTAATAGAATTTTGTTTTGATTATCTTGGAATAGTGGAGGAGATAGAAAATAATTCTGTTTATTATTACAGAATGGAGGAGGAGATAAAAGAATTATCAGAGAAGGATTTTTTCACTTGGGAGAATGGGTATTTCAGAGGGTTTAAACTACCGTACGAACGGAATGGTGAGCTTTTCTTTGAAGGAGAGGAGATTATTACATTAGATAATATCAATCCTCTCTATAGGCGGGAAAAGGGAAAGATAGTAGAATGTTTACAAGAGGATAAGTATAGAGTAAGACTTACTTGCAATACAGAACTAATATTGGACGCAAAGGAAGAGGAATTCAGGAGGATAGAAGATTATGATTAAGATAGTACAAGTAGCAAGGGATCCTTTCGGTAGGTATGATATAGTAAGGAAAACCATAGATAAAGAGGATAGGGGATAACGCAAGAGGATTAATAAAAAGATTTTTCCTTGACTATGGATTGATAGTATGGTAGGGTTTTATTGAGGTTAAGAGACAATGTAATAAAGGAGAAACGACGATGAAAGCTGTTTGTGATGAATGCAAAAAAGATATTATAGTTGATAGTATTGAGGATTATTACTATTGTAATGGGTTATGCTGCAAGGTGTGCTATAGAGAGAGGAAAAGGAGAAGGGGGGAAAGAAAGATAATTTGTATGGTATGTAGGAAAGAAATAAAAGTGAAAGATTTATCGTATACGTACTATCCTAAAGGTTTGCGTTGTAATAATTGCTATACATGTTGATAGAATACCTTCCACCAAAAAAATTCAATTTTTCTTCCATTATTATTTGACATTTAATCCAAACCATGATAATATATAAGTAGTGAACGATTAATACTACTTTATAGGAGAAACGACGATGAGCGAAGTGAAAAAAGCTTGTGCTGATTGCTTTAAAGAAGTATCGGCAAAAGAGCCGCAAATCATGGTTTTCCGTGATGGGGAATCCGCAATGGTGTGTGAGGATTGTTATTATACTCAAAGCGATATTATAGACCTGAATTAAGGAGAAACGCAATGGACAAGCAAGCAAGCAAGGCAATGAAGAACGGCAATGTGAAGGTTACTCAATACGAATACACAAGAATCGGCAATAACGGCGAAGTTAAAAGGTTTTTCTGGCTCGTGACGGCCATGATGAAGGAGGGGAAATAGACATGCTACCAAATCAATCAAAGTATAGAGGACTCATAATTAACGAAGAAACGGGCGAAGAAAAGGACTCTAACAACAGGCAAAATTTCGATAGTATCAATGCCGCGAGATTGTTCGCGGCAGACAAGCTTTCTGGCCTTGAGCTTTTAGATCTCTACGATGAGACGGGCGAAACGGTGATAACCCTTGATCCTTGGGGTGAGGCATTCTATAGATAGCCATAACTCGCGGTCTTGCAAGGGGTTATCGTTTCTCCTTCCCCTTGCAAGGCTGCGTGAGGGATATGCTTCATATAATATGCAAACCGTTAGATCACGCGCCGTCAAAAAAATTTGGGGATTTATTTTTTAGCCATTTAATCTAAATCAAGTACGAACTTCAAAAAAATTTGGAGATTTATTTTTTAGCCATTTATTTAAAACAGATAGCCTAAAACCTACCCAAAACTACCCATAAAATATTTTTTAAAAATTACTTGACTTTTCACAGTCCATATGATATACTATATCTGAAATTCTAGCTACATCTAGCAGTCCTGTTTGGAGGTAAGCTTATGCAAGTGGACCATGAGCATCTCTTTAATAGGTACTGTACTCGATGTAAGAAAACGAGGCCTTATAGCTATCTTACTAAAGCGAATGGGCTAAAGTATGAGGTATGCCTCTACTGCTTTAAGGAATATAGATGTCGAACTTCGAAGAAACCTACGGGGGAATAAAGAGAAATAAATTCGCCCCAGAGGAACAGAGACGGTTTTGGAGAGAGGCGGTCGCTTATGACCAAGCTACCGGTGAGTCTACTTATCAGGAACGATTACTAACGGCGTATCGGCTAGTCCGGGAGCTCGCTCACATCCGGGGAGCCATTAAGCCCGACGAATCTCTAATCCAGGGCCTAAGCCTCATCCACGACCAAAAGAAAGAGAGTATGTGGACCGCCGAAGTCCCAGGCTCTAAGTCCAATACTAGAGCTAAATATGCTCTAGATTTACAAGAAGCCACGATGAGCATCCTCCCACCCCAGAAACCCCATAATATGAATGGTGATTACCTCCCGGCGAAGGATCCAAAAATCCAGAACTACCTAAAAACCCTAGACTTTTTAGCCCAGAGACTATCTCTTTATGCTACTCATAAGTCCTCACTAGGAATGAAATCTTTCCTAGACCCAAACACTATCCAAGCCGCCTTTCCTAGTGCGCCTGAGATTATGGCCTTTGAGCAAACCCTTATCAAAGAAGGAATTGAGGCTCTCGTAACCCAAGGAACCCTCTCGGCTATCGATTGGTTCTCCTCTAATTACGAGTTTAATCTCCCAGAAACCAAAAGAATTTTAAAAATAGCTCTTGACTCTTCGCAAGAATTGATGTATATTGATAAGAAGGCGCATCAAGCTCTTCTCTTGTTGGATATAGAGCGCATCAAAGCCAAAGCGCAGGAGGACGGCGAACTGAGAACCGCCCTCGCTGCGATAAAGTTGAAGGCGGAAATGTTAGGATTGAAGCAAACGAACGAATCAGGAAGCACGATGGGGAAATACTTACAGGAAATGTATGAAGTAGCAAAAACGAAGAAATTGAAGGGGCCTAAGTAATGAAGCAGATAGTAGAATTTACAATCCATATCCAAAAAGAGGATTATGATACGGATCAGTACTTAAAGGTAGAGGATTGCGCTTACAAGAGTCCTCAAGAGCACATCCTGGAGTGGATAGAAAACGGGGTAATAGTGGAAGCGCACGAATACGTTTGGTTCCCTCCAGATAGGATACGAGAGATTAACTTTAGATGGTTAAAAGAGGAAGAAGATGCCCCCGAAGAAAAATAAGGTAGGATTAGAGGTTTTGGTGGAGGACATAAACGCTCTCCACGGATATAAAGTCCACAGGAGAACGGTGGACGTATCAGGTGGAAATCAAGCGATAGATAACCTCCTGGAAAACATTACGAATAAGGGATTTCGGTATCCGGGGTCCACGGGGGATCCAGAGAGTACAGAAGTTTGGATACCCCCACACAGAATCCTAAGTATTAATTTGACGTATTTTGATTAAGGAGCAAAAATGGACGAATTGAAAGAAGCATTACAGGAACGATTGACGAATCTTTTACAAGAGTTTAAGAAGGATGCTGCTACGGACTTGACGGAATTTGCCTCGGCAATCTCTACAGACATGACGTTGGCTATGCAATCGGATGCCTCATCAGAACACATGAACCGGCTCTTGCGGCAATTGAATGCTTTGCAAGAGCAATACCAAGTGAAGTTGGTATCCAAGGGGCTTGTGAGCTTGAACAGTATCCTTATGCTGGTATTCGAAGTGGCATCAAAAGCTTTAGTAGCAACGATTTAACGAAAGGACTAAATATATGCCTTGGTATCAAGATGGAGCTTGGGTGATTAAGATTTTGGCCCTGATGGGAGCCATTATCGCAATGTGGTTAGGACAGACGGAGATCGCTACGGTCCTTATCGGATTAGTAGGAATTGGGAGTATCTATAACCAACAAAAAAATGGGGGCGGAACAAAATCAGATGTAGGTAGATTTCTGATTCCTCTCGTTATTGCATCATTTTTCATTGGCCTTATGTGTTTTTCCTGTATTTCTTTGAATGTAAAAGAAATGCCAGAGGCTACGGGGGAAATTGCAGCCGATATTATTGTAAGACACGACGAATACGTGGAATTTGATCCGGATATCACAGATAAGGAGCGGGTAGCGTATCTTTATCAGTCGTCCGCAGTAAAAGTCTTTACGACTGGGGAAATCCCGATTACAGAAGAGGGAATCACGTTTTTCTATGCAATAATTGCCAGACATGACCGTTATTGCAACGAAGATTTGAATACTTCGTATCTACACAGAAGGATTAATCTAAGGGATTCGGCTATTTTGAAGCGATATTTGGACAATATTACGGATGCGCCAACAGATTAGTTTAAAAGAAGCTAGAGATTTGGCTTTAGAAATCACCAAAAAGACAGATGAGCGATTGGAACAAGAGCGAAAAGTCTTTTTGGACTCTTTATTGGACAATATTACCGATGAATTACGGGACTAATTTAAAAGAACGCCAAAGAATTATACTCGAAGCAGAAAAGACCTTATACAAAGGAAAAAAACTTACGGATTTGGCGTATTGGGAGCTTTTAGAGGCTGTTTTATTTTTTAGAAATGGCCTTAAAGAGGAATTATATTTACAAACAAGGGAATTAGCGTAAATGCCAGCAGAAAAGCCCAAGGATAAAACCATTAGAGATCATCTCCAGGAGCAAGGAGAAGGAATTGCTTACTTAAAAGGTAAGATGGATGCTTTGCACGAACACTCGAAAGAGTGTACGGAAAGGTGTCTAGGAAAGGAGGGAAAAGGAGGATTAGTGGATAGGGTGGGATCCCTAGAAACTAAAGTCAAATGGGGCCTTGGGCTTATTTCTGCTACCTTTACGGCGGTGATTGGGGCCACCATAGCCGCCGTAAAGATGTTCTTTTTCTCTAAATTCACTGGAGGAGGAAGTGTTTAATTGAGGGATCGTTATGTTATCTCTGAAATTAGAGAGAGGGGATTTGAACCTCCCGATATTATAAAACAATTATCAGAGAAAATAGGAGGGAGTATTCAAGCTGTGCTAACGCCATTCCAAGAGATTTATAGCGAGTTTAGGGACGACATCTTTAAGTTTGCCGCCCTTATAGGTTTCGAACCAACTTGGCAACAAGCGGAGATTATGAAATGTGTACAATGGGAAGAAACTATAGCAAAACCAGAACAAAAGCTACGCCGTATTGCAGTCAAATCTGGTCAGGGGCCTGGGAAAACCGCACTTACAACGGTTCTTGCCCTTTTTCGGCAGTTCAGACATCCTGGGGCGTGGTGCGTTGTTATGGCTCCTTCAGAGAAACAAGCGAAGAATTGGCTGAAAGAATGCGAGCGGTCTCTAGAACATGCTCCGGAATTTCTAAGAGCAATGGTTAGAGCCCAGAAGAAGGTAATCTCATTCTTGGGAGATGGGAAATACGCTATCGAAGTAGCTACCGCCGCAAAGAAAGAGAACGCCGCTGGAGTCCATCACCCTTACCTTACAGTAATTATAGATGAGGCGACCGGGGTTGACCGGGAAATTATCGAAACATGCTTAGGGACTATGACACAACCCGGAAACCTCATCTTTTTAATCTCGAATCCTACGGACCGGGATACGGCGTTTTTTGATTGTTTTAACGAACAGCAACACCTTTGGCATACGTTTACCTTTAACTCGGAAGAGTCGCCTATCGTAGACAAAAACCACATCAAGGCGCTGGAGGACCAATACGGTAGAGACTCAGACTTGTATCGCTTTAGGGTATTGGGGAAATTCCCGAAGGTGGATCGAGATACCGTTATCAATATAGACGATTTACATGCCTGTACGAAGACCGACCCTTACCGTTGCGCTATGATGTTGGACCGCTCTAAGCAGGTAGGGATAGACCTAGCCAGATTTGGAAGCGACGAATCTGTCGTTTATGCGCGCTCAGGTGGAACTGTAGTAGACACAAAGATTTACACCAAGACGGAACCAATTACGGTGATTTTGGAGGCGTTTGAACGACAAAAATCTCTTGGTTGGTCTGATGATGTCGTGAAATATGTACAGGATATGGGAGGCTTGGGAGGGGGGCTTGCTTATAATTACCATGACCGAGGGAAGCAGATTTTAGAGTTTTACTTCCATGCTCACGCGCATAATTCGAAGGATTACCAGAATAAGATTACGGAGGCGTACTTCCATTTTTCGAATTTGTTAAAGCAGAGGAAGGTTCATCTAAAGTATGATAGGCTATTGTTCCATCAATTGTCTTCCAGGAAGTATGAGGCCCCTAAAGGAAGGCTGAAGCTGGAGACGAAAGAGAAGTTTGCGGATAGGAATAACAAGATGTCCCCCGATAGAGCAGATGCTATGGTATTAACTTTTTATTATATGACTGGTTCTGGAGGGATTATTACGACGAAACGCTCAGATAAGAGGGTGGGGGTACAATTGAGGTAATGAAAAAATATAAAGATTTTAAATCGAATTGTTCTTTTGCTTCGTTTAAGTTTGATGTACTGTGGCATGATAAAGAGAAAAAGTTTATGGGGATCTGTTTAGATCCTCCCACATTTGCTGGAGAAAAGTTTTTTGCGGATTGGGAAGATGGGGCATTAATCGGTATAATGAATAAGATTTGTTCAAGGTTATATCAAAAACCACCAGAAAGTTATTAATGCTCTGTGATGTATGCGATATCCGTTTAAAAATAACGCACTCCTTTTCCGCAGGACGAGGAGGAAAGACCGCTACTGCCAAATGCCCCGAATGTGGAAAGCGATTTACTCTTGTTTCTATTTTGGTTCCTTACGCAGGAAGGGGAAACGGGGCAGCAGCTATGGCAAGAAAATTAAAAAGGGCTGGACAGGAAGGCAAAAATAAGGTAGAATTATTAAATGAGAGTAACGAAGCCTAGATATAAAGTAGTTGCTGGAGGAGATATCCACTTCCCCTTCCATAACAGGAAGGCGGTTAGTGAGTTCCTAACACTTATACGATGTGAGCAACCTACTCATACTGTTCTAATGGGCGATACTTTAGATATGTATAATCTCTCTAGGTATTTAAAAAAGCCTAAGTCCTACTCTTCTATGTACGAGATCCAAGAGGCAAGAAGGTTCTTTAAAAAACTAAAAAAGGTATCTCCTAATAGTATAGATTATATTTTAGAAGGGAATCACGAAGAACGACAAACCAAATACCTATTAAGGAATTCTCCAGAACTTTTAGAATATGAGTGTCTTAAAGTTCCTAATCTTTTGGGTTTAGACGATTTCGGTATCCATTGGGTTCCTGCGAGATCCGAACTTCGAATAGACGGAATCCTATATACGCACGGAAGGCATACGTGCGTAGATGCTGGAGGCTCTGTAAAGAAAGAGCAGTTAAAATATAGAGAGGATATGGTGATGGGGCATTGTCATCGCTTAGCTTTAATCCATACGCAAGCGGGGATACCTGGAGGGCCAAACCAGATAGTAGGAGTAGAGGCAGGATTCTTGGGCGATAAGAAGTCCGAAGGATTTGCTTACGTAAATAAGCCCAATTGGTGCAATGGGGCTGTAGTGATAAATAAAAGAAAAGTACGATTGGAGGTTTTTGAATAATGACGGATAGTTATGAACTAAGAACATATCAGGATAGGATTTTTTCTAAGCCTGTAGGGTTAAACGGAAACACTACAGGAACTTTAGATATGGTGGGCGACCACTCTGATGGTGGAGCCAAGGACGGTAACTTTTATTGGCTTGCTGCAAAAGACGGAGAGACTCTTGAGATAAAGAGGATGATGTATCGGATCTCTATCGGCGCGGGGGCTCAAGCTGATTCCGATGGATTTGGGTCTGGAGCTGCTTTGGGGACAGATGTAGGAACGCTTATTAAAATCAAACGAAAAGGAACAAATGTTTCTGTTTGGGACCAGACGGGAGTAACTCCCTCTACGGATCAACTATTACAAGACGTTACAGGAGATTTTGGAGTCACGTTTCGAAGAAATATCGATGCCCTAAAGTGGGGTGGAACTCTTTGTAACGTAATGGCTTCTGAGTGGGGAGGTACGATAGGCGACCAAGTGATAGGAACTTTGGATTTTATGAACACCTTCGGGAGACCGATTACCCTAAAGGGGTCTCTTGGGGATTATATTGTCGTGCAGCCTCAAGCAAATATACAGAATGTTGTAGGGTTTTCTATTACGCTTTTAGGCGTTGTGAAAAACCACTACGGTTGGTGGAATGCTGCTACGTAGGAGTATAAAATGGGTGATAAGAGACCTTGGGTTTGCCCTTTGTGTAATACAGCATATCCCCCTTGGATAAGTTCTTGTGCTTGTTCTCAGACAAAGCTTCGTGGCCCTATTTGGGTTGTTCCGTATTGGGAAAGACCTTATTTTTATGAGGAATCTCCTTGGGGAAAACCTTCTCGGTTTGAGACTATTCGTTGGACAAGTACGGAAGCAGATCCGGTAGGAGATGTAAAGCTTTTTCAGGACAGCGAAGGATATTGGTCAGATCAATCAGAGACGTAAAAATATATGGCCCGGATAAGGCTATGCCTCGATTAAGGGAAAGGCTATAGACGAGTACCTTGATTCTCAACGTAAAAGTTGGGCGGGTCTCCAATGACTCTCGAAAAAGTAGCAAAGGGGGGGTTGACCTTTTTGTAGAAATCTTAGAGTAGGGAGTTGCATAGACCTCGACATTTCTTAGGAAGTGTCGGGGTTTTTGCGTTTAGGGAGGAGCCCCGTCAAGCGGACCAGGGACTTGACGAGGCTTATGGGAGGGAGGCGATTACGCTGATTTAGTATAGAAAAGGGTACAATACCCAGTAGAATCATCTCTATCGCTTTCTACTTTTATTATTACATTAGTGTCATTGATCTGGAGCTGGACATTTGAGGATGCTACTGTAGAAACTAAAGGAACTGGGTTTTGATTTCCTGCGGTTTCGTTATTAATCCAACATTCGTGTTTTATTACCAAATCCAAATTGGAAATACTGTGGGCTACAGATTTAGTTCCTGTAGCTGCTGTAGGGAGGGTTCCTAAGTCTATAGTCTTTTGATAAATCCTAGGATAAGACCCGGATAACCAGTCAATTCCTGTATCTTGTTCTGAGGTACTGTAATCTAGAGTAGTTGCTGATTTCTTTACCCAGGTAGATCCGTTAGAGACGTAAATTTCGTGGGTATCCGCCGTAATAGCCATACAATCATCATAAGAAGAGGCGGTATAAGTAGAGGTTAGGGTAGATAAGTCAGCTACTTGAAATACGGGCGTAGGCGCATCAAAAATGGCCTGGAAATTTGCATCTGTGGGTCCATCCCAAGCTTCCGCTAAGGATCCAATTGCTTGTCGTTCTGGTCTACTCATTTTAAGACTCCCTAGTTACTGTTATAGAGGTTGCTTCGGATTCATAGCTTCCTCGATATACATAAATTTTAAATTTTAAGGTAGTAGGCTCTCCGGAGAAGTCGCTTACCATATCTGCATTGTCGTAAGTGTAGGTCGTAGTATCAGCATCTAGAGCTTCTACCCGTTTTACAATATCTGCTCCATCTGTGATTCGTAAGATATAAGAACCGTCCACGTCTTCTGAAACGTGAGATTGCCCGTATCCTTGCTGTCCTGCTCCGGACAAAGTACGATAGCTCCATTTTACGGAAATATCATTACCTGTATAGAAGGCAGGGGAGCAAAGAAAAGGCGAAGTTACCCAGATCGCTGGACAGCGCATAGGAACTAGCCCCTTACCTTGGGTTGTGCTTATCTTTAGTTTAGGAGCAGCATCCAGAGTTATTTCCCCGCCTCCAGAGTAGGCTGTAGCTTTAACGTATAAGTCTACATCCGGAGAGAATAGCAAAGAATCAAGCCATTCTACTTCATCGTACTGGAAGATGATTACGGAGTCTCCAGAGGCGTGAGCTTCTGCATCTGTATCCCATCTAGCCCGGATTAGTCCATCCAATCGGTAAGTCGTTCCCCCAAGAGCTGTGATATTCCTTACGAAGAACGCCTCTCGTCCGATAACGGCGATTTGTTTTCCTCGCTCCCATAGGAGTTTGTTAGCCGCTCCCGTACTTAAATCCTCTACGGTAGCTATATCATCTCCCAGAGCCGTGAATGTAGGCCCTTGGGCTTGGTAATAGGGGTCATTTGCCTCGATAGCGTCTATCAGAGAGCCTCCAGCGTGGATATTAGTCTCATTTAGCTGGTATTCGTAAGCTACATCATCGGTAGAGAGATGAATACCAGAGCCTACGATTTGGTCATGAGCGCGTATCTTAGGAACCCAAGCAGCCATTTTACCCGCCCCAGGAGCCGCGACTTCTGGGACTTCCACGAAGTTAATCGCTAAATCCGCTGCTACAGGGTCAAAATCGGACTCCCCGCCGCCCTCAGTATTACTAAAATCGCTTAGAGGGACCCCGTAGAAGTCAGCCACGGCTTTTACCTTGGTCTTACTCTCTGTTGGTTGGGCGTTTATTTCAGTAACTCGTAATACTTCGTTTATATCTGGATGGACGATGACATCCCCAGGAAGCAAGAGTCTGGCCTCTCGATTAGCATTTATAGTGTAGACGTTGTTTCCAGCTAACTCTTCTTGAGAGCGTCTTTCCGCGATTCTAGAGGCTACCTCAAAGTTAGTGGCTATCGTGATGTCTACTTTCCTGCCATTTTGGTATTCTAGATAGCTACCTTGCCCGTCCTCGTCGATAGCTATAGTATTATCCCGGTAGTTGTAGGCTTGGTCTGAGAAGGTAAAAATGAGCTTATCCGCTCGTTTGACTCCGTGGTCTACCTCTCGCTCAGTGAGAGGAGACGTAATTTGTTTCTCATCAAGGGTTTGTGTTTCTCCCACTTGAGGCTCTCTTACTGGTCGGAACGTGAGTTTCCCGGAATCCATATCGAAGGGGGCCATAACTCCCAAATCTTGCATTCCAGCTCCTAGAATCGCCTGAGCCGTTTCGCCGTTTTGTCCTATCCAGTTAGAGAATAAATCCTCGTTGGGCGCACTACAGAGCGTACCAAGGGCCTCCAGAGCGTCTAAATCCCAGTCGTCTTGGTCTAGTGCTAATCCTCTAGGGTAATCCGCGAATAAAACCTCAGCCATAGCGTGAGCGGGGTTTACTCCGAATCCTGCGGATACCTCGTAGGGGTTTAGGGTATCATCCGAAGAGGTTCCCGATAGAGTTTCATCGAAGTATATGGTAGTAATCGTTTTATATACGGTGATATCTCCGTTGACATAATCTACCTCTTGGGCGGTATCCGTATCTCGAACAGTAATATCGCTGTTTGTTCCGGAATCAGGATCCCAGTCAACTTCATTCCCAGGCTTAAAGTAAGGGGTTACATCTCCCTCAACTTTAAAATACCCCACTCCAGGAGCCCCATCATTGGAGTCCGTAACGGGGTAAACTGTGCTTCCCGCGATTTGTTCGGGGACCATATAGGCGGAAGTATCGCTAAGAACGGAATTGGTAGGCCGTGTCTCGATTACATATTCGATTAGGGGCCATTGGGCTGCTGTTCCAAGTCGTTTTTTGTTCCAGAGGACAGCACACAAGTAAGGCCATTTGGAGTCGATCCCTATAGCTGTATTTAATGTGCTCCAGGTATTTAACGCTCCCCAACCAGCATCAGAGGGGCCTATTCCCCACCAAATCTCGAAGGAGCCCTCTTTGCCGAGGTCTACAGTACTCCCGGATGGGTGAGTTGTAGAGTCGATAGGCCCTTCGAAGATTACCTTACCCCCTTGGTAGATTCGATGGAGCTTAAATGCAGGGCCTACGCAAAGCGCGTGTAAGCCTTGCTCGTGGTAGATAACTTGCTTGGGCTCGTCTCCCCCAAAGAGTCCTTTGCCTCCGCTTCCTGCTTTTTCCTTTGTGGTGGATCGTCCTCCTACATAACAAAATACAGGTCCGAGTCTTCGAGTGCCGCAAAGCCAAGGGATATAGGAACCTCTAGTCGATAAGGTAGTGGGCTTATCGTCTATTACGGGGGTTTTATCTTTTGGCTTCATCAAGAGATTAGCCAAAAGGTGCATTCCTACTCCGACAGCACCTATCGCCAGTTCAACTGCCATTTTCCTCGATTCCTTAATCTATAGATACCAAATACCTTTTGGTATTTAGGCGGGAGACTAAATCCAGTTTTACAGACTCCGGTTCTTTGGGTAGTATGCCAAAGGGTGTAGGGCTCTGTTCCCACTATCATAGCATGACCAGGGCCTCCTGCTGGGGGGCCGGTTACTAATACATCTCCGGGTTGTACTGTTTTTCTTTTATGTAGTTTGTTGGGGGGAAACGTGTTTCTTAGTACTTTTAATGCTTTTTGCGTTGTTTCGCGATTGTGTAAAGAGGCATCTGAGGGGAGCGTTTCTAAAGGTAGGGAAGAGGAAGTAAGTACCGACAAAACGGAACTTATAAACCGGATACAATCAACTCCAGATCCTTTAGCGCACTGTCCTTCCATATAGGGGGTTTTTTCCCAAGACTTTAGTATTTTGTAAAGTTCTAAAGTTAAAAGTTGGGCTCTTCTTCCTTTCCCGATAGGCTTCCAAATCAAATCTAGCGTTTCATATTTCATTTATTCTGGGTCTTCCAGGTTGGGGTTATAGGCGGGGATAGCATAGCCTATTCCTGCAAAATAATCTTCTGCGTTAAATCTAGCTCTACATGTTTCTATCGTTTTATCGCATCCTGCGAAAAATCCCACTAAGTTACCCTCCCAATCTGAGGAGGGCGTTCTTATCATATGAAAAGTAGTAGGGGCTGAGTTGCTCCAATATTGAATTCCAACCCTTTGGCCTTGATATCTAGCAAATCCCCGATGAAAATAGTTTCCAGTTTTGCCGGGGTCACTAGATACGGTGACAATTTTTCCATCTACAGAGGATACGGTTAAGTTTACGGTATGGGAGGCTTCGACAACTCCGCAACCGCCCTTAAATAAAGTCCAAGGGCAATGGTGATTCGCAGGAATTCCCATAGGAACTTCTAGAAGTCCTTTTGGGCTCTTGAATTCGAGTTTAACTCGATTGCTTTTTCCCCCAGGATTTCTTATGGTTTTTTGGAGCCTTCCCCGAAAGAATTTACGATTAATCCCTGCGGGGCCTGATTCTATAGGCAAGATAACTTCTGTTGCTTCTACGAATACAGCAGAGAAAGCTTCCCCAGAGGACATAGAGGTTAGCAAAGAATCTAAGGGCATTTCTAAAGTTAAGGTTTTCGCATCTAAAACCCCCGTGTTCTCTGGGGCAGTAACTTCCATCGTAGGCACACTTTCAAAAATAGGATTGCCGGGAAGTTGGCTAGTCCAATTCGTGTATGCCTTATATTGTAAATTCCCAGTTCCTCCATACGTTAAGCGAATCAAAACGTAGGAGACTTTGGAGGGAAGGGTTAAAGCATCACTCATTACGTTAGCTCCACATCAGATTCTTCTAGAAGCTCGATAGTAGCAATTTCTGTTTGCATCCAATTTGAGGTAATCCAATTTTCCTCTAACTCGTCTTTTAAGAATCGAGAGAGTCTAGCTCGTGACACCCTTACGACATTTCTTGGGATAATCGAAGAAGGCAGGGCGGAAGTAACGGTTACTCTATATAAATCTCCTACTTGAGAGAAAGAGGCGGTTTCGCGCACGTAGGCAGTCCCATCAGACATTATAATCCCGATATAGTCGTGGTCTTCCGTAAATTCCGTGAAGTCTCCCTCTACTTCCAGGTCAATAAAGGTAAGAGAGGGGCCACTAATGGCCGCGAATCTCCAGGAATAGTCGTGGTCTACCATCCAGAAGGGTAATAGTCTACCTCTCCTGGAGTCAAAGAATTTGATTAGATTAAAAGCGTCTTCTCGTTCGAATCCTGCTTCGAAGGTTTGTTTGTATCTGTAACGGTCTCCTAAGAGGTTTTCAGATAGGCCATGTCCTTTTTGGTCTATGCTTCCTTCTCTTAGATAGGAGATTTTAGGAGGCTCCGTCCAATTAGGCTCAAATGTAAAGATAGGGTAGTCTCCATAAAAGGATACTGGAGGATCTCCCGTCCAGGAAGCGGGTAGGGTGCTGTTCCCTGCTATTTCTTGGACTGTTAGTTCTACCTCTCCTGTTTCAGGCCCAGGCCCAAAAGTAATCGTAGGTTCTAGGACTGTATGAACATCAAATAGAGGGAAGATGATGTATTGATTTGCCGTAAATTCTATATTAGGCAAAGCAGATTGCAAATCTATCCTATTTACCGAGATACTATCAACTTCTCGAATAATGGGATTAAAATCTTCAGAAGGTAAAATTCCTTCGCTTTGTTTAACAATGGCAATCCTTTGATTTTTAAATAGTCTAACATCTGTAGGGTCACAATATATAAAAGTAGATAAAGCGGGAGTCGTTTGGTTTACTACCATAAAGTCAGAATAGATAGGGGCGAAGTTTCTCTCGTCCGTAAGTTTTCGGAGATAGGTTCGCATCTTATCGTATTCTTTTCGCTCTAAAGCAGACCATTTAAAAGAGGCGGTTCTTAGAGGCTTTTCCAGGAGTCCTTTCCTGGCTTCCGTTAAGGTGTCTTGAGACATCGATATATTGGTTTTATAGGCGGTAGATAATACAAAGTTATCTGCCCAGTTCTTAAAAAAGATATTCCAATACGTAGGTTCTGCTTTTGGGTTAGTTAGGATAGGCCCTGTTCTGGAGAGAACCTCGAATCCGAATTTGTAGATATTGATTTGAGCATCATTTATTACATTTTTTGCAAAGACTTCTATATCTTGTCGAGTCGTTTTTATAGGAACAGGAGTTTTGGAAAGAACTTCGATACCAAATTTATATACATTAAACTGTGCCTGATTTGCTACGTTTTTAGCAAATACTTCTACATCTTGCTTTGTAACTCCAGCCTTTAGGGGAGTCTCAGAAAGAACCTCAATGCCGAATTTATACACGTTTAGTTGTGCCTGATTTGCTACATTTTTAGCGAAGACTTCTACATCCTGCCTAGTCGTATGGGCAGTTGTGGGAGTCTTCGATAACATTTCGATACCGAATTTATATACTTGCAAATCAGCCATTAATTAGCTAGTCCTTTGGCTATTATTAAGCTACTGTCTTAATTCCAAACTCAGCGGCATTTAAGCCAGAAGCGGTCCAAGCCGCAGTTGTGTCTGGGTCTTCTTCCACAACCTCAGAAAAACAATTCCATGCTACATCGGAGAGAGTAAAGGTTGTAGAGCCTTCTGTTTCTGTTCCATTAGATTCCATGTAGTGTTTAAAGTCTCTAGACCCAGAAGATTGCATAGCAGCATAGGTATTTATTTGAATAGCGGCATTATCGTCTTTAATCTTAGTGATAGCCCCATAGCCCCATAGGTCTCTGAGGTTGTCTGATTCTGCGGATACAAAGTCGCTATCGCTTGGGGAAGTATCGGAATCATCTACGAGGGCGTAATGGTCTGAGCCCGTAGAGGGGGTCCATTCGGAATGAGTTCCATCAGAATCAGGCAGCTCTCCCCGAACAATACCGTCTCCAGAGAAAGTGTTATTGGCCGTTCCTGTAGAATCGTTCATAATAATATCGTCGATGTCTACATTTACTGCTGTAGCAAATTGAGCATCCAGTTTAAAACCTATAGAGTCGGCTCCCTCATTTGTAGATAGTTCAGAGAGGTCTACAGAAGAGCCAGAGACATCTGTAGTTCCATCTATTTTTAATTCGTAAGCTCCATTGGGGGCATTCTCAAGAATCACCTTTAATTGGAAATGATACCATCGTTCTGCCCAAAAAGAACTAGAGGTAGCGATAAGAGAACCAGATCTATCTGCGCCTCGATAAAGCTTCCATTGATAGGAGTTATTGGTTACTCTTTCTAAAGTAAGAGCTACTTGCTCTGTGAGGGAGGAGTCCGTATCGGCAAAGAAGATTAATCCCATAAATTCTGCATCTCCTGGAGTTCCTGCTCCCGTATTTGCCGCTACTTTTTGTCTCCAGGTGATATACCATTCGTTTTCGTTTGCTGTAGTCAAGGCTTTAGTGTAGAGGTATCCATCGGTATCCCATCGTCCAGCATAACCGCCGTGCTTTCCCGTTACAAATCCAGCAACTCCGGATTGGGATCTGTATTTTCTATTTAAATAGGTTTCATTTCGGGCATTCTCAAAGCCCTCAATCCATCTAGTAGCCATAATTAATCCTTAAAGTGTAATCTTAGGGCCTAATCGGATATCGTCTATATCTCCTGTAGTCCAAGGATTAGAAGTGTCGGGGTTTTCGGTAGCAATATCAGTATAAGCGAAGGTAGCTGTTCCTGAAACAGTATGTTCGGTTCCTGTAAGGTCGTTTTCAGACTCTACTACAGAATCTTCATGCCTTACTTTGAATTTCCGTTGTCCTGCTTCATTTAGTCCTGCATAAGTAACAGCCATGATAGCCTCTATCGCTCCAGTAATGCCTGAAGTGTTTTGATGTTCATAGAGGTCTACATGATTGAGAGTGCTACTATATACATAAGTGGATTCAGAATAGGAATCAGCCGCATCATCAACTTCGGTATAGTTATTACCTCCAGTTGAGCTAAAATCCGATGTGTCATCCCCATTTGGGAAATACGCCGTAACATTTTGGTCTCCTAGGAACGCATCTGTAGTTACATAGATATCATCGACTCTCACATTATAAGAGTCACCAAATTTAAACTGGTCTGCTTGGTTGTTACCTGAAGGCGCTGTGTTTTTACTAGAAAGCGGAAAATTAGAATCAACGGATTCATTAATCCTAAGACTTACGGTTCCAGCAGAGCCGTGGAAGTAGACATGCCACTCTAAATAATACCAAGTATTAGCGGCTAAAGTAGTAGCGGCAGTTCCTAAAAGGGTATCGTCTCCATTATATACCGCCATAGTCCAAAAGGTATCAGAGGGGTCATCCCTATAAATAGATAAGTAAACCTGTTTACTAGCTCCATCGAACCATTGGACTTTTCTAGTTCCAGATCCAGGATTTCCATAAAACCCAAAGCCCATATACATATTTTGAGATGTCCCAAGACTATGAGAGAGGAGTTTGGATATCGTAACGGATTGATTTCCCAACACTCTAGGCCCGTGTGTGCTGGATACGTTTACTTCTTGATATTTAGCTTCAAGTCCATCATTGTCGGCATCAAGTTCAAAGCCTTCCAGCCAAATAACGTCAGCCATATTAAGTTACTCCTAATGCGCTTTTTATTTCTGGCCCCCAATCTTTAAATCTTCTAAGGAGTGCGCCTTTTCCGCCGAAGAGAAGGGTATCCATCGTGTCTTCATTTGCTACAATCGCGGGTTGTACAAAAGTCCTAGAGGAGGAAGTCTGTTGTCCTGTCCTTTGTTCTGCCTGATTAGCAGACATAGCACTGGAAGTAAAGCCTCCTTGATTAAAACTAGGTTGTGTAGGACTTGCTATCCTAGAGGAGCGAGAAGAGACGTTTGCTAAGGCATTTAGCCCCATTGGGTCTATTGACCCATCTATAATACGAGATATTGCGGTTTTCCCGTATTGCATTACTCGATTAACGGGTATAATGCCCTCTCCTGGAGCCAGCCAAGCGGGGATAGTATCTTTAGGATGAATCCAAGAAGGTTTGGAGATTCCCCCAGAAGCAAAACCTCTAGCGTGAGGTCCAAAGTGAGCAAAGCCTCCTCTGTTGAATCCAGAAGCTCCAGCGAATCCTCCATCGTTAAAGCCCAAGAGCCCTGGGAAGAGTCCTATCGTTGCTTTAGCGAGAGCTACTCTAGTTAATTGTTGGATAATCATATTGCCAATTCCTCTTAGAAAATTGGCGAAGTTCTCTCGAATCCCTTTCCCATTAGGGTCAAGGGAGTCTGTAATCGCAGTCGAGAGGAAGTCAGCGAATCCTTCCATTGAGGATTGCATGATAGCGACTCCAGCTTCGAAAGAGCTTTGGAAGTCAGTAACGAAGTACTCAGCCGCTTGTTCAAAGCCCCCTATAAGCCCCCTAGAGATTCTAGCTTCGAGTCGTTTAGCTTGGGCTTCTTGCTCTTTCAGGAGTTCAGTTTGAAGTCCTAATTCTGCGGCTCTTTGTGCCTCTAAAGCGTTTATCCCCTCTAGTATCTGTTCGGATTCTTCAAGAGATGTGGCGTGGGCTAAGGCTATTTCTTGGGCTCTTATCTCTCTATCAAATCGTTCATTGATTAGAGAGATTTCGTGTCGTATTTCGTCAGCCCTATTCTTGGCCGTAACCAAATCTAATTGAGAGACAGAAGCTCCTTCGGAGTAAGCTTTATTAAGTCTTTGCTGATTGGTTACCTGAATCGCAAGCTCTTGAGTAGCAATTCGGTTTTCTTCTATCCTACGGTCTCTAGCGACTTGGGCTCTGGCTTTGGCTAAGTCTAAGATAGCTTTGGACACATCTTTTTCAGCATTTTGGATAGCAAGAAGTTTTTCTCGTTCTCCTTTAAGTTGTCCTACAATAGGTAGAAGCTGTTGAGCGAGATTCGCTGTTTTTGGGTCTACAAAGCGAAGCCCTACAGCAATGGCTTGCAATTCGGTTTGCAATTGCTCTTTCGCTGTTTTTGCAGAAGCTACTTTATTTCTAAGTCTATCTGCTTCTGCTTTATCTCCTTTATCCTCTGCGGCTGATATTTCTTTAGTAAGGAGGAGTATCTCATCTTCTACAGCTTTAGTCTCTTTTTGGGCTTTTATACGTTCTTGGTGTATAGCCAAGACTTGATTCAATTCTGCACGTTCTTTAGCAGAAAGATTGATTACCTTTTCTTGATATTCAGAACCTCGTTTAATTAAATTGGATATAGTTTGCCTAGTCCCAATTATGTCTTTCTGAGTTTGTTGAAGACTTTGATGAATTTCCCCTCTAGCCTTAATGAGGATTTGGAGTTCTTCTCCTCCTACTCCCGCGAGAGAGGTCTCTAGTCCAGAAGTTACTTGAAAAGCTTTTAGCTTTTTCTGAGCATCCGTAATAACTTTTTCGGTTTCTTTAAAGGCATCTGTAGCAGAAGAGATAAGGACAGGAGATTTATTAAGCTCTTCGTTCAGCTCTTTAAGCCGTTTGTCTTGTTCTTTTGCTTCAAATTTTCTTCGTTGTTCTCTATCTCTAGCAGTTTCTATAAGGGCAAGTTGTTTTCCGTATTCTTCTTTTTGTCTCTCTATAGCATCAGAGATATCCTTAAGGGCTTTTTTTCTCAAAGGTGCGGCTCCAGGAGTAACATAAGTTGCCGCTACTTTGGCCGCTAATATAGCTAATTCTGCTCTTTGCTTTAGTAGTGTGGTTTGAAGTTGGGTTGTCTGTGCTAAAGTTATTTCTGAGGTTTCGGCAGTATTTTGTAAAATAATTTTAGAAAGCTGAGCCGCAACAAAAAAAGCTCCAGTGAATCCTACTTTTAATAATCCTACTTTTGAGTTTATGTTCCCAAAAACTAAATTTAGGGCCTTGAAGGTAAATAAGATTTCTACAGCACTAGCTACTATATCTCGCAATTCAGAAGCCGGAAGTTTTCCAGTTATGCCTGTAAGTAATTGGAATATATTTTTAAATATTCCAATTATGTTATTTCCAGCTTCTACGATTCCTTGTAGGATTCCTAAGACTATCGTGAGCCCCGTTCCTAGTGCTTCTCCGAAAAATTCAGCAATAGTTTCAAAAGTGCTTCCTCCGCTAAGAGTAGCTATCATCTCTTTAGCTTGAGCAAGTCCTACTCGTAAGCCATCGAAAATGAACTTGAAAGATTTTACAGCTTTTTCATTAGGAGTAATAAAATCGCCCTTGACTTCCGTAAAAGCCCCGAAGACGGTTTCAAGTTCCCCCTTCAACTCATCGAAGAGTCCTTTACCTGCGGCTCCCAGGACTCCACGAAAAGCATCTCGGACCCTAGCAACTAATCCGGAGAAAGATTTAGCTGTCTTAGCAGAAGCTTCCTCAAAGGCGGAAAACTTCTCTGTAAGGAATTCCCCTAGCCTACCCGCCTCTTTCATTCTGCGGATATCAGCGTTCGTGATTCCGAGACTTACAGCAATTCGAGTAGTCCTAGCTTGAATCGTACCTGCTAGGATAGAACGAATCTCTTCTGCTAGTTGATTCTGAGAGAGCCCAATTGCAGCCGCCGCTTGCGAAATACGTAGGGTAAATCTGCGAATCTCATTTACATCTAGCCCCGCCTGAACCCCAGGAGCTAAACCAACCTGGAAGGTCTCTAACAGTTCCTCGAAGGTTGCTGTAGTCGTTAGAGCATCTTTACGGAGGAGTTGAACCTGTTTACGCGCTTCTGCTTGTGCGAGGATGAACCGTTCGGAGATATCTACAGTCTCTCCCATCTCCCCTCGCAAATCTCCTACGGCAAGGAGCAAAGACGCAACTCCAAGATTAGCTTGCTCTAAGCGCCTATTGAAGTCTAGGGAGGAGCGTACTAGGTCTTTAAAGCCTTGAATGGCTACTCTAGCAGCAGCAAAGGCGGCTAGAATTCCAAACAATCGCCTGAAAGTAAAGGAGATTCGATTTGCGTTCTCTCCAGACTTTTTCAATTCGGCATTGGTAAAGTTAAGGAAGCGCCTAAAGATTCCTATCTTTTTGGATCCATCGGCTACCGTTTTTCCAAATTTTTGTATGGATTGCGTTTGCTTTCTTCTTAACCCAAGATTTTGTTTTGTGGTTCTTTGAGAATCTTTTAATATCTCTGCTTCTTTTTTTAAGTTTTTGGCTGTTTCTTTTGAAGCTAATGCTCTTTCCTTTTCTTCTTTAGCAAGGGACTTAGCCGCCGCTTTTAACAATTCTGCG
>Ga0180438_10001427_pt1 | contig 42476 bp, 41 predicted proteins | sample SS_ome_12_FD_132455 | JGI IMG/M metagenome (GOLD analysis project Ga0180438, IMG submission 132455) | Hypersaline lake sediment archaeal communities from the Salton Sea, California, USA - SS_3_D_2 metaG | ecosystem: Environmental > Aquatic > Non-marine Saline and Alkaline > Hypersaline >...
ATTCTCCAGTGCGTCCACCAGCCGGGCAATATTGGCTACGTCTTTCAGGACCGTTCTACGACGCTGGCCGGTCTCCAGGTCCAGGGTGAATGTGGCGTCAGAACCAGTGCCGTAGTATGAATTACCGTTCGCCAGTACCATGGCCAGATTTCCGTGCTGGTCATAGAGATCAATTTGGCGAGGGGCTGATTTCATAGCTTCTTCCACTGCGTGGACAGGGAGCTTGACCCAGTCACTATCAGTAACCTTGGCCCCGGCGTCAACGAGCATTCTCAGCGCACCAGGATGCTCCATCTTGAAGCCGGTCTTTTCCAGAATCTCTAATGCGGCTCTGTGGATTGCCCATGCTTGTTCAGCGTTCAGGACTTTCATCCGAGGTTGAAAGGTGGTCGTTTCCGATCGTTTCATATTGAACTCCTTGGATTTCGCTCATGAAATGCCCAGTAGCTCCTTGGCCCTGGTCACAGCGGAGCCGGCATCGGATGCGTAAGAGTCGGCCCCGATTTTCTGGGCATACTTTTCCGTAACCGGAGCCCCTCCGATCATTATCTTGACCTTCTTCCTGATTCCAGCTGCCTGGAGAGCATCAACAGTATCGGCCATAGCCGGCATGGTGGTGGAAAGCAGCGCTGACATACCTACGATGTCCGGTTTCACTTCTTTCGTTTTCTCAACGAAATGTTCCGGAGGGACATCTACTCCCAGGTCTACGATGGTGAATCCGGCACCCTCCATCATCATGGAAACCAAGTTCTTGCCGATATCATGCAAATCGCCCCTGACGGTACCCATCAGTACCTTTCCCTTGGAGACGACGTCGCCTTCCTGAAAGTATGGCTTGAGCAGCTTGGTGCATTCTTGCATTGCCTTGGCCGAGCGCAACATCTGAGGGACAAATATCAGGCCGCTGGAAAATCTGTCGCCCACCTCATTCATGGTAGCAATAAGCCCGTTGTCGAGGATATCTTGAGCACTTGTGCCTGCATCCAACGCCTGCCGCGTCTCCGATACTGCTGTATTGATGTCGCCCTTACTAATAGCTTCAGATAAGGCCTTGAAATCGCTCATTTTACAACCTCCTTGCACTCGTTCTTTAAGTTATGGCCTGCATGATTCTCATGCACTGATACGTCCACTCTGGTAGGCATCGATGAAGTCTGCGCAGTATTCGTCTCGGCCGAGGAGCATTTGCACCGTTAGCAGCGTGGCCATGAGTTGTCTATCGGTTGGATCCAGAATAACCGCAGACAGCCCATAGCCAATGCAAAGAGCCAGGAAGTTGCGGTTAGTTAGACGGCGTTCCGGCAGGCCGAAAGAAATGTTGGAAAGGCCGCAGATGGTATTTACGCCCGGAAAATCGTCCATTATTCTTCTGATTGCCCCGAGGGCGGCAATTCCCATGTTAGTGTTCACAGAAACGGGGTGTATGAGCGGGTCTACATAAATCTTCTCGCGGGGAAAGCCTTCGCTGGTGAGTTTCGTAACAAGTTCGGAGCCGACCTCGACCCTTTCCTCTGTAGTGATGGGCATCGCGGTTCTGGCCATGCAGAGGGCGACCACGGAGCAGGGCTGACGGGTGATCACCGGCAGGAGCAGGCGAAGTCGGTCCTCTTCCAGGGAGATAGAATTGACGAGCGGCTCACCCTTGTGGACCTTCATTGCTTCGGACAGGGCCTCGGCATTGGGGCTGTCCAGGCACAAGGGCAGGGCCACCTCCTTTTGTACCGTCTCTGTCAGCCAGCACAGGCAGTCAAGCTCCTCCTCGAGGAAAGTGCCCGCGTTGACGTCGATATAGTGAGCCCCAGCCTCAGCCTGCTCGCGGGCCAGCCCGGCAATGAACGCGGCATCCCGGTTCCTGACCGCATCCTCAACACTCTTTCGGCTGGTGTTGATCTTCTCGCCTACGATGATCAAAATGAACCTCTTCCCTGGTAAGCTCAGCGAGCTCCACGGTTATCTGGCTATGTTCAGCTCATACATCTCAAGCACAGGGAACCATGTTTGAAATCAATTGTAGCAATGCAGAATGGCAATGCGCAATGATAACCAGCAACAAAATGAATGTTTTCCAGCAAACAACCTCTCATACTACTTATTCTGTTTTTGAGTGCAGGTTGACTTGTATTCTTGAGATAGGATAGAATCTGCCGTCCGGGCATGAAAGTTGCTGTTAGTGGGAAAGGTGGGGTAGGGAAGACAATGTTGGTCTCCCTTCTTTCTAAGATATTCAACGAGTCTGGCTATTCTGTTCTGGCCATAGATGCGGATCCCAATGCTACCCTGGCAGCTTCTCTCGGCTTCCCCCATCCAGACGGGATAACTCCCATATCTGAGATGGGAGACCTCATTGAAGAAAGGACGGGAGCACGGCCTGGTCAGGCATCGCCGTACTTCAAATTGAATCCCAAAGTCGATGATATACCGGAGAAATATTGGGTGGAGCATAGCGGGATCAAATTAATGGTGATGGGGCGGTTGAAGAAGGGTGGGACAGGTTGCTATTGTCCCGAAAATGCCTTGCTGGAAGCTCTGGTTGCTCACATACTCCTACGGAGGGACGAGGTAGTCATGATGGATATGGAGGCTGGGATAGAGCATTTTGGGCGGGCGACGGCGAAGGCGGTGGACGAGTTGATAGTGGTGGTAGAACCGGGCAAGGCAAGCGTGGAGACGGCCTTCAGGATAAGAGAGCTGGCAAAGGATATAGGCCTGACAAACGTGAAAGTGGTGGCCAACAAGGTTCGAACTGACCGAGATAAAGACTATCTTGTTGCCGCCATGCCAGATTTTGAATTCTTAGGCTTCATTCCCTACGACCAGACCATAATAGAAGCTGGCCTCGGCAATTTCCCTCTCAGCAATGCAAGCTCTGTGGTCATCGACCAGGTGAAGGACATCGCGGCACGACTCGGTGCCGTTAAGTCGGAGACTATTGGAAAGTCAGCGAACTAACATACAGGAAAGGAGGTTTAGATGACGGCAAAGATAATCTCTGGAACCGAAGTAGCGAAGGAGATCCGGGCTGAATTGACGGAGCGGGTATCTAAGCTAAAGGGGCGGGGCGTAACACCAGGGTTGGTCATGATTCGCGTGGGGGAAGATCCTGCGTCCGTTTCTTACGTCTCGGGTAAGGAGAAGGCGGCGGAGGAGATAGGGGTGTGGTCACAGACCATCGTTTTGCCCGAGAACGCTTCGGAAGAGGAACTCCTCTCCAGAGTAGAGGAAATGAACAAGGCAGAGCACGTCGATGGCATATTGGTCCAGTTGCCATTGCCAAAACACATCAATGCGGACAAAGTGTTGAATCTCATTGATCCGGCCAAAGACGTGGACGGATTCCACCCCGTCAATGTGGGCAAGATGCTTATAGGAGACCCCTATTTCATGCCCTGCACACCACACGGTGCCATGGAGCTAATGATTCGTAGCGGCAATCCCCCGGAAGGCAAGCACGTTGTCATATGTGGTCGAAGCAACATAGTAGGCAAGCCTCTTATGGCCATGCTGGTACAGAAAAACAAGCGTGCCAATGCTACTGTAACGGTCGTCCACACTGGTACGAAAAACATGGCTGAAATCACTAGGCAGGCAGATATCCTGGTTGCCGCAATGGGAGTTGCGGAATCCATCAAAGCAGATATGGTGAAGGAAGGGGCGGTCGTTATTGATGTCGGGGTGAACCGGGTAGGATGGAAGCAAAGCAAGAAGGACCCCACCAAGCAGGTCCCTGACCTCCGGGGCGATGTGGAGTTTGAGACGGTCAAAGAGAAAGCCAGCGCTATTACTCCCGTGCCCGGAGGGGTCGGTCCGATGACCATTACCATGCTTATGGTCAACACAGTGGTAGCAGCCGAGCGCAGGGCTGAGCGCGCGGGCAAATAGGAGATAATAAAACAATATACAGGAAAGGAGGTTATCATGGCTTACGATGCGACAAAACTAAAGGACTGGCAGATTTCGGAAGCTGCCGAAGAAAACATGCCCACCCCGGATGATTGGCGGGAAAGACTGAACCTGCAAAAGGATGAAATCGTTCCCTACGGGCGACTGTGCAGGGTCGACTTCTTGAAGGTCATCGACCGTCTAAAGAGCAAACCTGATGGCAAGTACATCGAGGTAACCGCAATAACACCCACGCCCCTGGGAGAAGGCAAGACAACGACTACTATGGGGATCCTGGAAGGTATGGGCAAGCGAGGTTGGAACGTAGGGGGTTGCATACGTCAACCCTCAGGTGGTCCAAGTATGAATATCAAAGGGACTGCTGCCGGAGGTGGCAATGCACTGCTCATTCCCATGACTGAATTCTCTCTGGGCCTCACCGGCGACATCAACGACATAATGAATGCCCATAACCTGGCCATGGTGGCGCTCACTGCCAGAATGCAGCACGAGCGCAACTACAATGATGAAGAGCTAGCCAAGCGCAGCAGAATGCGCAGGCTGAATGTTGATCCTACCAGGGTGGAGATGGGCTGGATCCTGGACTTCTGCGCACAGAGTCTCAGGAACATCGTGATAGGCCTGGGTGGCCGCATGGACGGCTATACAATGCAATCCAGGTTTGGTATCGCCGTGAGTTCGGAACTTATGGCCATGCTGTCCATTGTCACGGACCTGGCAGACCTGCGTAAGAGGATGGATGAGATTACCGTAGCTTACGACAGGGATGGCAATCCCATTACTACGGGGGACCTGGAGGTGGGGGGTGCCATGACTGCCTGGATGCGCAACACCATCAATCCCACCCTGATGTGCACGGCGGAGTATCAGCCCTGTCTGGTGCATGCTGGACCCTTTGCCAACATCGCCGTGGGACAGTCTTCGGTGATCGGTGATCGCATCGGGCTGAAAATGTTCGATTACCATGTTACCGAGAGCGGCTTTGCAGCCGACATTGGGTTCGAAAAGTTCTGGAACGTAAAATGCCGGCTCAGCGGTCTCAAGCCACATGTGTCAGTCCTAACTACTACCATCAGAGCGCTGAAGATGCACGGCGGCGGCCCCAAGGTAGTGGCTGGCCTGCCCCTTCCTGAATCCTACACCAAGGAGGACCTGGGCTTGTTGGAGAAAGGCCTTCCTAATATGCTCCACCACATCAACACCATCAGGACGTCGGGTATCAATCCTGTAGTGTGCATCAACGCGTTCCACACTGACACTGAGGCGGAGATTGCTATGGTGCGCAAGGCAGCGGAGGCGGCTGGGGCACGTTGTGCGCTTAGCGAGCACTGGCTCAAGGGCGGCGATGGAGCTCTGGAACTGGCAGATACAGTTAAGGAAGCCTGTGAAGAGAAGAATGACTTCCAGTTCCTTTACCCGGAGGACATGAAGCTGCGAGAGCGAGTAGACAAGATTGCCAAAGTTGTCTATGGAGCTGCGGGAGTGGCGTGGAGCCCTGAAGCTGAGGCTAAGGCCAAGATGTTTGAGAGTGACCCTAAATACAACGAATACGCCACAATGATGGTGAAGACGCACCTGAGCCTGACGCACGACCCGACCCTCAAAGGTGTACCCAAGGGATGGGCCCTGCCGATTCGTGATGTGTTGATTTATTCTGGGGCGAAGTTCCTGTGCCCCTGTGCAGGGACAATCAGCCTGATGCCGGGCACCAGCTCCGATCCCGCCTTTAGACGGGTGGACGTTGACACGAAGACCGGCAAAGTACAGGGACTCTTCTAAGCAAGGAACTGGTCTGGGAAGATGAGTTCTGCCCGCAGATTTTGGGTCCCCTGGGGAGAGAACAAGGGGGAAGCTACTGGGAAAAGCTAAATCTGTTTCTTTAACAATTGACGGGAAGAGGGTAAGAGCTGCCCCGGGCGAAAAAGTCCTGTGGGCAGCTCTGGATAATGAAATCTATATACCTAGCCTCTGCGCCATAAGAGAAAAGTGCGAGCCGTTTGCCTCTTGCCGTATCTGTTTTGTGGAGATAGAAGGCAGAGATGCGCCGGTTACAGCCTGCACCACGCCTGTAACTGAAGGCATGGTGGTCAATACCAGAGGGACGAACGCATTAAGGATAGCCCGCACCGCACTGGAATTGCTCCTGGCCAGTCATCCGGTAGATTGCGCCCACTGTTCAAGAACCGGTACTTGCGAACTTCAGAGGATAGCCAAGCATCTGGGCGTGAAGCTCAACACAAAAAGGTTCAGGAAAATCCTGCCTGAGCTACCCGTGGATTCCAGCAGTCCCCTGTTCATTTACGATCCCAACAAGTGTGTTCTCTGTGGCAGATGCGTTTGGGTATGTAAGGAAAAAATGGGCAAAGGAGCCATTGGCTTCGCTCACCGCGGGTTCCGGAGAATAGTCACCACCTTTGGGGATGAACCTGTGGGTAGGTCTGGTTGTGGGGAGTGCGCCGAATGTGTTGCTGTCTGCCCCGTTGGTGCCCTGGTGTTTCGAGAACCTGCATCAACCTCTGGATGATCTAGCCCATCTCCCCCCAGTTCCTGCCCAGCTTGGTATCCACTTTCAAGGGGACACGGAGTTCAACCGCCCCAATCATAAGCTCAGGAACCAGGGATTTCATTTCCTCCAGCTCGTTCTCGGGTACTTCGAACAGCAAATCATCGTGTACCTGTAGCAGCATCTTGCTCCTGAGATTTCGCCTCTGTATTTCCTGGTGCAAGTTTATCATGGCGACCTTAATGATATCGGCGGAGCTGCCCTGTACCGGGGCATTTATGGCCATGCGTTCAGCAGCCTCCCTGACCACCCGGTTTGAGGAATTAATCTCAGGCATGGACCGCCTCCTCCCCAGCACCGTTTGCACATAGCCCAGCTTGCGGGCCTGCTCCTTGGTTGCCTCAAGATATTCCTTTACCTTGGGGTATTTCTCAAAATACAGGGCGATGAACCGGGAAGCCTCCTCCCGGCTGAAGCTGGTAGCCTGCTCCAGCCCGTAATCGCTCATCCCATAGACAATCCCGAAGTTGACCGTCTTGGCATTTCGGCGCATCTCGGCGGTCACCTCATCTATCGGGATGCCGAAGATATTGGAGGCAGTCAGGGCATGGATATCTTCGTCCTGGGCAAAGGATGTGATGAGACCAGGGTCTTGAGACAAATGTGCCAGAGCTCTGAGGTCGATCTGGGAGTAATCGGCGCTCAGAAGGTATGTCCCGGCCGGAGCGACGATGGCTCTCCTTATTTTTCTCCCTACCTCGGCCCTTATCGGAATGTTCTGCAGGTTCGGGTCGCTGGAGGAGAGCCGGCCGGTGGCGGTACCCGTCTGGTTGAAACTGGTGTGCAGCCTCCCCGTTCTGGGGTTAACCAGCAATGGCAGAGTGTCAACATAGGTTGACTTGAACTTACTGAGCTGACGATACCTCAGTATCAGTTCAATTACAGGATGAGTGCCCCTCAGTGCCTCCATGACGGAGGCTTCGGTGGAGTAACCGGTCTTGGTTCTTCGAGACTGGGGTAGATTCAGGTCCCCAAAAAGCACCTTGCCTAGCTGCTGTGGGGAATTGATATTGAATTGATGGCCGACACTGCGGTAGATGTCCTTCTCTAATTCCAGGAGTTGTTGACCGAGTTCCATAGACATCTCACGGAGCAGTTTGGTGTCCAGAAGAATGCCATTGCTCTCCATGGCCACCAAAACCGGAATCAGAGCCATCTCCACATCGGTGAACAGGTGCCACAGTCCCTGGTTACGCAGTTCAGTTTCCAGGTTCTCCTTCAAGCTCCAAAAGATGTTCACGCTGGCGCAGGCATAGTCGGCAGTCTGGTTCACGTCTAGCAGGGACAGCAAGGTTTGTTTTTTCCCGACGCCACATAGTTCAGCGAGGGTTGCTATCTCGGTGCCCAGTTTGTTGAAGGCCAGTGCCTTGAGCTCGAGGGCTTTTTCGCCAAGAAGATAGGCAGCGAGCATAGGGTCGAAATTCAGATTCCTGACTTCTATTCCAAGGGCGGCCAGCGCCCCTATCAGGTGCTTCCCGTTGTAGGCAATCTTGCCTATGCTGTCATCCTCCAGAACTGCTTTGAAGTGGCCGATGGCCTGGGTGAGCGGCAATTGCTGCGGTTGATTCAATCCTTGGTGCCCCACCGGTACATAAAACGCCTTTCCCTGGGCTGGTGATATCGCCACACCTACTAGATCGGCCATCCCGGCCTTTTCGCCCGTGGTTTCGATCTCGATGGCCAGTCGCTCTGCCGTTTTGACTTCGAATATGAGGTCCTCCAAAGCTGTCTCCGTGTTCACCATGTGGCAATTGACTGCAGAAGGCTTGGTGCCCTCGCCTTGTATTTGGGGCAGGCGGGACAGCAATTTGTTGAACTGAAGCTCCTGGAATAGCTTCGCCACCTGGTTCCGATCATAGTGGCTTACCTGGCAGGTTTCCAGGTCCAGCTTGACAGGAACATCCCTGACTAGGGCGGACAGCTCCTTATTCCGGAAAGCCTGGGTGCGGTATTCGCGCAGGGTGTCCTGCAGCTTGCTCGGCGTTATATCATCAAGATGGTCATAGACCCCTTCGAGGCTGACGTACTGCTGGATTAGCCTGGTGGCTGTTTTGGGACCAACACCTGGCAAACCAGGTATATTGTCCGAGACATCGCCGACCAGTGCCTTCAGGTCGGCGAGCTGTTCGGGTTCGACGCCGTATTTTTGCTCTACTGCTTCCTGGTCGTAGAGTATGGTATCCGTGAAGGTCCGTCTGGGAGCCAGGGCCTTTACGCGCGGCAAAACAGCCTGCAGCATGTCGTTGTCCCCGGTGACGATGATACTTTCGATACCCTGCTCATCAGCCTGCTTGCTCAGGGTGCCGAGGACATCATCAGCCTCGAAGCCGTCTATTTCAAAGATGGGAATACAGAAAGCCTCCACCAGCTGATGGACCGTCTTGATCTGGTTTTTCAATTCCTCGGGCACGGTCGGGCGCTGCGCTTTGTATTCCTCGAACAGATCATGCCTGAAGGTCGGAGTAGGACGGTCAAAGGCGACAGCCCAGTGGGTGGGCTTGAAATCAGCAAATACCTTGAGCAAGGTACTGGCAAAGCCGTAGACGGCGTTCACCAGTTCCCCTGTTTGGGGTTGGGTTAGCGGGGGCAGGGCATGGAAGGCGCGGTGTATCAGGGCATTACCGTCAAAGAGCAATAAGAGTGGTTTCTCTCTCTTTGTCACAACCTCATTATACTATGGCTCTACCGAAACCCTAAAAAGTATTAAATCCCGATGACCACACACGAAGGTTTCGAATCTTGAGCCTGCACTAGGTAACATCCGGAAGAGAAAGGGTGCCCCAGAAATCAAGAAGTTTTGCCTCTGAAAGCCGGGGACTCTATGTATCAGGTATCAAGCTGATTGAAAGTTAGATGTGTAAATGATAGTGATATAATACCTACAAGCATATGCAATATTCGGGGGACTGAGACTGAGGGATGCACCAGGATACCCGGCATATATAGTGGTAGGTTTGGACATGACATTGTTATCAATGAGTTCATTCCTGTTTATGCAACCACACTACTGAGATTTGGCACTTTTGCTCGTATCGTTTGCTTTTTGTCGAATTCAATCTATAGAGGTACAAAATGAGCCAGGATAAAACAACCAAACAGATGGTAACTGAGGGGCTGAAAAGTCAGCGAGACATGCCCGTCTACAATGCAGATACCGTTGACAGACTGTCCAGGGAATTCGCAGAATGGAAGAATTCTGCTGTGTCGATTGAAAACAGAAAACACTATCACATAAAGCCAAATCTACTATTAGGCAGTGAGCTACCAAGAGGATTAGTCTATAGTCCAATCGATACAGAATTCTTGGATTATGGTGAAGATCTAGGCCTGCCTGGTAAACATCCTTATACCAGGGGTATTTATTCGGATATGTATCGTGGACGTGAATTTACTATTCGTCAACTTTCGGGTTTTGCCGGTCCAGAAGATACTAACGAAAGAGTTAGGTTTCTGTTAGACAATGGCGCAACCGGTTTGAATATCGTTTTCGACGTTCCAACAATCCAGGAGTACGATTCTGATTCTCCCAGAGCACGGGGACAGGTTGGTATGGGAGGGGTTGCGGTTGATTCCGTGGACGACATGGAGTTACTGTTCAAAGATGTTCCCATAGACAAGGTGAGCGTTTCCCTTGTCACGCATTATCCGACAAACACGGCGATACTGTTTGCCATGTATTTGGTGATGGCCGAAAGAAGAGGGGTCGCGTGGGAAAATCTCAGGGGGTCGGTACAGAATGATATGGTCATGGAAGAAGTTGTACGCGGTGGGCTGGAGTTTATCCCCCCCGGTGAATGTTTCAGGACTCAATGTGACAATATATCGTTCATCAGGACACATGTCCCGAAATGGAATTGTGTCACTTTCAACGGATATAACCTGCGGGAAGCTGGGACTTCGGCTGTGACCGAGACATCTGTAGCGATGGCAAATGCTATTGAGACGCTCAAGGAGTTGGTCGCAAGAGGGCACAGCGCGGAATGGGTAGCGGAGAGGATTAGCTTCTTCTGGGACGTTGCCAACGATTTCTTTGTTGAGATCGCCCGTCTACGCGCAGCAAGAAGATTATGGTATCGAATCATGAAGCACAGGTTTGCGGCCAATAATGAGAGAGCGATGTTGATGAGATGTCACGTACAGACTTCCGGATTGAGCTTGGCGAGTCAAGAACCGATGAACAATATCGTAAGAGCTGCATATCAGGCACTAGCTGCCGTCCTTGGTGGGACCCAGTCCCTACATGTGAGTTCATATGACGAGGCCTATTCAGTGCCGACGGAGGCTGCTTCACTTGTATCTCTCAGGACGCAGCAGATCATCCAGGAAGAAACAGCAGTATCTGCTGTGGTTGATCCTCTTGGGGGGTCCTTCTATATTGAATCTCTGACTGAAGAGTTGGAGAGAAAGATACTCGACGAGATTGATGCAATAGAACAAATGGGCAGTATTGTTGAAGCAATCAACAGAGGTTGGTTGCATAGAAGGATAACAGAGTACGCTCATAACGAGAATAGAATGAAAGCGGAATCGGCGATAAAGCTAGTCGCTCACAATTATCATAAACTGGACGGGAATAGGATGGCACCTGACGTTTTTCGCTATAGAAGTGGTGTGGAAGAGAGGCAACGGAAGAAGATTGAAGAGCTTAAACAGCGAAGAGACAATACTGCTGTCAAAAAGCGGTTGCAGGAATTGCGGGAGGCCTGTCAAAAGCACGAAAACGTATTTCCATATTGCGTTGAAGCCTCGCGAGCGGGTGCAACAGAAGAAGAAATCGCGCAAGTGTTTCGGGAAACATTTGGGTTGTGGCGTCCACCAGAGAATTGGTAGAGGAGAGAATGTAGTATGCAAAGCGACAGTATCAAGATTGTCATCGCTACACTTGGATTGGAAGTGCATTGGAGAGGAGCGGTCACGGTTGCCCAAATGTTGCGTGAATTCGGTGTAGAAGTGGTTTATATCGGCAATGCTTTCCCCGAGGAAATTATCGAAGCTGCTATTCGAGAAGATGTGAGGGCTGTCGGTGTCAGCAGCCTATCAGGCGGACATTTGGTGTTGGGAAGTGATCTGATATATCTTGCTCGTAGGAAAAACATCAAAGATAAAGTCGTTTTTGTAATCGGGGGTGTGTTTCCTCCAGATGAGTACGCTGAATTGATGCAGTTAGGGTTTGATGGTGTTTTTGGCTCCGAGGCAACGGGAGAAGAGATATACAACTTCATTAGAAAAGGAGTGGCGACAAAACTAGATGCTTCGGCCGGTAATTCGATCGCTTAGAAGCATTCCATTCGTATCATTCAGGTTTCTCTTCTTATGATTTGGGCATTCCCAGATATCTAGGGGTCTTTTCCATATACTCCCGATAGGGATCGCCGTATTTCTTAAGACAGTAGCGTTCCTCTTCAACTGCTGCGGTTCTTATCGAAGTCGATTGCAGTACGAAAATCAACAGGAAGACCCAGGATGCAGAAGCGATGCCCACGCTGAGATATATCAACAATGACGCCAAATACATCGGGTGCCTGGAATAACGGTATATCCCCTTTCCGATCGGTAGATTCATCGGTGCCGTAGCAAAGCTGAATGTAGCAGCCGTGAGTACTGCCAGCCCTGCTAAGAAAGTGGCCAGACCGGTATAGAACCACGCCGTGCCCAATTCGAGTGGCAGCAAGATAGAGTATGCGAGAGCCATAACCTCTATCCCCATCGATACATAGCTGACTAACCTGTACTGACGGCCGGCCTTCATTTGAGAAGGCATGCCCGACGCTCTCCGGTATATATCTGGCCCGACAAGCCGCATCGCGAGTGTAGCGACCCAAGGCCAGATCATGAATATCCAGGCGTTCCACAAGCCTATCTCAAAAGGGGGTATGAGCGACACAATGCGCCTCCCTTACCGTGCCTGGCCCTCTTTGCCTTCGGACCGCCGGGCGTAGCGTTTGTTGATCAGACTGCAGCCGCGATAACCTTCCCGCTTAGTCAAGCACATGCGGTCAGGATTCCCTTTTGCAGAGGTCATGCAGCCCCAGCACTGCAGACGAGCAAAGCTATACCACTTTCCACGATTCTCATCATGGATTTCAGCACATAGTTGCAGAGCTATTTCTTCAGGAATAGCATCCATACGATGACCTCTGTGCTGAGATTATTATTGAGCTACGGAAGGATGTCAATACCGGAGTGCCGTCATTGACAATATCGCCATCCAGAGACGATAATTACACGAACATTTCGAGAGTCATTCGATGTCGAGGAAGCTAACGGTAATCCCTGAGCAGTGTTCCGGTTGCAGAATCTGTGAACTCGTATGTGCAACCAGACATTTCGGAGTGAATAATCCCAAGAAGGCGGCCATAAGAATCCTCACCACGTACCCCCAGCCGGTCGTGAGAATGCCCATCGTGTGCAGCCAGTGTAAGGTTCCCGCATGTGCGCAGGTGTGCCCTACCGACAGCCTGCGATGGCTTGATGGTGTTGTGCGACTGGATAAAGAGTATTGCACTTCCTGCTACAAATGCGTGGAAGCCTGTCCTTTTGGAGCAATATACATACATGAAGACTATGATCTGCCCATCAAGTGTGATATGTGCGGGGGAGACCCGGAGTGTGTCAGGAAGTGTCCCACGGGAGCACTCAGGCTCATACCGGAGGCTGCCCTGGGCGAAGCCAGACGTCTGAACAACGTTCTGAGCTACACCCAGATGAAGGAAATTGAGTTCTTTGAGAAGGGCGAAAAGAAAGTCATCCGCTATGCCGAGGTGGGGAAAGAGGAGCTATGAGCGTAAAGAGTGGCTACTTCAGGCGGCACCTGCACGTAGACCTGAGCAAGGGAGTTGCTGAGCGGCGTACCCTTGAGGAAGCCTTTTTGGAGAAGTACATAGGAGGGCGTGGCTTCGGCGCGAAGTTGGTATGGGACAACCTGAGGAGGCTCGGTTTCACCATAGACCCCCTTGGCCCTGAGAATATTCTGGTCGTGGCAGCCGGACCTCTGACCGGGACTTACCTGCCTTCTTCTGGGAAGAACTCGTTCGTATCGATCTCACCGGCTACTGGGCTGTATGGCGATTCTTCCATGGGTGGTGGCTTCGGTACCGAGTTGCGACAAACAGGAATTGATGTCCTGTCCATTGAAGGCAAGGCACCGCAACTATCCGTTCTTTTCATTGACAATGGCGAAACGACAATCCTTCCAATGCCTGAACTGCAAGGAAGAAATTGCCTGGAGGCGGAGGGATTGATTAAGCAGCGGCTGGGTACCCACGCTGTCCATATTGCTACTATAGGCTTGGGGGGCGAGAATATGGTCAGGTTTGCCTGTGTCAACGCCGACTGGAGCCGCAATGCTGGCAGGGCCGGCATGGGTGCAATCATGGGGGCCAAGAACCTCAAGGCAATCGTTGTTCGGGGACATGCAGACCTCCCTGTTTATGATTTGCCCGGGCTAATAGCCGAGGCCGACCAGGCTTTCAAGTATATGCAGGAGCACAAGTACTTCAAGCTCTGGCAACAGCAAGGGCTGATGAACGTCATCGACTATGCCAATGAGAAGGGCATTTTGCCGGCGTACAATTTCAAGGATAGCGTTTTCGCCAGGCACGACCAGATCAACGCCACGACAATGGTAGACCAGTATAAGATAGGAGACAGTGCATGCTTTGGCTGTCCCATGTGTTGCGGCAATATTTGCCTCGTCAAGAGTGGGAAATATGCCGGTACGGTAGTTGAAGGACCCGAATATGAGACCTGTGCCATGCTGGGATCGAATCTGGGACTTGACAACTTCGCTGCGATACTCTCTGCAACGCGATTGTGTGATGAACTGGGTGTAGATACAATCTCTACAGGTAACATCGTGGCGGCTACAATAGAAGGATATGAAAAGGGGATTGTGTCGCTAAGCGACCTCGATGGCGAGGAGATTGCCTGGGGAGATGAGGATGCCATCTTGGGGTTAATACAGAAAATCGCTAGCCGGGAGGGGGTCGGCGATATCCTTGCTGATGGCTCGCGTCGTATCATCCAGGAATGGCCCGAAATGGACAAAGTCATTCTCCAGGTCAAGGGCCTTGAGCAATCGGCCTACGACAGCCGACCGAGCATCTCCATGGGTCTGGCCTATGCTACCTCGGACATAGGCGCGCATCATACGCGGGCTTGGACTGTTGCCAAGGAAATGGAAGAGGGCCAGAACTGGACTGACGACGAAAAGGTTGACATCGTGATATATCACCAGACAGTACGCCCCTTGTTTGACATGCTCGGTGTCTGCCGGTTGCCCTGGATTGAGCTTGGGCTGAGCGAGCAGCACTATGCGAACTTCTACAAATACGTTACCGGAAACGAAGTGCCCCTTGACGATCTCTTGGGGCTCTCCAATGACATATACGACCTGACAAGGCTGATAAACTGTCGTCTCGGCATGAATCACAAAGACGATAGACTTCCCTATAAGGTTTGGGCTAACCCCCCTCTTACAGGTCCAAACGCAGGCCGGGTGATCGACCAGGAAGACTTTCGGAAGCTTCTTTCTCTGTACCGTAAGAGGCGCGGTTGGGATGAAAACGGCGTTCCTCCGGCCCAGGTAGCAGAGAAGTTCTCAGACTAGCCGTCCAATTCCGCCTCGAACCGGCACAGGTGATGGCTGCCCCAGCGACGCAGTCAATGTTAAAATAGACGCTCTCTGGGTTGCTTAGCCTTATCGGTTGCCTTTGTTCTGGATAACCTATGGAAGCCAGGTTCATCGTAGATAACAATGTTGGAAAGCTTGCTCACTGGCTGAGGCTGATTGGCTACGATACTCTAATATTCAAGCAAAAAGACGACAACAGGATGATTAGCACCGCGCTTGATGAGGATAGGGTGGTTCTGACTAAGGACGCTGAATTCATGAAAAGGCGCCTGGTCACCAGTGGCAGACTCAAAGCCGTACTCGTTGAACAGGATGAGCCTAGAAGCCAGATAAAAGACGTGGTCGAAGCTTTGAAGCTGGACTATAATTTCAAGCCCTTTTCACTTTGCTTGGAGTGCAACCAACCTTTAGTGCCCCGGACCAGAGAAGAGGTGCAAAATCTGGTTCCCACACATGTATTCCAAACCCAAACTCACTACACGCAATGTCCTGCCTGCCATCGTATCTACTGGCCGGGCACGCATTGGCAGGCAATGGTCAGGAAACTACGGGATTTGCAGCGAGAGAGCGGCACAGATCCTACTCCTGACTAGTGCTCGTTTTCCCGTACCAGGATTCGGTGGTAGCACGGATTAGCTAGTAGTGGTATACTCAGCCCGTGCAACCGGGGGAGTAGAGGTAAGACCAACCGCCTATGTTGTTAGCAATTGATATCGGGAACACAAACATCAAGCTTGGCATATTCGATGGGGATAGGCTGAAAGCCACTTGGAACCTAGCCACCGACATTAATCGCACTGCAGATGAATACAGCGGGATACTGTTCAATCTCATGGAGAGAGAAGGAGTATCGCGCGCGAAGGTCACTGGAGCAGCGTTATGTGGTGTGGTGCCACCGTTGTTGCACACATTCACGGAACTCTGTGAGAAATATCTTAGTAGTGAGCCCCTGGTGGTGGAAGCCGGCGTTAAGACAGGTATGAGGATCCGCTTGGATAATCCTCGTGAGGCCGGCACCGACCGTGTCGTCAATGCCGTGGCTGCTCAAAACCTTTATGGGAAGCCACTAATAATCATCGACCTGGGCACTGCTACCACCTTCGACATTGTATCGAAGGAAGGTGACTATCTAGGTGGTGCCATCGCCCCGGGCATTAACATTGCAAGTGAAGCATTGTTTACCCGCACTGCTGTACTGCCTCGTATAGAACTAATCCGTCCTAGGCAAGTTATCGGTAGAAATACTGTGTCCGCAATGCAGTCGGGTATCATATTTGGCTACATCGACCTTATCGAGGGCATGATCCGGCGTATAGAGCAGGAACTGGGCACTGAGGTCAAAGTAGTGGCTACCGGCGGCCAGGCTTATCCCTTTGCTGAACAGATAGCAGCTATTGATGTAATAAACCCGAATCTGACCTTAACCGGATTGCGGCTCATATATGAGATGAATAGGGAGCAGTAGTAATGCTCGGCAATAAGACCATAGTGCTGGGAGTAACGGGGGGCATTGCTGCCTACAAGGCCGCAGAGATCGCGAGCCAGCTAACCCAGGCGGGGGCCATGGTGAACGTAGTTATGACGGAAGAAGCCATCCAGTTCGTGACACCTGTTACCTTCCGTGCACTGACCGGGGGTCCCGTGGTTACCGAGATGTTTGACCTGACTTCGGAATTCAGCATTGAACATGTTGCCCTGGCCAAGGCCGCTGATATAGTAGTCATTGCGCCCGCTACAGCTAACATCATTGCCAAGCTGGCTGCTGGCATTGCTGATGACATGCTGTGCTGCACGGTGCTGGCTACTAGGGCACCCGTGCTTATTGCTCCGGCTATGGAAACCGATATGTACAGTAATCCGGTCACCCAGGACAACCTGGCCAAACTGAAGGCTCGCGGCTTCGTCGCTATTGGCCCGGCCACCGGGCGGTTAGCTTCTGGTGAAGAAGGTCTGGGGCGACTCGCTGACATCGGTGATATCATGGGGAGCATCTGTCAGTTATTGGGGAGGGGTGGAGACTTTGCTGGCAGTCACATTTTGATTTCTGCGGGTGGTACTCGGGAGCCTATTGACCCGGTTCGCTATATCGGCAATCGGTCATCGGGGAAGATGGGCTATGCCTTGGCCGAGGCGGCACGCGACCGGGGAGCCACAGTTACATTGGTTACGGTAGCCGGTGCGTTGCGGGAGCCGGTGGGGGTTGATGTGGTCAAGGTCAATACAGCTCAGGAGATGTACCATGCAGTAAAGGATCTGGCTCCCCAGGCTGATGCTCTGATTATGGCCGCAGCCGTAGCCGATTATCGCCCCAAGAGGACGGCCAGAGAGAAGATTAAGAAGGGAGAGTCAGGCCTAACCTTGCAGTTGGAATTTACCAAGGATATCTTAGGCAGTGTCAAAGGAGACTTCGTCAGAGTGGGCTTCGCTGCCGAAAGCAGTAATCTGGTTAAGAATGCTAAGGAGAAACTGCAGCAAAAGGAACTCGACTTTATCGTGGCTAACGATATTACTTCTAGGGATAGCGGATTTGAGGCCGACCTTAACGAAGTGACTGTGATTGACCGAGAGGGCAAGATTGATAATCTGCCTCTCTTGCCCAAGAGGGAGATCGCCGAAATGATCTTGGACCGGGTGGTTGTGCTTTTACCAAGGCTCAAGTCCCACCAACCGAGCAAGCCTTGAATCTGTTCAGATACCCAGATTTCTTCTAGGTGGCAGCTGATAACTGGGATAGGTCTGGAGCTTATGCCTGAAATGCCTAAAGCCTACGAGCCAGGCAGAATAGAGAAGAAGTGGTATGATTTCTGGCTCAAGCAGGGTTATTTCACTCCTGTAATATACCCCAATAGAAAGCCCTTCGTCATTATTATGCCGCCCACCAATGTTACCGGAGAACTCCATCTGGGGCATGCTCTGACCGCAACCCTGGAGGATATCATGGTCAGGTGGCATAGGATGAAAGGTGACCCTACCTTGTGGCTACCGGGGACTGACCATGCCGGCATCGCTACACAAGTAGTTGTGGAGCAGCAGCTGGCCAGAAAAGGGCAAGCCAAGGAGGAGATAGGCAGAGAGAATTTCACCAAGTTGACCTGGGAATGGGCAAACAAGAGTCGGGCGGATATCAGACGCCAGCATCAACTCTTGGGGGCTTCTTGTGATTGGACCAGGGAGTGCTTCACTCTGGATGAAGGTCCGAGCAGGGCTGTGCGGACTGCCTTTGTACGTCTGTACGACAAGGGGTTGGTCTACCGCGGGGAGCGCATGATTAACTGGTGTCCCCGTTGCCAGACCGCCCTATCCGATCTCGAGGTAGAGCACAGAGATATTGTTGGACATCTTTACTATATCCGATATCCTTTGACTCGAGGGGAGGGCTTCGTTACTGTAGCTACCACTCGTCCAGAGACTTTCCTTGGCGACACAGCCGTGGCGGTTAATCCTGAAGATGAACGCTATGAGCACCTGATAGGCGAAAGTGTCACCCTCCCCATCATAAGGAAGGAAATTCCCATAATCAGTGACGAGGCTGTCGATACTTCCTTCGGCACCGGAGCATTGAAGATAACTCCCGCTCACGATCCCACGGACCTTGAAGTAGCCCAGAGACACAATTTGCCGCTGGCGAATATCCTGAACACCGACGCTACAATGAATGAAGATGCAGGACCGTATCAAGGACTGGAGAGATTTGTCTGCCGGGATAGAGTGTTGACTAACCTTGAAGAGCAAGGACTTTTGGAGAAGACCGAGCCCTACTCGCATTCGGTAGGGCATTGTTCTCGTTGCCAGACCATGATTGAACCTAGACTCAGCCTGCAGTGGTTTGTCCGGACTCAACCCTTGGCTGAGGCTGCTATCAAGGTTGTTAGAGAGGGCAGCATCACCATAATTCCAGAACACTTCACCAAGATATATTTTGACTGGATGGAGAATATCAGGGACTGGTGCATCAGCCGACAACTCTGGTGGGGACATCGCATCCCGGTGTGGTATTGCCAGGATTGTGGCAAGGTTACTGCCTCCATTGATGAACCCGTAGCTTGTGTGTATTGTGGTTCCAAACGTATCGTTCAAGACCCTGATGTCCTTGACACTTGGTTCAGTTCAGCTCTATGGACACATTCTACGCTTGGCTGGCCAGAGAACACTGATGACCTCCGTTATTTCTATCCCGGCTCGGTAATGGAAACAGGTTACGACATCCTTTTCTTCTGGGTTGCCAGGATGATTATGATGGGCCTGCAGGATACCGGCGAGATACCTTTCCACACCGTCTATCTGCATGGCCTGATTCGGGATGAAAGTGGAGAAAAGATGAGCAAACTGCGAGGGAATGTCATAAACCCTGCTGAGGCAATAGACCGGTACGGTGTTGATGCTCTGCGCTTTGCGCTGACCACCGGCAGTTCACCAGGCAATGACATAAATGTGGGCAAAGACAAGTTGCAGGCTGCCCGCAACTTCGTCAACAAGCTGTGGAACGCCACCAGATTTATCCTTCAGAGCCTCGATGCCGACAGAACGGAATCTGGGGCACCTGAGCATCCGTCTGGGCGGGCGCTTGGCCCGCAGAGAATAGAAGACCAATGGATCAATAGCCAGCTCAGCCGGCTTATCCACAACGTCATCGAACTGATGCAGGGTTTCCAATTTGGTGAAGCGGAGCAGCAGATTTACGATTTTGTCTGGTCGAAGTTCTGCGATTGGTATATTGAAATTGCCAAGATACGTCTACGTGCTCAACTTACGCCGTCACCGTTACCTATCTTGGTCAACACATTGGAAGAATCGTTGCGTCTCTTGCATCCATTCATGCCTTTCGTCACTGAGGAACTGTGGCAGAATTTGAATCAGCACCTACCTTCCAGAACAGGGGTTCCGGCTTCCGTAATGTTAGCTCCTTATCCCACGGATGATGAAGGATGCTACGCTCCCGAAGCAGAACGAGTGATGGATTCCGTAATAGAGATTATCCGCTCTATTCGAAATGTTCGGGCTCAACACGAAGTGAAGCCGGACAAGTGGATCGAAGCCCAGGTCTACGCTGGTGAGCTTCTCTCAGATCTTATCACTGAATCAAATATGATAGAAACGCTGGCCAGAGTCCGACCTTTAACAATGGTGGCTCGCCGGGAGAGGAAACCACCTGAAGGCGAAGCCGTCGTTCTAGTATTGAAAGAGGCTGAGGTGGTTTTGCCTCTGGCCGGTATGATAGACCGGCTTGCTGAACAGCAACGGCTGCTGAAAGAAAGTGAGGAAATCAAGGTGAGAATTTCTCAACTTGATGCCAGGCTCAAAGACGATGCCTTCCTAAGCAAAGCGCCAGCTCACGTTGTTGAAAAAGAGAAACAGAAGTTCGCTGTGCTCGAGGACAGACTGAAAAGACTACAACAGGAGTTGTCTCAGTTGAACTCCCCATCGAGTGAGAGCTGATACGTTTCAGCCTTGGGGAACGATGGGCCCATTAGCTTAGCTTTTAGGTCTAGTGTCTGGTACAACTTTGTCAGGGCTTTCTTGGTGTCGCTGGCTACGCGGGACTTGTCGCGCATTCTCATGCGATATTTGAATAGCCAATAGGTGAATTCATTCAACTGGCTGAGGCTCATGGACCTGCGGTGAGGGTAACGCCTCTCCTTCCTGAACTGTTTAATAAGGGTGGTTTGAGGGGCACCGTAAATTCGCTGGTAAGCCTCATCGACTGTTCCATTGTCGTTGTTCAAGCCCAGGACTCTCTTTTTCTTTCGTATCTCCTCGGCTATAGCTAAAATCAGGAACCTTTCCACCAGAATGCCATAGAAATAGTTGAGATAAGTCTGGTACTTGGAGGGACCAATCAGGTCCCTGAACTCGCCTTTAGATAACTTAACTGGCGGTAGCTCAAAGAAGAGAAGATTGGTCCGCTCCTTATCCGGAACAAGCCCGTCCAGCTCTTCACACAACCTCTCTGCCAGGGCCAGCCAGTCGAACGCCTCGTTGTCCACAAGATAGGCATAGTGGCGCCCGTCATAAAGCTCTTCAGAGCTACTCCATAGCCGAACGGCTTCCAGCAAGGCCACATACCAGCTCTTGCCTTCAGAAATAGCACTCTTCAGCCTCTTGATTGCTTGAGTATCTCCAGTGGACACTCCAGCCACCTCCGCAATTATTGTGGGAAATTGCATTCATATTATAGCCTCACCTGTCTGAAGACTCAAACGGCAGCATGCGTTCTGAGGCGAATTGACAGGCGACAGTGCTTTGAGCTAATATCTGTTGCTTGTGGGAATTAGCTTGGAGCACAATCCGACCCTTTCCAAAGCAGCAGATGCCTTTCTAGAGAGTCTACCATCGGAAGAAAGGGGTCGAACGCAGGCCGAAATATCCAAGTTTGTTAGGTGGCTTGGCTCATCCAGGCGCGTGCAGGAGATTAGCCCAGTTGATGTAGCCAGCTATGGCGAACAGATTACCCCGTCGGCAGTCAAGCCGCTGAGATCGTTTTTCACTTACGTTCGGAAAAAAGGATTCACCAGAACGAGCTTGGCTTCCCACCTCAGGGCCCGCAGAGTCTCTCCGAAAGCAAGCGTCTCCTGGCACATCCCTCGGACTGGAGCTACTCTGACTGCAGAAGGTTATGCCAGATTAGAATCGGAACTAGCCAGTCTGAAAGACCAGCTACCTGAAGTTATTAATGAGATGCAGAGGGCGGCGGCGGACAAGGATTTTTCGGAAAATGCCCCTTTGGCAGCAGCCAGGGAACGAAAGGCACATCTAGAAGGAAGGATCAAAGAGTTGGAGGCAATGTTGAATCTGGCCAGCATAGCGGGGAAAAACCAGGAAATATCCCGGGCGAAATTTGGAGACACGGTGGTGCTTTGTGACTTGTCTTCAGGCAAGGAACTTAGCTATGATCTGGTTGACCCACGGGAGGCAAATCCTGCCAGAGGCAAACTCTCCGTTACTTCGCCCCTGGGCAAGGTTGTCCTGGACAAAGAAAAAGGGCAGACGGTTGAAGTTGTGGCTCCTGCCGGTACGTTTTGCTATCGCATCGAAGACATTGTGAACGCAAACGAATAACAGGCCTCGACTTCGGCCTAATCTTTTGCTTCCTTCCACTCGGTTCGGAGTTGCTTTCATTGTTCCCTCCATTTTGTGGCGAAGTGGTCAGTTCTGTTTTTCTTTGTGGAACCCTGCAAAGCATCCACCAGACGGTTCTTGGTTGGGTTTTGCTGCGCCCCAAGCATGGTCTTGGCACGACCTCCAGATTTTGTTGATGCGTACTATCTGTGGCATAATGAATTAGGTTGTGGGGACCGGAGGGATCGCATAGTGGTCTAGTGCGGGCGCCTGCTAAGCGCTTACTCCGAGTAATCGGGGTCGAGGGTTCGAATCCCTCTCCCTCCGCCACTACAGTTCGTCATGAGCTTCCCTGAAGGCCAGTCAGTTTCTTGCCTTCCTCCAGCAGTTCTCTTGCCCTTTCCAGGCTTTCGGCTTCCGAGTAGATGCGCACCAGCGGCTCCGTGCCGGAAAAGCGGATGAGCAGCCATGACTCATCGCCGAGGAAGAAGCGAAACCCCTCGGTGGTATCCACTCGGGTCACCTTCGAACCGGCTATGGTATCCGGGGAACTGGAGCTCAGGCGATCTACGATTGTGTTACGCTTAGCTGCGGGGATATGAAAATCCAAACGGTCATAGTAGTGAGGTCCAACTTTGCTGTACAGGTAGTCAAGAAGCTGGGATGGTGTTTTCCCCGTTTTCGCCATGAAGTCAAGGAAGTAGAGCCCAGCAAGTATGGCATCCCTTTCCGGGACATGACCACGAAAGCCATAGCCGCCACTCTCCTCTCCACCAATAATGGCGTTTTTCTCCATCATCAAGGGAGCCACATATTTGAATCCCACTGCAGTCTCGTATACAGGCACATCAAAGATTCTGCCCAGACGGGAAAGCATGGTCGTGGAAGTCAATGTCTTTATCATGGGGCCGCGCTCACCACGGACTTCTAGTAGATATAGACAAAGCAAGGCGAAAGTCTGGTGCTGGGTCAAGAACTGCCCATTTTCGTCTATGATGCCAATGCGGTCAGCGTCGCCGTCGGTGGCTATGCCCACGTCAGCCTTTTTCTCAACGACCAGCCGCGAGAGCTGGGTCAAGTTCTTGGCAATCGGTTCGGGCTGAATTTGAGGGAATGAGGGGTTTCGTTCAGCGTTGATCTCGGTGATTTCCAGGTAGCCATCCTCAAGGATTGTCTTGAAGTAGCCAATGCCAGCACCGTACATAGAGTCGACTACGATATGCAGTTTCTGATGACGTAGCTCATCTAATTCGACAAACTGGCTAAGACGATTCAAGTAGGGAGGGGACGCGTCTAGGTAATCAACAAGCCCCTTTTCCAAGGCCCTTTCTAGGGCGACCCTTTTCACACTGTTTCCTGGCGTCTTTGTTTCACGGGAGGTGATCTGGGTGAGCGAAGCAATGTTTGCCTCTATTTGCGCGATGATCTCGCCGGAAGCGCTTGCCCCCTCCTGAGATTTGTATTTGAATCCGTTCCATGAACCAGGGTTGTGGCTGGCAGTTATTACAATACCGCCTGCAGAGCTGGTAGCCAGGACTGTGAAGCTCACCACAGGCGTAGGAGCTGATTTGAGGCAGAGGTGGACTTTGATATCGTTGCCTGCTATCACCTCGGCAGCGGCAGCAGCAAAATCTTCTGAGGCGAAACGGGTATCGTAGCCAACCACCAGACCTTGTTTATCGAGTCCGTTTTGCTTCAGGTATTCTGCTACGGCTTGAGAGCAAATACGCACATTGTCGAATGTGAAATCCTCGGCGATAATCCCTCGCCACCCGTCAGTGCCGAATTTGATTGGGCTACCCACCATACTCTACTGATCACGCGCCTCTTCTGCTCGCAGAATCAGAAGATACGCAGTCGATTGTTTGACCTTTGCTCGCCGTGATTATCGTCCACATCAACAGAAACGTCAAGTCACGACAAGTCGGGCCATGCAATGTGATCAAGAGACTGAACGTCTCAGTTTTCCCCAGGGTCCCTGAAGATTTGCATTCCTGAAAATTCTTATTGTTCCTCCCGAATCTTCGGGGCTTGCACGTGATATTAGAAAAGTAATATTGTGTTATGGTATTGTATTATCGTGCAACCGACGGCAACGGCCAATTTTCCCCAAAGGTGAACTTGAGAGACTGCTGATAATGTGTTAGGTTGTATTTAGCTTTTTGGAAAAACCAAATTACTACAGGCTATAGGAAAAGGAGCGCAAAGTGAAAATACTCTTAGTTTATCCCCGGTATCCTGACACCTTCTGGAGTTTCAGGCACGCCCTGAAATTTCTCTTCAAAAAGGCGACATTTCCGCCTTTGGGCCTATTGACCGTAGCCGCAATGCTTCCGCAGGAGTGGGAGAAGAAGCTTGTAGATCTGAATACGACAAACCTTACAGACAAAGACATCAAGTGGGCTGATTACGTATTTATGAGTGCTATGGTGGTGCAGGACGATTCGGCCAGGGAAGTTCTTGACAGATGCAGGAAACTCGGAACCAAGACTGTTGGTGGGGGTCCCGTTTTTTCCGTTGGGTACGAGGAATTTGGTCACGAGGATGTGGACCACCTGATATCCAACGAAGCCGAAGATCTACTGCCCCTCTTTATAGAGGATTTGAAGAATGGATGCGCCAAGCATAGCTATGCGTCCGCAGTATTTCCGGATATAAAGAAGACTCCTGCACCTTTATGGTCGCTAATCGACATGAAGAAATACCAGGCAATGAGCATCCAGTATTCGCGAGGATGCCCGTTCAACTGCGAATTCTGCGACATCGTCATAATGAATGGACATGTGCCACGAACTAAAGATGCCGGTCAGATAGTGGCCGAATTGGATGCACTGTACGATATGGGATGGAGAGCCAACGTGTTCTTTGTCGATGACAATTTCATTGGCAATAAGCGGAAGCTGAAGTCGGAGATCCTACCGGCAATAATTAGGTGGATGGAGGAAAGGCATCATCCCTTTTCGTTTTTCACCGAAGCGTCCATAAATCTTGCCGATGACGAAGAGCTAATGCGCCTGATGGTCAAGGCGGGGTTTGACACCGTGTTTGTGGGCATCGAAAGCCCCAATGAAGAAAGCCTGGTCGAGTGTAACAAGATGCCCAACAAGGGCCGTGATTTGTTGGCGTCGGTTAAGAAGATACAGAACCACGGCCTACAAGTACAGGGCGGATTCATCCTCGGTTTTGATAGTGACCCACTTTCCATTTTCAAGACTCATATCGATTTTATTCAGAAGAGCGGAATTGTCACCGCTATGGTTGGTGTGCTGATGGCACCTCCGGGGACAAAGCTATACAAACGTCTAAAAGAAGAAAACCGTCTGCTACCGGGCGGTACAGGGGACAATACGGATGGTTCGACTAACTTCATCCCTAAGATGGGCTACGAAGCGCTCGCCAAGGGCTATAAGCAGGTTGTAGATACGATATATGCACCCAAGCCATACTATGAACGTATCATAACGTTTCTGAAGGAATACAGACCTGGCAGCCACGCAAAGATCAAATTCTCTGTGCTCCATGTCATAGCGTTTATCAGGTCAACGTGGGTGTTGGGGGTTCAGGAAAGAGGTCGATTCCATTACTGGAAGTTGTTTGTGTGGACTTTGCTGAAGAAACCGCAGACTTTTCCTCTATCCATGACGCTTGCTGCTCAGGGATTTCATTTCCGCAAGGTCGCCAAGGAAATACGCGGACACTTCGCAGGCGACATCCCGGGCTGGAGCAAGCAACAAGGTTAGCAGGCACAGGTCACTGGTCACGGTCGGAATCCACTTGTCAGATGTTCTCGCCCTGGAAGATGCCCCCATAGCCCCGGGCCACCTTGCGACTCAGAAGGAAGAAGACCATCTGAATAATTCGAGCATTCTTGTGTACGCGAAATCCCTGTGAATTGTAGACCACCATCAGAGATTGCGACCGGCCCGAATAGCCGGCGTCCCAAACCGCACTATGAATGCTGACGCCACAGCGCAGGAGACTTGACCGGGGTGCTGCCAGAGCCACTACGTTGGTGGGAAGGTGTACCACCTCATTGTACGTAACTAGGTAGCAACCCGGCAAAAGGTCTATCCTGCCCAGTCCATCAAAGACTAGGGGCGAAGTACTGGAGAGGACTCTGCTTTCATTGTCGAGTCCCAGGCTGCCGGCGGAAGAAAGCAAGGCTATTTCCTTGAGTGTCAGATCTATGCCGTTGGGTTGAACCTGCTGCTCAACATCACATAGGTTCTCCACCAGCGGGGGGCTTGCCTTCAGCATTTTGAGGATGTCTTCTCTGGAGAGAATACCAGCCATTGATTCACCAACAGACCGCAATCCTGAAGACCAGGCTACGGCTATTCAGTATAATCCATGCTAGCGCGCCAGACAAGAAGTTGCAGCTATGCTTAGCGGGGCGACCAAGCTTACCCTGCGCATCACTCCTTTTTATCGGTGCAGCCTTGCACCTCTTTCTTGAGTAGATAGAATGAAGGCCTGCGATGAATTCGACGGGAAAGGGCGTGGTAGGGCATAGGATTCTCACTATGATAGTTTGGTAAATCCTGATAATATAGGTACCAGTATTATTCACTTGTCAGACCTGTGTGAATCGTGAGAGTAGTAGCAATCGTTGGCATGGCAGGTGCGGGCAAGTCAGAAGTGGCTAGGGTATTCCATCAGCATGGCTTCAAGAAAGTGCGGTTTGGAGATATTACGGACGAAGAGCTCAAGACTAGGAACTTGGTGACGAATGAGGAAAACGAGCGTTGTGTCAGGGAGCAACTTAGGAACGCACACGGCATGGCTGCTTACGCCAAACTGAACTTGCCCAGAATTGACGATTTACTGAAATCATCGAACGTCGTGGTGGATGGACTCTACTCTTGGGAAGAGTATGTTCTATTGAGAGAATACTATGGCAAGCAGTTCACCACGGTTGCGGTCTGGGCATCTCCCGCAACCAGGCATAGGAGGCTTTCCAGTAGAACAAGGCGACCCTTAACATCGGTAGAGGCAGCCATCCGAGACACGTCAGAGATAGAGAATACCAACAAGGGTGGACCGATTGCCATGGCTGACTTCACCGTGGTGAACGAAGCTTCGTTGGAGGAATTGGAGAGGCAGACGAGCAGCGTCATATCGAGTTTGCAGTGAGAAAGATAACCAGGCCAGACATTGACGAGTATTTCCTCAAGGTAGCTTCCGTGGTGGCGGAGCGGTCTACCTGCCGGCGCCACCACGTCGGTGCTGTGGCGGTGAAGGGCAAGCACATATTGGCTACCGGCTATAACGGGGCTGCTGCCGGCCTTAAGGACTGTCTTGAACTCGGCTGCCTCAGGGATGAGTTGCGAATAGAAACCGGAACCAGGCAAGAGATATGCCGGGGCATACATGCCGAGCAGAATGTCATTATCCAGGCATCACTTCACGGCGTTAGCTTGGAAGGCAGCACCATCTACTGTACGCACACTCCTTGTGTTCTCTGTGCGAAGATGCTGGCCAATGCCAGAATAAGACGCTTCGTCACCTTTGGCAACTATGCTGATGATGCCTTCATAGACCTGTTCCAGGAAGCCGGGATAGAATTCGTGCTACACGAAAGCCCGGCCTCTGAGATAGCTCATCTCCCCTGAAGTAGAGTCTCTTTCCTTTTGTCATCATATCCGCTGGGTTCGATGGTCGGACTACAACCTATTGACAAATAATCTTCATCATGTGACAATTAACACCAAGCTCGGGTGCGCCCTGAGTGATAGTTGAGCGGGCGGTGGACTGCGTGTCTGCCGCTATTTTATTTCGAGTAGCGTATGAGAGTCTGCATTTTCGTGGATGGAGAAAACTTTCGACACTCCATAGTCGAACTGTTTCCGCGGTTTCGTCAGGAAAGCTATTTGCCTAAATCGGCGAGATGGACAGACTTGTTCGACTGGATAGTGAGAAGCGTGGTCGATGGTGGAGAACGCATCAGGACCTACTGGTACGTTATCGAGTCCTTGGATTTCTTCCCATATCGATTTCCTGATCCCGTAAGAGCACAGAAACAATTATACAGGGTTTTGTCGAATTACGAATTGTATCGGAAGGAACTCGATGCTCTCGCTCCCGAGAATCGTGTTACTCGTATGGCAGAGATTGTTAGCGAACTAAGACAGCGTAGCAACACTATGCGAGATCGGTTCGACGGGTGGATTGCAGTGCAAAATGGGATAGCAACAAAGCACAAGGGTATTGAGTTTCGCCGGGCTGGTGCTATGACATACAATCTCTTCGACAAATCACTGGGTGCCGAAAAAGCAGTAGACGTGAAGTTAGCATGCGATATGATTATACTTCGGGATATTTATGACGTAGCGGTCATAGTGTCTGGGGATCAGGATTATGTGCCTGCCGTGGAGGTATTGAAAGACTATGGTAAAAGGGTCGTTAACGTGGCATTCAAGACCCGGTCTGGGGTACTGCTGCCAGGTGGGGCCAGAAGGCTTAACCAAATGACCGATTGGAGTCTTGGCATTGAGTTTGCCTCTCTTGCTGAGTATCTACAGATAGGCAAGTCATCTAAGCGCAAGTAGCCTTGCGTACAAGTACCCAAGCTGTGGTTTAGCCGGCAATTCAGAATTTCGTGCGATTTATGCAACGGGGCTGCCGGAAACGCCTACCGTACCCTGCCCCTCGCAAGGGAGGCGAATACGGCGCCCAAGCCAAGAACGGCGAAGATGATGAAGCACGTTCTCACGCTTTCCTGGAAGAGGGGATAGTGCTCGGGTGTGATTTCAACTCTTCCTATGTATAGGGCAAACATTAGCATAGCGATTCCCATGCTGAGGGACATGCCGACCTGTCGCATGGTTGCCAGCGTTGCCGAGGCTACCCCGTATGCGGTATTTGGCGCGGAGGTCATCACCGCGTTGGTGTTGGGAGAGGAGAAAAAGGCATAGCCACAGCCGACCAGAATCAAGTTGCCTACGATGAAATCCACGGGCGTTGCCTCATTTATGAAGATGAAGATCACCAGTCCTACCGTGGTCAATGCCATTCCTGCGGAAGCAATTATTCTTGGTTCAATCCTGTCAGAGAGCCTGCCGGCAAGCGGAGAAAGGACAGCCTGCATGGCGGGCATGGCTACGAGAATCAAGCCGGCGGTTTCAGGATTGAATCCCTTCACATACTGCAAGTAGAGGCTCATGAGGAAGGTAATAGCGAACGTAGCACTGTAATGGATCAACGCTGCCACGTTAGACAGGGTGAAGGCTTTGCTGTCCATAAATAGTCTCACATCGAGGACAGGGCTCTTTGTTCTCACCTCCCATCTGGTGAACACCACCAGCCCTACGATGCCACCGACAATCAACCATACACCCGACATGTCCGGGAGGCGGGTAAAGCCATATACCAGCGCTACAAGGCCGAGGCTGTAGATTATGGAGCCGGCAAAATCGAATCTCTGGCCCTTTGCCCCGGTCCACTCGCCTTTTAGCTTCCATAAGACGACGCCCAGAACTACCAATCCCAGCGATGCGCTCAGAAAGAAGATGCTTCTCCAGCCAAGACGTTGGGTGAGTATGCCGCCTAGGGCGGGGCCAAGCGAAAGGCCAAGATATGTTGCCGCCACATTTATTCCCAGGGCTCTTCCCCTCTGGTTGGCGGGAAATACTGTAGTAACCAATGCTACCGCAGTTCCCGCCAGCATGGCGCCGCCGATTCCTTGGAATACCCGGCAGGAGATAAGCACCACCGCAGACTGTGCCATTCCTGAAAAGAAAGACGACAGCGTGAAAATGACTACGCCGATGCTGAAGATTTTCTTCCTGCCATAGATATCTGCTATTCTGCCGAAGGGGACCAGAAGAGCTGCCGAGGACAACAGGTAGGCGGTGGCAACCCAGCTCAGAGTGATTGCATCCAATGAAAGCTCTCTGCCGAGTCTCGGCAGAGCAATATTCACGGCGGAAGCCATGAAGGGAAAGACGAAGGAAGCCATGGTGGCAACCAGGAGGACCAGGTTCTTGCCCGTACCATGCCCCTCAGGATCGTCCATAATCAGCCAGTTTAACCTATCTACTGTTGACTCTGCCAGTACCAGGTGGCACTGTTCAAACAGTGTTTGTCCGCTGCACAGTCCTGTTGCACCATAAGGTGACGAAGTGGAAACACAAGGGTAACATTTGCCTTGCACCAAACATAGCTATAAACTTCTGGTTGTCCGTGGATTCGCAGCAGGGATTGTAGTGAACGCGAAGATGTTTTCGACAAAGGCAGGGGCTACCAAGCTGTTGATTGCCGTAGTCGTCGGATTGATAGTATTCAAGGTATTAGTCAGCTGGGCGACCGGCAGTATCAGCATACTGGCTCAGGCGGCCGATAGTCTGTTTGATTTGTCTGCTGCAGTGATTACGTTCTTTGCCATCCGCATTGCGGCTAGACCAGCTGACTCGACACATCCGTACGGCCATGGGAAAGTAGAGGACATTGCCGGTGCTGTGCAGGGGGTTCTCATCTTTGTTACGGCCGGACTGATAGTTTATTCAGCGGTAGGACGGATAATGGAAGGCTCTACTATTGAACTGGCCGAAGCTGGAATAGCTGTGATGGCGGTCTCCATAATAGTCAGTGTCTTTCTGTCTCGGCACCTACTAAGCGTATCGCGGGCCACTGGCTCCGTTGCGCTGGAGTCTAACGCGCGCCATATTGCTACTGATATCTACTCCGCCTCGGCCGTGCTGGTGGGACTCGCGATAGTCCGATTCACAGGACTCTACATTGTCGACCCGATAATTGCCATCGCTGTTGCCGTATACATCGTGAAGGTAGCTATTGACACTATCCGTAAGCCGGTATCTGGGCTCCTGGATGAAAAGCTGCCTCCTCCAGAAGAAGCCAGTGTCGAAGCCATTCTTGGGAAATACAGCCGCAAGGTAGCTGGCTTTCACGCGCTGCGAACACGCCGCGCTGGAAGCCAGGTCTATATAGACCTTCATTTGGTGATGGCCAGGGAGATTACGTTGGAGCAATCTCACCAAGTATGCGACCAGATTGAAGACGAGATACGACGGACCCTAGAAGGGGCAAGTGTAGTCATCCATGCGGAGCCATGCGATGGTGAATGTGAGCAGTGCTCTGCAATCTGTTCGCAACGCCGATCGGACGAAAAGGTTCGGACAGTTCGAACTCAGGCAGAGTCAAGGGAATCAGGGGACAGAGAACCCTAGTTGATGGAGCAACCACCCGCCGCCGTAGACTGTGGCGAAGCCGATTGCCAGGCAAATCAGGACCATGATTGGGCCTCTGAGCAGGGATTTCTTCATCATAGCAGCCGCTAGGCTTCAGCTCGATTGCTGGTTGGATTTGGTGCGTTTGGCTCTCTTGGATACAGCATTTCTGTATACCCTTGCTAGACTCTTGCCATGTTGAGGTAGCTTGGCCCTTTTCTTGGCTCGGCGTCTTTCTCTTCTTTCCTGTTTGGTTCTTCTAGCAAGCTCGTCCTGGTTTGGCAGTTGTTCCTTCACCACTTCATTTCCCATGAGCCAAGAACAAAATCGAGGTCTTTCTGGAAAGCAGAGAGCTTCTCAGATGGTAGAACAGTCTCGTCTATGTTGAGGAGCATTCTTGTCTCGTCCCGAGGTGAGCCCAATATATTCACACTGCCGCATGCTTTGCGATCTTGCTCGTCCTTTGCCTGCGTCTTCAATTCTAGTGTGATACGCGTTTGAGTAGCGCCGCTGGACAAAGCATATGTCTGTGACTCAGTCTCAAAAGCTATGATCCCTTGTTTCTCCAGTAACCCCTGCATTTCATCTCGTAGCATACCCGGATTTAGGCCTCTATAACTCTTCTCGATCTGGATTGTCATTTTGTTCTCCTGCCGAATATTATAGCACTTTCCTGTTTGGTTCCGCTGCGCAACGTGGTATAATTTGAAATCTGAAATGAAAAGAGAATCAATGGAAATCTTGGTTTGTCCTGTGTGTAAAGGGGACTTGGAGCTGAAAGTGGACAAAGAGGCGGGAGGAGAAATAGTCACCGGTTCCCTGTATTGCTCTAGGTGCAACCATTCCTACCCCATCGTAGATACGATTCCCAATTTATTACCTCCTGAGCCACAAAGCTGACTCAAGGCGTATAGGCCACGCCTGTTGTGGGCGATTCCCAGACTTCCACACTCGCAAGCTTCGCGGTTTTGTCCGGGAAACGGGTCTGGAGCGAATCATATACCGTGGCGGCAATATTCTCGCTGGAAGGGCTGATCTCATCAAAGGGGGCTACACCGTTCAGGCAGGTATGGTCGAAGCGGTCCAGCGCCTCCCTTAGGTACTGCTTAAGCTGGGTAAAATCGTAAGCCAGTCCGGTCTTATCGAGTCCCGCCGCTTCCAAACGAGCTACCACCTTGAAGCGGTGGCCGTGCAACTGTTCACACTTGCCGTGGTAGTCGGGAAGATAGTGTGCGGCGTCAAAGTGTTCTTCCACAAATAGCTGATACATCAGAACCTCCTTCGTATTTTCGCACCCCATTTCGCCCCCGAACATCGTGGGCCAACTGGGCAATGCTCTTGCCCAGCCTGGGATGAACCAGTTCGGGGGCGATTTCGGTCAGCGGTAAGAGCACGAAAGCCCGGCGTTGTAAGCTGGGATGCGGAATAGTCAGCTTCGGGGTTTTCATGGTCTTGTTGTCGTACAAGAGGATATCTATGTCTATGGGACGGGGTGCATTGGGGAAACTGGATACCCTTCCCCTTTTTGCTTCGATGTTTTTGGCAAGTTGGAGGAGCTCTTCGGGAAGCAAATTCGTAGCAATCTGGCAGACTAGGTTGAGAAACAACGATTGCTGCTTATAGCCCACTGGCTCAGTTTCATAGATTGATGAGATCTCCCCAAGATTCACTTTCTGAGAAAGCAGGGCCAGAGCCTGACAGAGGTTTTCCTTTCGGTCTCCCAGGTTTGAGCCCAGACCAAGATAGGCGATACTCAATTTGCTCACACACCCCTGACAATGGCATCGCTCATCTTGCACACCTTTGCCATTTCTTTCACGTCATGCACCCTAACGATGTCGGCACCTTTGACAATGCCAATGGCTATGGTGGCTGCTGTTCCTCCTGAACGCTGGTCGCTGGGTGGAACGAATGCCTTTTCCCTCGACCGTTCTTCAGCAGTCAAATCAAGCACCCAACCTATGAACGACTTCCGCGAACTCCCCAAGAGAATAGGCCTGCCCAGTACCTTGAGTTCGTCCAGTCGCCACAGGAGTTCCAGACTCTGCCGCTGCTTCTTGCCGAAGCCTATCCCAGGGTCAACAATGATATTCTCCCAGGGCACCCCCGCGCTTAATGCTTGCTGGATAGCCCGGTCCAGGTCGGAGATAACTGTAGAGACAATGTCCTGGCAGGGTGCGCCACGCTGATTGCTCATCAAGGCAAGTGGTACACGTGTTTGCGCAGCCAGCTCCGCCAGCGCTGGCTCTTTGTTCAGTCCCCAGATGTCGTTTATCATGTTGGCTCCGGCGCTCAAGGCCTGGCGGGCTACTTCCAGTTTGTAGGTGTCTACACTTATCGGCGCCGATATGTCCTGGGCCAGCTTCTCTACAACAGGAATGACCCTCCTTAGTTCTTCGTCGATTGGAATCGAAGGTGAGTCGGGGCGGGTGGACTCACCTCCGACGTCAATCATGTGTGCTCCTTCAGCAACCAAGCGTCTCGCCCTACTCACGGCTCCCTGGACGTCTGTCAGGCCATCGCCAGAAAACGAATCCGGGGAGACATTTATTACGCCCATGACATAGGTTCGCTCACCCCAGTGAAATACGCTCCCGCCACATCGGGTGGAACCTAGCTGGTGCGATCTGCAGTCGGGCATGTTGTTGATTATAGCAGAACAAAGCAATTAAAATAGCGACCGTGGGTGAGACGCTAGCCGAGAAGATTCTCAGCCTCAAATCGCAGAATAAGGCCAGAGCGGGGGACATCGTAATCTGTGAAGTCGATCTGGCTTTTGTTCAGGATACCACCGGACCTCTGACCGTAAGGCAGTTCAAGGGAAGTGGTTTTCAGGCTCTCGCTAAGCCGACACAGACAATAATCTTCCTGGACCACGCTGCTCCCAGTCCTAGTCGGCAGCTTTCCAATGACCACATGTTTCTGCGCAGCTTCGCTCAAGAAACAGGTAGTGCCATCTACGAGGTGGGCGAAGGCATATGCCATCAGTTGGTGGCAGAGCACTTTGCCAATCCAGGAGACGTTATCGTCGGCTCAGATTCTCACACTGTCACCAGTGGAGCTTTGGGAGCTTTTGCCACCGGCATGGGTTCCAGTGACGTCGCTGTTGCCCTGGCCCTGGGCAAAACCTGGTTTCGAGTGCCGGAGAGCTTTCTCATTGACCTCGACGGTGCCTTCCCGCGAGGCGTCTATGCCAAGGACCTGATTCTCTATCTGATTGGCCGGATTGGTGCTGATGGTGCCAACTACAAGGCTCTCGAATTTGGTGGTGAGGCTCTGGCTGGGATGAGTATGTCACAGCGTCTCACTGTCGCCAACATGGCGGTGGAAGCTGGAGCCAAAGTTGGCCTATTTCCCGCCGACAAAATTACTGAGGACTTCCTCATGCAGCACGGCCGGGGCGACAGCTACAAGTCGATATATCCCGACCCTGAGGCAAATTATGAGCAGGTCATCCCCGTGAGCCTCGACCGACTTGAACCGATGCTCTCTCTTCCTCATACCGTGGACAATGTCCGTCCAGTGACTGGAGTGAAGGGAATCAAAATCCAGCAGGCCTTCGTAGGCACCTGTACCAACGGACGTCTGGAGGATTTGGCTGTAGCTGCTCAGATTCTCAAGGGCAATAAGAGACACCCCGATACCAGATTACTTGTAGCACCAGCCTCCAGACAGGTGCTCTCAGAAGCTACAGAGAAAGGCTATGTCAGTAGCTTACTTGAAGCTGGAGCAACTATTCTACCGCCGGGTTGTGCCGCCTGCTTGGGCCTTCACCAGGGGATACCAGGAGATGGCGAAGTCTGCATTTCCACCGCCAACCGTAATTTCAAGGGGAGGATGGGCAATCCCGAGGCTATGGTATATCTGGCTAGTCCGGCAACTGCTGCCGCCTCAGCCATAAGGGGTGAGATTACAGACCCTAGGGAGCTTATGTGATGTCAGATTCGGTGCTCAAGGGCAAAGCCATTAAGCTGGGGGACAACATCTCCACAGACGATATTATTCCGGGCAGGTTTGCCCATCTGAGGAGCAACTTGCCTGAACTCGCCAAACATGTCCTGGAGGATACCGTGCCCGGATTCTACTTGAGGGTAGAACCTGGTGATTTTCTGGTGGCGGGACAAAATATCGGCCTGGGTTCCAGTCGGGAACATGCCCCGCTGGTGATCAAAATGTCGGGGGTGGGCGCTATCCTGGCCAAATCGGTGGCCCGCATCTTTTTCCGAAATGCCGTAAACCAGGGTTTGCCAATCCTGCTCTGCGACACTGACAAGATCGGCGACGGCGACGAGCTGGAAATAAGTCTGACCGGCGGTACGATTGTCAATTTGACCTCCGGTGCTACACTGAATTCTGGCAAGATGCCGCCCATAATGTCCGCCATCCTCAAGGAGGGCGGGCTTATCCCGTACATACAGAAACACAAAAACTTTAATCTATAGCATCGAGCCCATTCTAAGCACTGTTTCAAGGGCCAATTCGTGGGTAGCGGGGAATCTCTTTTCGGAGTTGTGTTACCATATAAGAGATGCAGCACAGAGTGAGTTTCATCCCTGGTGATGGAACAGGGCCTGAAGTAGCCGAGGCGACAAGGCGCGCGCTGGAGGCTACCGGGGTCAAGTTTCAGTGGGACACCCTTGTTATGGGCAACGAGGCCCAGGAGAAGTCTGGCACTCCTCTCCCCGACGAGGCGATCCGGTCCATAATGAAGAACAAAGTCGCCATCAAGGGACCGGTGACTACCCCCATAGGCACCGGCTTCAGGAGCGTCAACGTTGCTTTGAGGCAGAAGTTAGACCTTTATGCCTGTCTTCGCCCGTACAAGGCTCTTCGCGGAATGCATACGCCGTTCAAGGACGTGGATATCGTAGTGGTGAGGGAGAATACCGAAGACCTCTATGCCGGTATCGAGTTTGCCAGGGGCGATCAGGAGACCGCCAAATTCCTGGATTTTGTGCAGGATGCTATTGGAAGGGAAATAAGGAAAGACTCTGCAGTGAGCCTGAAGGTCATATCTCAGGCGGCCAGCCGGCGAATCGTCGCATTTGCTTTTGAGTACGCCCGGCAGAACGGCAGAAAAGAAGTCACTGCGGTTCACAAGGCCAATATACTCAAGTTCTCCGATGGACTTTTCCTGGATACCGCGCGTGAAGTTGCCAAGGAGTATGGAGATATTGAATTCAGCGACATACTTGTGGATGCAGCCTGCATGGAGCTGGTCAGAAAGCCGCAGATGTTCGATGTTCTTGTGCTGCCCAACCTGTACGGCGATATAATCTCGGACCTCTGCGCCGGACTGGTCGGTGGGATGGGCGTAGCGCCCGGAGCCAATATCGGAGATGAAGTAGCTATTTTTGAACCCACCCATGGAAGCGCCCCCAAATACGCCGGCCAGAACAAGGTCAACCCCATGGCTACCATGCTCTCCGGGGCGATGATGCTGCGTCACCTGGGGGAGAAGGATGCTGCCGCTAGGCTGGAAAAGGCCATTGCTGAGGTCATAGCTGAAGGCCGGAACGTCACCTATGATTTGACACTTGACCCCGACCGTGCGGTAGGCACCAGCCAGGTAGCCGACGCGGTAATAGACAAGCTGAAGCGTTAACCTGAATAGGTGTAGTGAACAGAACAAATGAACACGTAAGAGTCTATCCGACGATTGGTGTGTGCGGTCTTGATTGTGGTTTATGCCCCAGGTACTATACAGAGGGGATATCGAGGTGTCCTGGTTGTTGTGGCCCGGAGTTCTCTAGCAAACATCCATCGTGTTCCTTCATAACTTGCTGCGTCAAGAAAAAGAATCTTGAGGTCTGTGCTGAATGTTCAGACTTTCCATGCTCCAAATTCAGAAGCGAAGAGGAATATCGGGAGTTGAAGGAGTCTGCTTCTTACCCGTCGTACAAGAAGGTTATTCCGAATTTGAATTTCATAAAAGAACATGGCATAGAGAAATTCGCAGGACAGCAGGAAAAGCGAATAAGACTACTGGAGAGAATGTTGGCTGATTTCAATGACGGGAGATCGAGAAGTCTTTACTGCAAATCAGCAATTTTGCTTAGTTTAACTGCTCTTGAGGATTCGTTAGGTAGCGCAATTCAGAAAACAAGAACGGACAATATCGAGCCAAACGATACCAAAACGAAAGCCAGAATCCTTAGGGGTGTCCTTATTGGAGCTGCTTCCTCCTAGGTTCAAGATGGCACGGAGTAGTGGCGTGAAATCCGGCCTTCTGTTTAGCGATTGAGAGTTCGACCCAGACCTTTGACTTACCTGGCGTTAGAAGCTACCATATCGAAATGAGTACGAAGGCCGTGCCCAAGCTGAGTCTTTTCCCTCTCACCGCCGAGACAAGTGAACAGGGTCATCTGCGCATCGGCGGCTGCGACGTCGTTGACCTGGCCAACGAATTCGGCACTCCGCTCTATGTTTTCGATGAGGCCACCCTTCGCCGCAGGTGTCATGAATTCAAGCATGAGTTCTCCAAAGGGTATCCTGATACGCTGGTGATCTATGCCTCCAAGGCCTTTCTGAACCGAGCTCTAGCTCTCATATTCAAGGATGAAGGAATGGGACTGGATGTCGTTTCTGGCGGAGAACTCAGCATCGCCCATTCGGTGGACTTTCCTTTCGGCAAAGTCTATTTCCATGGGAACAATAAGACGTCGGAAGAGCTGAATCTTGCCCTGGACTGGAAAGTGGGGAGAATCGTGGTGGACAATTTCTATGAACTTGGGCTGCTCAATGAGCTAGCTGGCCAGAGGGGGGCCAAACAACATATCCTGCTTCGTCTCACCCCTGGGGTCGACCCTCATACTCACCAGCACACTACTACCGGGACCATTGAAAGCAAGTTTGGCTTTCCCTTAGCCACCGGGCAAGCTCAAGAGGCCATAAGCGCGGCTTTGTCAGCCTCCAACCTCGACCTGCTGGGTTTTCATTTCCATCTGGGCTCTCCGGTATCCGAGATACAGCCTTATGAGCTGGCTATGGAGCTTGTGCTTCGGTTTGCATGGGAAATGGGTGGCAAATTTGACTTTGACCTGCGCGAACTGGACATAGGCGGCGGGTTTGCCGTTCCATACACTCTGGACTCCAAAGCGCCCACGATAGCCGACTATGCCCGGGTCCTAACTGGCAAGCTGACCGGCATTATTTCGGAACTGGGACTGGGTCGTCTTAGGCTTATTATCGAGCCGGGAAGGGCGATAGTGGGCCAGGCAGGAGTGGCCTTGTACAGGGTGGGCACGATTAAGCAGGTACCCGGCATCAAGAAATATGTCTGTGTCGACGGCGGCATAAGCGACAACATCCGGCCGGCACTTTATGGGGCTGAGTATGAGGCCCTGGTGGCTAACAAAGCTCTGGACGCGGAAAGAGATTTTGTCACCGTTGCTGGCAAGCTCTGCCAGTCAGGCGATATTCTGGTAAGGGATATCAATTTGGCTCCAGCGGAGGCCGGCGACATCATAGCTATCCCGGTGTGCGGAGCCTATTCCATACCCATGTCCAGCAACTACAATGCCATGCCTAGGCCGGCCGTAATCATGGTGAAGGAAGGGCAAGCCCGTCTCATCCGGCGCCGGGAGAGCTACGAGGACCTGATGAACCGGGACCTGATGTAACATGTGGCAGGTCATAGGACAGGACAAGAATCTGGCTCTGCTGGATTATAGCCTTAAGACCGGTTCTGTTGCCCATGCCTATCTTCTAGTAGGCCCGCGGCATGTGGGTAAGGGCACTCTGGCCCTCAATTTGTCCCAGGCCCTGAATTGCGACCAACCCGGGCCACCTTGTGGCCAATGTCATTCCTGCCGGCGAATCAGGGAAGGCAAGCATGCCGATGTCACCGGTATCGGCCTGGGTTCCAAGGCGGAGATAGGCATCGATGATATTCGAGGGCTGCAACGCCTAGCCAACCTGCCTCCGTACGAGGGTAAGTGCAAAGTGTTTATCATTGACGATGCTGAGCATCTATCCACCGAAGCGGCCAATGCCTTACTTAAAGTGCTGGAAGAGCCACCGCAAAGGGTAGTCTGGATTCTTCTAGCTGCTGAAGAAGAGCGTCTCCTGCCAACGATTGTCTCCCGCTGTCAGCGGCTGGCTTTGAGGCCTGTGTCATCGGAACAGGCGCAGAAAATACTCGTCAATTCATACGACGTTGATGTGGACAGAGCAAGCCTTTTGGCCCAGTTGTGCCATGGTCGCTTCGGTTGGGCGGTGGCCGCTCTGGCGAATGAAGAAGTGTTAGAACAGCGGTCCCAAAGGCTAGCTACGCTGTTCTCCTTGTTGACTCCGACAGGTGGGAGCTTGGGGCAAAGGTTTGCCTATGCCCAGGAATTGGCAAGCCAATTCAGCTGGGACCGCAGAGGTGGAGCGGAGGTAATGCAAACCTGGCTGGACTGGTGGCGTGACTTGTTGCTCATCAAAGGTGGTTGCAGGGACGCCATTGTCAATACGGACTACGTAACGGCGCTGGAAGATCAGGCCCGGGGCTTGAGCCTGAGCGAGATTAGAAGTTTTCTTGGTAATCTCTGCCTGCTAGAGGAGCAGATCTCTAAGAACGTTAACCCCCGGTTGGCGTTGGAATGGCTGATGCTCAATTTGCCTGGTAGAGCTTGAAGTTAGGGCTGCTAGACAGGAATATCATGGCGGGATTTAGAAACTACGGGGCAAGAGGGCTATAATATATCTTGATGGCTAACATAATTGGAGTGAAGTTCCGCCCCAGAGGGAGAATGGTCTATTGTGAGGCCGGCGAGACGGCTCCGCAGGTAGATGACTACGTAATGGTGGATACCGACCATGCTCTGGACGTGGCCAAGGTCATTACCCTAGAAGCCTCCCCCAGGCCGAGCGAGCTCCTGGGTAGCATAGTACGTCTGGCTGAGGCCGAGGATTTGGAGGCAGCCTGGGGGAGCCTGGAAAACGAGGGCTTAAGCAAGTGTCAGGAAATGGCGACCGAACTGGATTTGCAGATGAAGCCCCTGGTGGCTCGCTATGATTCCGAGAATGAACGCCTGACCATATTCTTCAGCGCCCAAGAAAGAGTGGATTTTCGAGAGCTGGTTCGAAAGCTGAGCCATGCTCTGGAAACCAAAGTAGAGTTAAGACAGGCGGGGGCAAGGGACGAGGCAAGACTGCTGGGCAGCCTGGGCAGGTGCGGTTACCCTTTGTGTTGCCAGGGATTCCTGGACAGTTTCGCTTCAGTGACCATTAAGATGGCCAAGGAACAGAACCTCGCCCTGAATCCCATGAAGATATCAGGCATCTGTGGAAGACTGCTTTGTTGCCTGACGTATGAGAGCAAGGAATATGCGGCTGTGAAAAAGAAGATGCCCCAACTGAAACGCGAAGTGATAACACCCTGGGGCAAAGCCAAAGTGGTCAGCACTAATCTACTGAAGGAAACCGTAACGGTGCAGCTGGAGAATGAGTCAATCCGAGAACTGCCGCTGGACCAACTAGTTCAAGGTCGGTAGATACTTCTGCCATTCGCTGCGGTCGCTGAGCAGGTGGTAGGGCACATAGAAGCCGTCGCTGCGAGGAGTACGCGGCTGCCGGAGCAGTTTCATCTTTGCTTCATCCGGTGTTCGTCCGCCTTTGCGTCTGTTGCAGGGAATGCAGGCACCGACCACATTGTCCCAGGTGTGCTTACCACCCCGCCGCCGCGGAACGACATGGTCTAGGGTCAGTTCCTTCGTTTGCCGGCCGCAATACTGGCAGGTATACTGGTCACGGCTGAATACCTCGAACCTGCTCAACTTCTTCTGGTGGTGAGGACGCTTGACCATATAGACCAGCCGGATTACTGAAGGTATCTGAAATATCTGGCTAATAGAGCGAAGCTCGCCTCTGCTGTTTTCCAGCACTTCAGCCTTGCCACGAAAAACAAGTACCACGGCTCGACGCGTGCGACATAAGTTAAGGGGCTCATAACTCTGGTTAAGGACCAGCACCGGAGAGTCTATCATAGCTAAACCTAGTTATAAGCGATTGAGCTATTTTAGCAAGCCCTTCTGGCCAGTGCAACAGTTCGTGGAGCGTTACCGGGGCTTTGCTGGTTAAGCAATGTAGGGCCTGGGAAGACTGTTCACCTCCGATAGATTCGGGACTGGAACTTAACCTCTCCCGGCGACGGACTGCTGACTTACTACCTCCCGCAGCAGTGCTTGTATTTCTTCCCGGAGCCGCACGGGCAGGGGTCGTTACGTCCGACCCGTTTGGTCGCCATAACTGGCTCCTTCTTCTTGGGAGCTTCCCTGGTGAGCCCAACGCGATAGATGCTGCGGGCTACATCGTGCTGGATGCCGGCCAGAAGCGCATCGAAAAGGGCATGTCCTTCTCTCTTGTATACTACCAGGGGGTTTTCCTGACCTATAGCTCGCAGGCCTATCCCCTGACGCATATGCTCCATGGCGGTGAGGTGCTCCATCCACAACCGGTCGATGACCTGTAGCATTACCAGCCTCTCCACTATTCGCATTTTGTCGGCACCTAGCTCCTGCTCACGCTGTTCGTAGAGTTTACCCGCATAGTCATTCAACTTGTCTGCGATTTCACCAGGGTCAAGCTGGGCAAGTCCATCGCTCTTCAATTGCGGAGAAAGAGGAAGAATTGTGGATACATCCTCGAGCAAGTCGGATAAGTTGGACCGGTCTTCGCCTTCTTCTACAGTCGAAGAAGAGGTGAGGTGGGAGTCGCTGAGATGCCTGCTTACCAGGTCATGGATTTCATCCTGGACCATGGACATAATATTCGCCTTGAGGTCGGCTCCGCTGAGGATCTTTCTCCTCTCGGCGTAGATCACCTCGCGGTGTTTGTTGATGACGTCGTCGTATTCCACCAGGTGTTTGCGAATGTTGAAATTATGACCTTCGGTCTGTACCTGAGCGTTAACCATAGCCTTGTTGACTATAGGATGCTCAATGGGTGTGTCTTCCCCCATGCCTGCCCACTGCATAAGTCCCCTAACGCGGTCACCGCCGAACCGGCGAACGATCTCGTCCTCCAGCGAAGCATAGAAACGGGAACTCCCTGGATCGCCCTGCCTTCCTGCTCGTCCCCGAAGCTGATTATCAATGCGCCTGGCTTCGTGGTGCTCAGTGCCCACGATGTGGAGACCCCCCAACTCAACCAC
>Ga0180438_10001428_pt1 | contig 42465 bp, 50 predicted proteins | sample SS_ome_12_FD_132455 | JGI IMG/M metagenome (GOLD analysis project Ga0180438, IMG submission 132455) | Hypersaline lake sediment archaeal communities from the Salton Sea, California, USA - SS_3_D_2 metaG | ecosystem: Environmental > Aquatic > Non-marine Saline and Alkaline > Hypersaline >...
ATTTGGCCGCATTTCAAGGTGTACCAGGCAGCAAACACCTATTTCAAAATCGGTGACACACCAGCGTATCGCCCGCGCCTTCACACTGAGGGACATGGGTGGCATAAGAAGGCCGCCAAAGACGGCACATTCACAGGTGCGGAAACCGAGCTAGAGATATGGGACGCGAATACTGCCAACCTTCGTCCTGGTGTGTATTCCTACAGCGGGTCACTCGTTAGCGTTCCCGCCGATGTGAATATTCCACGAGCGTCGTTAAACAACGCTGCGACGTTGGCCTATACAGATTCCACTGGAGACAATTTCATTTGGATCAATGTTCAAGATCCAACTGCTACTGGGATTGTTGTTCAGAATGTGTTTGCCGATATTGATACCTGGCCGAATGGATATGTGTATGTCGGGTATATCCATCTGGCAAACAATGACTTGACACACGCTAGCTCGTATGTGCGAAACGTCGTTAAGAACCTCACTGACGGGCAGCCCGTTCTGACTGTCAACGGCGATACGGCGTGGAAGCACAAGGAGCACGGGGAATTCAACGACATTCAGAGCGCGATTAACTATGGCGCGTACCTGCTGAAGGCAGCGGTCAATACTGAGCTGTCTGGTGTCACTCTCCGTCTTTTGCCCGGCGTGTACCATATTTCGGAACCTTTGCGCGTTCATGGAATTGATGACTTGGAGATTCTTGGCTCGCGTAAGGGAACTGTCATTGAGCAGACTGGTGCCGCTGCCGTTACGTTTATGTACGGCTCAGCAGCTCCTGGTTGTACGGTGTCTTTTGAATCTGTGCAATTCAAGGCTAAGGCTCTCGCTACGGCCCCGATGTTCTATTTGAACGATTTTGATGAGGCGAATGTGGTAGCCACGTCTTTTAACTTTAAAGACTGTGACTTCTATATTGACGCTGCTTCTGGACCTGACACTGTCATTTTCAATGTTGATAATACGAACTACGGAGGGAAGCTCAAATGCCTCGACTGTAGATTCGAATTCAACAACCGTGGCACGATTGTCGGCGGCGTGAATATGTCTTTCACTGGGCTACATTTCGAGCGCTGTGTGTTCGTCAACTTCGTTGCAGATACTGGACAAGCGTTTTTCGAGCTTTGCTCCGGGGCGGCGCCTATTCCATACGCCCAGGATATTACAATCAAGGGCTGTGATTTCTTCTGCAAGTTTGAATACAACAATCTTGCGCCACATGGGTACGTCATTTTTGCACAGCAGATACGGAACTTCAGATTCGAAGACAACGACTATACCGCAGAGATAGGTACGGTGACTGGTCCGGCTGTTCCTATCTACATCTTTCGCAATGGCGGTGGTGTTCTTTTGGCACGCTCAGAGAAGATCGTTATCAGGAATAACCACTTCAGATTTGTGTCTGGGCATGCGCCCGCCACGGCGGCTGACCATGCGTACTGCGTGGTGATTAACTCCACGGTAGGCGCTGTTCCTGCCGACCCAGATGCTAGCCCATTGTCGACACGCGATGTCGTCATTGAGAATAACACTGTTGTTGTTCAGGATAACGATAGCCTCATTGGCATTTGCTCTCTCACTGAGGTTACTAGAGCCAAGATTTCTGGTAACACGATCGAGAAGGAAGATAACGACGCTGCATCTATCCGTGTTGGGCACGCTGCGATTTATCTTGAGCAGGTAAATCATGCGGATGTCGTGAACAATAAAAGCCGTGGTATCGAGAGCCACTTCTTCCGGTGCAATACCTTGCGCTACTGCAATGTTACCGGAAACCATGTCTACGGTAATCCTCAAACGATTACCGCTTTGCACAACTCGACGGCTTTCGAAGTACTAGGTTCGTCTTCTGGCCTGAATATCTCTGAGAATGAGGTACACCAGCTTGGGGCACCTGCCCTTGCCGCGTTCAACATTTACGGTGGGACGCATGCGGCCATTAAGATAGACCGAAACACAATCCGCTTGTTGTCTTGTTGGGGTATTAGCCTCGCTGCAGCCACTGATTTTTCAATTAATGGCAACATGATTCGTGATTGTAACGAGCGAGGTATCTACGTATATGGTACTGGTCCTGACCCTGTGTCTGGGGGTACTATTGCTAATAATACACTCAAGAATATCCTAAAGCCCGCCGCTGTAGACTGCTGGGCAATTTCTTTGTCTTCTGCTGTTGGCGCGTTGACACCTGCTGTGACCGACGTAAACATCAGCGGTAATGTAATTAAGACGGTGCAAGGTGATGCTATTATTGTGCGTGGTGTGAAAGCCGTGCGCATCGATGGTAACAACGTTTACAACTGTATCGACTCTGGAATCTACGTCGGTAGTAATTCCATTGTTTACAGAGATCCCGTTCGCGCGAACAACACTGATGGTGTACTTGTCGCCTGGTCTAAGCATGTGTGCGTCTGCAACAACTACGTGCGGGTGTACAACACTGGAAATCAGGTATGGCGCTGTGGCATTTTTGTGATGTTTGCGTCGTTTGGGGATTTGAATGGTAACTATGCTGCCGATGGCCCTGTTTCTACTGGCTCTAGCAGAGCAGATATGTCTGTCTATGGAGATGGTGTCACTGCCTATGGCTGGGCAGATTTCTGGAATATCCAGAAGAACTTGGTGTCCAGAAATGACGGTGCCAATGACGGGGCTATCTATGCAGAAGACTTACAGGTTGCCTGGTACTACAGAAATGCACCTGCTGGTTTGTGGGGTGGGACGGACAATATCTATAACCACCATTCGTTGGGTTTCAAAAGCAACTTGCGTAAATACGCCGCTTAATAAGGAGAACTCTCATGGCCGTTGTTTTGACTGTAAAGGGCGATATCGATCGTTCGCAGACTCAGGATACCTGTATCTTTGAATTGACTACTATTGATGATATGCCTGCTGTCGCTGCTGTGTCTCTTACTGGCCCGTTCCACGAGGTCAAGCTCATTCTGCAGAAGATGCAGACTGAGATTAACCTAATTAATGGTGCTAGCTAACATTGCGTAGGCGCAAGGTATGGATACTGATACTTTGAACTACCTCATAGAAGCGGCGGCACGAGGAGACGTGAATCTTGTACTCGCGTTTCTCCTCATGTTCGCCGTTTCTTTTGTGAGGAAGATCGCTAAGGAACACATAAAACCTGAGAATCTTCCTCACGTTTCTGTATTGATTTCTGTTGCCTTCTTTTTCCTCCTGTTTCTAATGTCGGGCGTAAACTGGCAAACAGCATTAGCAAATGCTACTCTGGTCGGACTCGCAGGGTCCGGTGTATACAGCGCCGGAGGAAAGAAGTTTTTTAAGAAGAAAAAGGAATAGACTATGCCGACGATCACTGTTAGAGACGCGGCTGCCGGGCCTCCCGCAACGCCGGTAGACAATGCTGTTGTTTGTATCGAAACTCCAAACGGTGAGGTTATCGCCTGCGGCGTAACTCACAATAGCGGTATTTTCGATGTAGCTAATTTTGATGAAACGGTAGAAGGGGAATTCAAAATTAGAGCATCAAAAAAGGGATACTACTCTGGTCTTCTCTCTATTGATGCTGTCTCATTCAATCTTGGAGCCATACACTATGTAGACATGACGTCTCTACTCTCTGAGATTGATGGAGCTGACGCTCAGCTACTGCAGATTAGCTTTTTGTATCACGCGTTTCTTGCAGAATTTGCTCTTTATCCGCCGACTGAAATTTCACTGTTTCTACTGATTAACGACGGCGATAGAGTAGAGAGCGTCCTTCTCTCAGAGACTACACCCCGCGTCGATAAATTTTTTGAGCCGGGGGCTCTTCTGACCGTCATGGCAACAGACAGGTTCTGGCGTAAGAGCGTTCGGGTACATCAGGCAATCGACGGGCTGAACTTCCTCTCAATCAAGAAACTCCAGAATGAACACCTGTGGTAGGACTCATGTCTAGAGACGAAATAAAAGAACTCATACACTTGGTTCTCAGAAGACTCGATGATATCCAGGTACAGCTTGCGATGTCACAGCCTGGCAGACCTGGCCCACAACTGATCCAGCCGCTCCCTGCGCAGCCTTCTATACCTCCCACGACTGTGACCGTGTACTCGGTGGGAGATGCGTCAGGGAGCATCACAGCGCGATACATGATATCTGAGAGATAAGCATTCATGGAGATGGTGCTATGGCTACACTGACGACCAAGAAACGTAAGAGCCTAAAGAAGAAATCCTTCGCTCTTCCAGGTGAGCGTGCCTATCCTATAAATGACAAGGTGCATGCGCGTAACGCTCTTGCTCGTGTTGCACAATTTGGTACTGCTGCGGAGAAACGCAGGGTACGTGCAGCGGTGAAGAAAAAATATCCGGACATCATGGTGTCTGGGACAAAGAAGGGTAAGGCAGCGAAAGGAAAGAAGAGGCGATAACAGTCTAGAATTGTTGACTTTTCTGGATTCTGGGCTTGACTGGCCTGGTCTGGCTGTGGTATCTTCCTCCCTCATGATAGAATACGGGTGGTTGGGTAGGGAAAGGCTGAGCTAACAGCGAAGCCGGTGCGTGTAGCTAGACTACAGCTCGGCTATCGCCTCGCTCTGTCGGTGCTCGGAGCACCGACCTTCATTACGTGTTTCTCCTCTCTTTCTCGCTCGTATAGAAAATGACTTGCTATATACGCTCGCTACGCTCGCGAGTCCGAATAGCTACTTACTATTTATACGGGTGTCCATCGCGTGTGCGCGCGCGAGGAGATTTTTAAACTCAGAATTATACCTTGCGCCATGCGCAATGTTACGAGGCTCAGATACATCATGCAGCCCTTCAAGCTCTCTAACTTCTTACACGTCCCCGACGATTACATTTCGTACGATGACCTAAAAAGACAACTCACCTTTTTCGATCCCTCTGCCTCGTACCAAGGCGAAGAGAATCCCTACTTCTCTTTACTGTACGGCGCAGACGAAAAAGGGCAATACCTCACTCCTCGTGCTATTTTCCCAAATGTCCCACGCGACGACACAGCCGTACAGGACGTTTGGGAAAATACACTCCTCCCTCCTAATACATTCAGCTATCCGAAGCTCTGGGCCGAGCAGAAGAAAGCGTTGCGCGCACTCATTTCCGATAATCCTAACCATGCAAAATCTTTGGTGTCCGGCTGCGGCACTGGCAAGACTGTAATGTCAATTGCCTATATGGCGTGGTGCCACTGCCGCACGATCGTCATTGTCGACACCGAACCACTTCGAGACCAATGGATTCAGGAGCTTATCGCACATGCAAAACTCAAACTCGACCAGATCGGAATTGTCCAGGGGTCAAAATGCGAGATCGGAGGTCGTTATGCCGTCTCCATCGCGATGGTTCAAACTCTACGGTCGCGTAATTATGGCAACGACTTCTGGAATCATTTCGGCCTCGCGATTTATGAGGAGGGTTCAGTCTTTGGTGCGCGTACATACTCTACGCTCGTCCCCCAATCACTTGGCAAGCGCCTCCTCATCACAGCGACCTTCAACCGCACAGACAACAGAAATAAAGTCTACGAATGCCACATCGGAAAGCCGTGCTACGTAAACATCGCGACCCCACACGTTCCTGAGATATGGATTTACGAAACTGGCATGTCTTTCATGGTGACGAAATCTGGCAAAGAGAAGAAAGACTTCGACAAATGGGGGCGCTATCACAGATCGAATGTCAAATCGCGCATCGCCGATAACGTAACCAGGAACAAAGCCCTAATTCCACTCATCGACGCCGCGTACAAGGCGGGAAGAGAGATACTGTTTATCTCTGAGAGGATTACTCAACTCACGTTCCTGTATGAGCATTTCAAGCGGCGCGGATACGACTGTTCTATCGCTCTCGGAAAGCAGCACAAAGGCCCATCTGCTGATGAGGTAAAACAGCACCGGCTGATCTTTGCTATCGACAGACTGTTCTACAAAGGGTTTAACAAGAAATCTCTAGACGTTCTGTTCGAAGGCGTTTTCGTTACTTCTGCGAATCAAATCCAACAACGTATCGGTAGAATACTGAGAGAATCAGACGACGAGGATAAACACCCCGTTGTCATTCTCTTTGAAGACGCCGATCAGATTTTCAAAAACCTGACTAGGAAGACTATTTCTGCCATTCAGCGTATTTGGTCTGATGACGAGATAGAGGTCTTCAGAAAGAGTCTAACCTAATGTCTATTATTTTTAGGAAATTCGAAGACGGCGCGTGGAAAATCGTAGAGCGCAATGGATACTGGTACGACATCGACGGGTATAAGGTCGAATTATTCAGAACACAAACGCTGTTAGAAATCCTTGGCGGGAGCCTGTCTAGGCTGTATGGTTGGGAGCGTAGAGAGCCCATCGCGTTCCCCCGCCCCATGTTCCGCGTCGAGGGACACACTGTGCCAGGGCGCTCAGCGATGAATAACAGAGATAATCTTGGGCACTATCGATATTACTCGCGGCGGCAGCTAGAGCTGATTCGTGACGTGCTGAAGAACTATCCTGAAATTCCTATGTGCCGTAAAACATTCAGACTAGACTCGTTTTTTCAAGAAATTCGAGGCCGTTTTTACAAGGTCGATATCGAAGCGCGCAAACAACAGGAGAAAACCAATGGGGCCTGAAACTACAGAAGAGCGTGTAACTAAGCTCGAAGAGCACCTCAATGAATTGATAGACGAGCACAACAAGCTCGTTAGCCAATGCGGGCAACTAGCTCTGGTCGCCAAGAATGCTTATCTTCTTTCTCAGCGTTTGTGGGGAGCCATGAATGCTCTCATCGAGACGTGTATGGTAAAGGGTGTAATGACGAAGGGAGAGCTTGAAGCTATTGGTGTAGACGCTACTATGCAGGCTGCGCTGAGAGCCAAGCAGAGCGTAGATGGCAGAGTACACGATAACGTCTCGTCTCTGTTGACGTCGTTGGAAGGGGCCGGTGTGTTCTCGCAGGAGCGAGAGAATGGGTAAGAATATTCCAGAGGAGAATTTAGAGAGGTTTAAAGCCTCAATAGACGGCTTCTATGACGCACTGCTGAAGGCGGCGACAGCGCGCGGTGAGCTTGTCTCGGCGTATGAGGCTGTATTTTCTGAATACGACAGACTGACGGCGGTGATTAACCGATGTGTAGCGGCGATTAAAGAATACGGTTCTCAGAATCTAGATCTCATGCCGCGCGGAAAGGTTCCTATTTATTCAGCGCCTGTGGCTGTTTACACAATGAAGTCCTTCACCGTTCAGCTAGATCTCAACGCGCTCCCACCGGACATAAAGCAGAAGCTTATCGATGATGAGGTTATCATCGAGCGTCCGCCGAAGATAAACAAGGCCGCGCTGAAAAAGAACTTTCCAGACGTGTACGCAGATTACTGTGACCATGTCCCGTATACCAGCTATGTCGCTGTCTCCCATCCTACAAACCACTTTTTAGCAACAGAGGAGAAGAAACCAAATGCCAAAGCTAAAACTGAAAAAGCCAGCGGTGCAAAAGAAAAGCGTAAAGGTGGAGCAGGCAAAAAGCAACAAGCCTCCTGAAACTGTGTATGAACACGTCGTAGAAGATAACTTTTTTGACTTTCTCAACCCAGACGAGATAGAGACTCTACCAGAAGCGCTAGCCAACCAGCTTCCGACCGTGGCATTTACCCTAGAGCGGAAAATCAACACGGGTAACTATGAGAATATGGTTGTCCGTGTGTCGCTGTATACCCCGTTCGTACCAACAAAAAAGAACCTGGAGTACGCATGCGAGGATTCAACAAGCATTTTGGAAGACCTTCTTCTCGAGGGGATAGACAAGATGGTGTCACTGCACAAAAGCGGGCAGCTAGGGTAATTACCTCAGATATGGTGCGCGAGGCTCTGCGACCACTTATGTCAGGGCTGACTCTCAGCCGGTGTGTAGACCGCGTCATGGAGACTGTTCGGGTCGCGCAGGTAGAGGAGGATTGTGACATACAGAAGTGCGAGCGCCTGTACGCCATAACAGCCGACCTGGGTGAGCTGGATGACTACGAGGAGACGATGTATCTGTGCGGCATGTACTCAATCCTGTACAGGCAGGAATTTGACATCCCGACGACAAAGCCTGTAAATCTACTTCTCCTAGATGCGGCTCTGTTACTTTCTGTGGTGAAGAAACTTGGGTATGATGACCCAATGCCTGTGGCGGTAACTGCTGTGCGCCTATTTTTTACCTCCCAGACATTTAAATGGGTCAATAATAAGACCCTCATGTGGTTAACCAAGGAATCGAACTTCACCCAGTTTATTCTTCCTGAATTACGCAAGTGTGAGTCTGCCAAGGAGGCATTTTCTGATAAGCGCGTTTCTCGTAACCCTGTGCGAATCAAGAGGTTGTAACCATGCCAGAGAGATTCTCATACGCACAACTCGAACACTACGGTTTTTACATCCCGCACGACGTCGAAGAGCACAAACCGACAGCGGATTACGTTGAATACTACAACGTCTGTAGCCACGCTGCGGCAACAGAAAAAGACATTCCTGGGCTCGTTGTCGCGTCGTTCTCCCAGGATAACTTCTTCAACGTGGCGATAAACCTCGCAAATTTTTTCTACAGTGTGTTTTCAACTTCGTACGAAAAGTTTCCGCGAGATGAGGATCGCAAAATATACACATCGGCGCAGCTACTGGTCTTGCATAGCCTGTCCCCAAGTCCACCTGAGTGGCAGAGGAATAGTCTAATTTCCCTCCTCTCTCAGCGTGAGTGTACCAGGAGCACTACATTGCTCCACCTGGTTGCAAACGCTGCCGACCAAATCGACCCCGTCCTACTGGCCTATTTGAGGTCTAAAAAGAAGCGCTATTTCTACGAACTAATCTTGGAAGAGGGGTGACACTAACATTGCGCAAGCGCAAGGTATAAAATGAGAGATGTCCTAGAGACAAAAAAGCGCACCGTCGAATTAGAATTGCTCCTGCTGAGCGCTATTTTAGATGAATGCGAAGACGAGTTGATATCAGAGGCGTGTACCCGCCTCCGCGAAGACTTTTTTGTTTTCCCAGAGCATCAACGTATCTTCGCAAAATTGCAAAACGCGTTTATCCAGACCGGTCATTTACCGTCTGTGACCTTTATAAAGAGTGTCCATCCAGCGTTCGAAACTGTGCCCGTGGAGGACTCGTTAACCTTGCTCGTGCCGCATTTTTTAGAGGTGGTGCTAGAGCGTAAGTTACTCGAAACGAGTGCTAACCTGCACAAGCGCTCTCTGTTCGACCCAAAAGGTGCTCTCGTCGAGACTTCCCTGGCGCTGGATAGACTCAACGAAATTTTGGGTCCGGGGCAAGACCAAGCTGGTGAGGTTATCCAATCGGGGGAACTTAAGGCGTCCGTGCTGAAGCATTTGGACTCCCTGGACGCGACAGGCGATGGCGATATCATCAGGGGAATACCAGCCCCGTGGAGAGAATTTAACAGGCTCACATTTGGCTGGTGCCCAGGACTTCACGGTGTGATCGGGGAAGAGAAAAATATGAAGACGTGGTTTAGCCTCGTCAGCGCCGTTCACGCATGGTCGCAGGGAAACCCAACTGTCATTGCCTCCAAGGAAATGTCGAAAGACCAAATGAGCCTCCGGGTAGCAGCGTTACTCACGCGGGTAGACTACAGGAAACTAGTTCGCGGTGACCTAGCAGACGACGAACTAAACTCTGTTTTGGAGGCTTTAGACGCACTTAAAGGACATAATATACCATTATATATTGAGAGGCTTGAGGGCTTCGGGCAAGACGTGCTCGTCAGATTCAGATCTCTAATCAGACAATACGAAGCAAAGTGTGCCCTATTTGATGGTCTGTACCTAGCTGGTATGCGTAAATGGGATTTGACGGGCGAGCTATCCGCGCAGCTTGCAGAGGCAGGCGACGTGCATAAATGCGCCATTCTGGCGACGATGCAATCAGACGAGGAATCAAAGGTCAGGTACTCAAAGGCCATAGAACAGGACGCACAGTCAATCATTTTTGTAGAATTGAACCGCACAATGAGCGAACTAGCTGTGCAAATCAAATTGACGCGCGAGGGAGATCCTGGTAGATTCCTAATCAACGCAATTCCCTGCACAAACTTCAGGGAAAAGGGACAGCCACGGATGGCTAAACACGCAACGTCAATCAGATAGGAGCAGCTATGTGTTTCACCGACCTTCTCTCAACAATGGAGAGAGAGGAGCAAGTTCAACTCGTCGAAGCGCTAGAGGCCGATTTCGGGGTCTCGGCTGTATACGATGAGGCTGAGCTGGTTTCAATCATCTCCGGTTTTCTATCCCTTTGGTGGCGAAACGGTAAAAATGATGGTGATTCTGTTTTTGTAGCCGGTGACCATTATGGTTTTCCGGCTACAGTCATTGATGGGCTACCGCTTACAAATTGTAACGTGTATGGATTAGGACACCATCCAATTAACACGCCAGAAGCGGCTATTCGGATGGCGCTCCCATTCTTCAAGAATGTGTATCAAGGTGACTTCTTCTCTTTTTGCCAGCGCTTGGTAGAGCAAAAGGCGTCTATCGTCAATTCGGTGTCCGGGCTGTTTGCGTACAGTTTCTTCTTTCAATCGTGGTTTGACGACGAGGACCCCGAGCCGCAAAAGCGCGTTGTCAATGGTGGTTTGGGATTCCAGCCGTTTGCCTTGGCGTCTGTGTCCAGTGACATGCTGGCGACGTTCAACGAGACTGTGCTCGAAACTATGTTTCGCACGACCCTTGGTCCGATTGTCACCGTCACGCTCGATGAGGACCCGCTGGAGTTGCTGACGCAGAACCTTTTCGTCGATGGTTACGTCAAGCAAAACTGGATTCATATCTTCTCCAGCGCTTTGTCTATTGGGTATGTGAATGCTTACTTTCCGTCTGGGCACAATAGCCTTGGCAGGTACGTTGGCAATTCGCGCATTCTCGCCGCGCTGTCGAACTACGCAGAACAGGGTCGCCTCCCCGAGGTATTCGGCCAGTTAGCGCTGGTTAACACGGAGCGCCCTGTGGAGGCTGCGATCGACGAATTTCGTGGCACTCTCGTTAATACTGACTTCTGCACGCGCCTGTTTGAAAAGGCATATAACTGCACTCAGCTTTCGTCTTCGACGTTTGTTCGCGACGACGAGAAGCAGGAGTTAGAGGCCGCCGAGGTCGCCAACGTTCTCAAAGCCTATACTGAGAAGCTGCGGTTTCCCAAGGTTCCAAAAATGTTCGGCGTTGAATCCTCTGTGCGCGTTTACCTTTCTGGTAACGCTACAAGCCTCGAATTGGCGTGTGACAAGCTGGCGTATCCTCTTGTCATTAACTGGATTAAGAAGCTGCACGGAACGGTTGCGATGCCGCAAGGTTTAGGTCGGAACGAGTTCTCCTTGTCCTTGCGTTTCATTCACCTGGTTAATCACCCTGGATTCCTGGATGAATTCAAAGAGGCTCTGGGTGATATGGGTATCAACGTGATTGTCGATTATCAGGTTGAGCGCATGCTTCGAAAGAAGGTCAATGAGCATCGCAGGATATCTGCTAAATTTGAGCAGTGGATGCGTGAGACCACGGTGAATCCAGATGGTACGGAAGAGGTGACCTGGCTGGAACTGCACGCAGATGACGGAGTCCGCTCGTCAAACCCTGAACTGTACGAAGAATACATTCGGCGGTTGAAAGACAATTTTCCTGATCCAGATGGCACTACGTGGGCGTACCTCTATGACGACGCAGCACGCTTGGCTATGACTGGTTTCGGCCACGCTGCGCATAAGATGGCGCTGGGTAAGACTCGTTTGGCTCTGATGCTTTGCTTTCTCTTTAATGGTGATCGCAACCTGATAATTTGTGAACGGCGAAATGTCGACGAATGGATGCGCGAGTGCGACAAGCTGGGTATCGACGACCAGGTTTGCGTTATTGATACTGTTGAGGATTTGGATACGCTGAACTTTATCAATATCGTGCCCTATACGAAACTATGGCGCGAAGTAGACCCGCGTTACGTTAGATACATCGTGACAGACATTGCGTCAGGGCAAGGTATGGTTGTGTCGAAGAAGGAATACAATCTTCTGCGTGACAGCCAGCTAGATTCTTCGGGCAAGTTGCGGCCTAAGAAAGACCCTCTGCGCACACTTGATTTCGATACGCAGATTCCTTGGAAGCATACGTTTGCTGGGCGGCTCTCAAGGATGGGTATTACTGTTGCCTGTGCAGACGAGGAGCATCGCGCGAAGGGCGATACCAAGCAGGGCAATGCGTGGGAATCTCTGCGGGCCAAACACAAGTACGGGCTTTCTGGCACCATCGTGTCAAACCGTCCTAGAGACGTACTGAAGCTGGATGTTGCCATCGTCGGCGACTGTGTTCCTGGTAACCCCTATGGGTACAAATTCCCCTTCTACGATAAGAAGCAGCGCCGTTACCGTTCCACGGGTTTGGCAGAATTCGAGCGGCAGTTCGTCAAATATGCTGTCGTGCAGCAGCGCGGTCGGTCGGTGACGAAAGAGCTTCCAGCCGTGGCGAATAAAGAGGCGTGGTGGGATTTGCACGCTCCACTGATTCTGAGACGCCGCCCGGACGAGCCAGATGTTAAGCGCACTGTCGAGTTCTCTACGGCACAGGTAAGCGAGATCCCTATCAAGCTCTCCAAAGAACATCTGCTGGTGTACAAGCGCTGGCTCATGCACTACGGCGAATGGTTCCTGGAGCGCATGAAAAAGGGCGAAAAGCTCTCAGCAGCAGAGAAGCAGAAATACCTGCATATGTCAGGCAATCAGTTGCTCGCTCAGCTTTCCAAGCTGCGATTGGTGGCGATGGCTCCCGGTAGCCCAAAGGTTTCTAGTGACGAGGTTACGCCAGAATACCGATGGGATAGGAGCGAGAAGACGGCTGTCCACGAATTCATTCTCGAGGACGTTGCCAAGATGATTGAGGAGGTGGATTACAAGTTCATTATCTTTTCATGCCATCCGGATTTTCTGGACGATATGGAAGGTTGGTTCTCCAATGAATACGGCTTCAACGTCAAGACTTTTCATGGTAAGCACACCATTGAGGAGCGTATGAAGCGCTTGAATTGGTTCCGTGATGAGGACGATGCCCAAGGCTTGTTGATGAGTACCCTGACAGCGAACACTGGGTACAATATTCCAGAGGGTTCCTATGTGTGGGAAGCCGATTGGGATTGGAATCCGGCACCGATGGAGCAGGCGTGGCACCGCATTCTGCGACCAGGCCAGCAAGTTGAGCATCCAGAGGTGAAAATCGCTGTCGCCGAGGGGACAATTCAGCAATACATGCAACAATGGTGTAGGATAAAGCGCGAATCAGCATCCGACCTTGTTGACCGAGAGGATAGCTTTGACTTCAATGCTGACTCTTGGGTGGGTCTCTCAGACTTTCTCATTGCCATGATGAAAAAGGAACAGGTACCGGGATTCGAGCAGTTTCATGTAACCGACCGTGTGATGCGTGCTCTCAACAGCCGCGCCCCGGTCTTCGCCAACGCGTGAGGTGTTACCATGCAATTAATAGAAAAAGACGATGGCCGGATGGTTTTCTATGAGCCGTCATTTCGCGTAGACGAGCGTGGAATTCTGACTTTCGATTCTTCAGACCAAGCACGCGGGCTCGGTGTGGCTGAAGTCATAGACTCGCTTGTTTGTCCAAGGTGTGGCTCGTATGTGTATCTGAATCTCTGGTTGGGTAACATTGCGCATGCGCAACGTTTCGGGCAATTCCTCAAATACGCTTATGGTTCTAGGAACATACGCGGGCAACTGTATCCCGGCGGGTGCATCGTTCACTTCATCCGGCATCAGAATGACCACGATTGCACCATGCGCCTTTTGACTCCAGAACCTAAGTACGACCGGCACGACCCGTTTTACTGGGCTATTGCACCAACGCGGAAATCTGTAGAGAATGTCATTGGCATGTTTTACGCGAATTGTATTTCTTATATGTTTTCGCCGTATTCGTCGTCGCAGGCTAAGCGCGAAATTCAAGAGCTGTTTGAAGCTGCTGGTTTGGGGCTTAATACGCCTTACCGTGAGGATGGCCGCACTGTTTGGGATGTTCTGGACCCAGAGAAGAGCGTTGAGTTTAAGCGCCGTATCTGTAACAGCGTGATGATTACTGAGATTATCAGAGGCGCGGACTCTATCTTCACATTGCAACGCAGCGAGACCGGTTGTCAGGCAGCGTTGTTCATCGACCTGGCCTTTGTATTCGAACTGGTACAGAAATTCGGAGACGAGAGTGTAGCGACTCTGACGGCATCGCAAATCCTCCCTCCGCAACCCGCTGAAGGGACGGTGATAACAGAGGGCAAAATGCTGTCTGAGAAGAATCGTCTGGTCATGCGTATGGTTTACTCACACCTGCTGAACAAGCTTGCACCCGCTGAGGTAAACATTGCGCAAGCGCAAGGTTCAGAAGAGGTTGAACTAGACGTATCAGACGTTGAGTTTGTTGAGGAAACTGAAGAACCACAACAGGCTGAGGAAATTAACATGGACGAGCTGGAGAAGCGGATCGATTCGTTTCTTAGCGGTGTGCGTTTAGGCGGTGTGACTCATGGATGAGTTCTACTCCTATCTGTTGGGCACGAAAGACTTGGGGCCGGTCACCCGTGTTGGTAATCGGCTCCGGTCTTTCTGCCCATTCCACACCGAGAATGATCCATCCTTTTTCCTTAACCTTGAAACGCTGTTCTACACTTGCTATGGATGCGGCAAGACAGGCCCGCTGGTGCAACTACTACGGAGAGTGTTCGGGTTAGATTACCTGAAGGCCAAGGATGTAGAACGGCGGTTCAAGGTTAACGCAGCCTTTCGTTCAATAACTGAGAAAGAAGAAAAGCAGAGGTTGTACCGGCAGCCGTATATGTCATACGCGCCGGTCTCGTTGGTGGAAAGGGGCTTCGACGAGGAGTTCCTATACAGGATGGATGTGGGATATGATCCATACGAATTGCGCGTTGTTTTTATGGTGTATGATTCTTCTGGTACTCTCACTGGTCACTATTATCGAACTGATTCTGACTCGCAGACTAAAAGACCCAGATATTATGGTTACTTTAACACTCACGATTGTGTGTATAACCCTTCTAGGGACTGGAGCGGCGGTGTCGTTCTCGTAGAAGGCCCTGTAGATGCGCTCGCAGTTGTATATAGGATGGAATGCTTCGAGCCGTTGGGGTATAATGCTGCCTGCTCGATGTTCGGGCTAGGTATGTCTGATGAGCAAGGTATTGTACTTGCTAGACATTTTGAGAAGATCCTATTGATGGTGGATAATGATAATCCAGCAAGAGAAGCGACCCCCAAGCTTCTCTCTCTGTTGCACAGGACCGGAAACCGCAACCTTGCCATCGCCGTTTATGACGGTGATGACCCTGGCTCTCTTGAATTCACAAAAGTTAAGCCAGACTTTAGAACTTGGAGGTACTTATGACAAAGCTTAGACTTCCCTCTCGCAAGAAGGGAACGACGCCTTCTCACACCCCGACGTCTACTAAGACACGGCAGCCTCTGAAGCGCACCCCAAAACCGTCTGGCCCGCAGACTAGACCAGAGCCTGTGGCTCCCTCCAGACGCCCTCCAGCAGCCAGTTCCCGCGCTGCTGTGTCACGTCCCTCTGTCGAGGTAGAGACGGTGGAGGAACGTCCTTCTTTCTCTCGCGGTTCTTCTGCTGTGCGTCGAATGAAAGAAGAGAGAAAGAAACAGCTCGCCGCGTCTAAATATCATCCTTTGATTGTGAAGGCGGGCGTCACAGAGATTATCCATGTCCTCGGTTTGATGGATATGTTCCCTGTGCTGGTGAGTGGTCACTACATCAAGATGCAGGGGTCCCTCGGCGGATACAAATACTGCGGCGACCCGTGTGGCTGGTGTGACTTCTCGAATTACAAAGCTTTTCCGCAGGCGATGTTCCCTGTGTGGTCTCATTCGAAATACCACATTTTTCAGATGCAGGGGAATGATGTTCAATTCGAAAACTGCACCCTCGACCACACTGGGCACTGTGAGTTCTGCGACCAGGGAAACGAGCCCGTAGAATCCGGGTTACGGTATCTCCCGCTGTCGAACAAATGGGCGCAGGGACTCATTTCTCTAGACGAGGAATCCAGACACCTCTGCTATAGCTGTATGGCGAATAACAAGCGCTCGATTGTTCAGAGTGCTGGTTTCTACTGTACGGCGTGTGGCGAAACCTGTGAGCACTATCATCCAGAGGTGAATGATACATACGCCTGTCGTTCGTGCGGGCATGTTGGGTTTCCTGGTGAGTATGTCGATTGTCCGACGTGTGGAGAGGACGCTCGCCGCTTGGCAATCGCAGACTATCCAATCGCCATCAAACGTACTGGCACAGGTACGTCTGACACATCGTACAATTTTGAACGGCTGGGAGCGCCAGAAGAATTTTGGTACAGCGTTCGGTGTAAGAACGATTCTTGCGATGGCGGCGAGGTGTGGGTATCCGCGCATACCAAGGAAGAGCTGGAGTGCCCCGAATGTGGAGATGTACTTGTCAAGGCTGGTGGATATGATCCAATCGACTGGTCGGCAATTGTCGCCGGAAAGATCGACGATTATGAGACCGTGCGCAGAGCTATGGAAGCGTTTGAGCGTAATCCTCAAGCCGCACCACAGTCTCAAGGCCGCCAACCCACGCGGGGCAAATCTGCCCGTGGAGGCAGGCCGGTTGGTAAACCGACCACTAACAAACCATTCTGATGAGCCGGTTTGTAGATCACTGGGCGTTTGACGACGGAGGCGGACGATTTTGTATTCCAGACGACTTTGAATACTTCCATGTACTCGACGAAGAGCAGATGGAGGAGCTGGCCGAGCACCTTATTAACGAATGCGTCTGGTGTGTATCGTTCGACGTGGAGACGTGTGATACGGGTAAGTACACGACCGAAAACTACTTAACTGGGAAGGTAAAGAAAACCGGTAAAGACCTATCACCCGTTCTTCACCCCTCCGGTCGTGTAATTTGCGCTAGCCTGGCGTGGAGAAATGCCTCTGGCGCTGTAGAGGCTGCGTTTATTGACGGTGGGGTTAGCTCAGAAGCTATTGAAGCACTGCGCCTAATCCTAGCAAATCCAGACACTTTTAAACTTGCGCAGAACGCAACGTTTGATATTAACTGGCTCTCGAACTACGGAGTTGATGTTCGCGGGCCTGTGATTGATACCCTCGTTATGGATTTTTATTTCGACGAGGACGGACGTCGCGGTATGCACGGGTTAGAGCAGCAGGTGAACGATCATTTGGGTCTCAGAAAAAAGACCTACAAACAGACGTTTACACAAGCGCCTTCAGAAGGGAAAAAGAAAGGTACACTTTTAGCTCTGGACGATGTTTACCTGGACGACGAGGATATGCTCATCAGGTATTCGTTGTCCGACCCGATAGCTACCTTGTTTTTATTTGAATTTCATTGTGAGGTTCTTTCTCATATTCCCTGGTCGTCAAAACACAACTACCTCGACCTGTTTTTTATGATGGAGCCGATGAACGTCGAGGCGGCTCGTCAGATGGAAGTGAATGGCATGCTTCCAAATCAGGACATTCTCTGCCAGAAGGGAGAGATAATAGAGGCAGCGTTTGACGAGAACATGGAGGCATTCCTTGAATGGGCCGGGTGTATGGTAAATCCAAACTCCCCGGCGCAAATCAAGGCGCTACTGTTTGGACCTAAGAATGAATACACTGAGGTAACTAAGAAGACTGTTGCCATACTGGGCCACGGATGGCCCATCCTCTCGAGGGATGAGGCACCACCTAAATGCTTCAACGAGAAGGGAGAATTGGGCACCGGGACAGACACCCTAGAAATCTACGCCAATTCTGACCTTATCTCCGCGGAAGAAAAGCGTGGCGCTGAGTTACTTCTCCAAGCTCGAAGCTTGCGCAAGGCGCAATCTAACTACGGCTGGGGGCTGTTTGACTTTATCAATCCAAGGGATTCTCGTGTTCACACAAATGTGAATCGCATAGGCTCTGTCACTTGGCGCTGGTCATCGAGAGATCCTAATCTCTTGAATCAACCTAATCCTGGTAAGGATAAATTCAAGCTGCGCGAGGTGTGGACAGCGCGCCCAGGACACAAGCTTATCGTGTGTGACGAGGATCAATTCGAGATTAAACTCATCGCCGAGGCAACAGGTGACGATAAATTCATCGAAGATGTTTCGTCTGGTCTTGATTTACATGCTATCCAGGGAGTCAATCTCTGCCCTTATTTATGGCCGCATATTGATACCTCCGCGTATCCTCTTTCGGATGAGGGTCTACATCGTTTCAAGAAAGACCATCCGGATGAGCGTAGCGTTGGCAAGACTGTTAATTTTGCGACTCTATACGGACAGAGCTACTTTACCCTGGCATCTGCACTAGGTATTACCTCTGATGAGGCTAAGGCTATTCAGACAGCGGTGTTTGAAATCTATCCTGGGTTGCCGGTATTTTTCGATTGGGTGAAAGGCTTTGTTGTTGAGCACGGGTATATTCGTAACCTGTTCAACGTGATTCGAAGGTTGCCGAATGCGCAACTTCCACTGCCATCGAGGAATGACAAGTCTCCAGAGGCCAAGCGTACGATCGCGAAGATTCGTGCGTCGCAGCGAGAGGCAATCAACTTCATTCCACAATCGTCCGCTGCCGTAATCATAAAATTATGTCTTGGTACGATCGCCGCTCACCCTGAATATAGCCGCATGTTGGCTGATTTGGGGTATCGGCTTTTGATACAGGTACATGATGAAATTGTTGGTGAGTGCCCAGAGGAAACGGCGGAAGAGGCAGCCGACATCATCAAATACATCATGGAGAATCCCTTTGAGCCGTACCAGGAATACTTCTCCGAATTCAAAATGCGTGTACCGTTGTCTGCTGACATGAAGATTGTGGACAACTGGGCGCAGGCAAAATAGAGGTAGCCTATGCTTACAGACTCCGTTCGCGCCGTCATCAAAAAGATGAACAAGGAGCTTGGTGTCGACGGTAAGATTTTGCTAGGCAGCGAGGTGGTTGATAATGATAAGTATCGACTACCGACTGGGGTACTCACCACCGATGTAATAACCGGTGGTGGTATTCCTATGTCCGGCATAACCGAAATCTTTGGCGCTGAATCATCCTGCAAAACAGCGGTGGCGTTGTCTACCGCTGCGTGTACTCAATCATCGGGGGGCCTCGTTGTTTTTGGAAGTGCAGAAGGGTTCGGAAAAAATTGGGCGAGGAGGAATGGGCTGTTTATCCCAGTTAACGAGGAGGAGAAAGAAGAGGTCGTTGAGCTTGTAGAAGCTTATGAAACTACCGTAGCGTTCTTACTCTCCCTGAAATTCCACGCTGTGCGTGACTCGCTCACAGAAGAGGAATCTTATGACTGGGGCACCACGATTGAATTCGTGGAAGACCTTCTTAACCACGATGACCCAAAAGGGATAATGTCTGCGCTGGAGGAGGTTGGCTCTGTACTAAAGGGTTCCCTCCTGGTGGTATATCACACTCATGGCGACGGTCTTTTGCGGTCTCTTCTGGATCTGATGAAGACGGGAGAGGTCGACCTTGTTGTCATAGACAGTATCTCTGTGTTGAAGCCTCAGCGCCTCACCGACAAAGCCGAGATTGGTGACGCAGAGATCGGTGCCCACGCTTTCATGACAGGGCAATTTGTTGATAGATGCTATCCTATTTGGAACATGGGAAACGCTGTTGGTGTGATCGCTATCAATCAGGTGGCAGCAGCTTGGCAGCTTCAGAAGGTTACGGGGGACGTAAAACCGCGTTCCGGGTCTAAGTCCCTCAAGCATGGAAAGATTCTCTCCCTGTTTGCAAAGCAGGGGGAGGTATACGACGAGCGCCTAAAGGATGGCACCCAGAATGTGTACGGTATTGGCAGCAGCCTTACCAGGGTGAAATGGAAAATCAGCGTCCCACGAATTCGAAAGGGGCCGATTAAATTTTTCACGGCTGACGGAAGGTTTGAGCACCGCCGTACATATGCGGGCATGGTAGACCGGTCTTTTGACGTGTTCTTCTGGGCTCGGTATGCGGGGATGATTGAGCAGCGTGGCGCGTGGTATGAATTGATAGCCGGTGAGTTTGCTGGTGAACGCTGGCAGGGTGAAGCGCGTGTGTTGGCAGCGCTAGATGACTCTCCTGAGCTTAAATATGACCTTGAGGCTCAGGTGTTGGAATGGGTGGAGAAATCAAAGCTCACTAACTACCGCGTGGAGGATGAGGAATGACTCACCTGAAATTTATGACCACGGTATTCGCTTCGTTGTCTGGTTCAGAGCTAGCATATGTGGTTGTGGACCAGCTCTCAATTGAAAAGCTAGGGGACTTTCTTGAGGCTCTCGCGACACGGGTAGAAGATGACGCGGAACATAATAGAACGGGCGAAGAAGCGGAGACAAGAATGCTCTCCAGTGCGAGACTCTTTGAAGCAGCAGCAATCCTACAAGGTGCGGAGGAGAATTCTAAAGAGGGCTGCATTTGCGGAGAAGAGCGATGCGAAACTTGTAGGCGGGAAGACACGCCCTGGCAGCGGTAACATCGAGCTTCTGGAGGAAGACGTTGTCAGCGAGCATTTTTTGGTGCAGACCAAAAACACAGACGCTAAATCGATGTCGGTGAAATTAATAGATCTGGAGAAACTAAAAGAGCATGCCAAGCAGCAGGGAAAGGTACCTATCTTCTCTGTAACGATACATGGTGAGAAGCTCATATGTGTTTTCGAGCCGTGGCATGAACTAATACTGGAGGCGATAGAAAATGCCTTTCACGATAGATGATCTCGCTGAGACAGCAAATCTCCGTCTCGCATTGATCGTTTCTTTCATGTTCGAGGATCAAGGGTTGCGCTTGCGCAATGTTTCTCTGCTGGAGAATTTCCTTACGCAAACAGCAAAACTCGAAAAAGCCATTGCGTACAACGACGATAAGAAGCGCAAAACTAAATATGAGAACAAGCTGGCATTACTCGCGCGGTTTAAGGAATACTTGGACAGGCGCGGGGGAGAAATGCATACGCTGGACTCAACGATATTTGCGCTGGTTGTACAGAACTATTTTGGTCTTATTCTCGATGGTATGTGGGGAAGATCGACTGAAGAGCAGGCACATGGTTTACCGTTGTTCAAAAGTAAGACTGGAATTTCTTATATGGTTACCGCGCTCCCAATGCAATTTACGCGGACACATACAGCTCGAACCTTGCGCAAGCGCAATGTTAAAGATATCGTCGGGTGGATTCTTCACACGACTGGCAATGGCTGTTGGCGGCGGTAGAGGCTATGAAGAAGCGCGAAACGCTCTCTTAAGGTACCAGACACTGAGCACTTCTGGCGCCGCACACTTCACAATCACGCCAACCGGGGAAGTCTTTCTGTTGGCCGAACCCGACGAGGTTGCCATTCATGCTGGCATGGGCTCTACAGGAAAGAAGATATACAGAACTAAGAACTGGCGTCGCTATGTATATCCTCTATCTATTACTCATATAAAAGGCTGTGAGGTGAAAGAAGAGCTGGCAAACGACGGGTTTAAGCTTGTGAAGGATTTTCCTGGTTATGACGATTGGGTAAAAAGAAATGGAGATTCCTGCGATTCTCCGCTTGACTTACCATTCAAAGGCGACAATAATGGTCTCTCGATGGCGCTGGATTTCATGCCAAACCCAAAAGGAGGCTTCACTCGCAAACAAGAGGAAATCGGCGCGAACATAATGTTGCATTTGCATATGGAATTCGGTATTCCTCTGGATGTGTGGATGCACTATGACGTTCACCCAATGGTTCGCGCTGGGTATTGGGGTTCGTGGGACTTATCTTCTAAATTCAACTGGGATCGTTTTCGCACCCTACTTTCACAAGGAGAATCATCATGAGTACGATCGTCGACATCAAGCTTTCTCAGATCAAGGATTCTGACAACATTCGACATTCCGAAGGAGACGTAAAGGAGCTTGCCGCGAGTATCAAGCAGCACGGGCAGCTCCAGCCTATCGGCGTTTCCAAGACAAAGGGCGGCTATCAGGTTGTTTGGGGTTTCCGTCGTTTGGCGGCTATCAAGAGCCTCAAGCAGGCGACCATCGCCGCTGTCGTCGTTGACGCCGGTAAGGTTCAGGACCGCATTCTTACGCAGTTGGCGGAAAATGTGCATCGCTCTGATCTCACGCCCGTCGAGGAGGCAGAGGCGTACACTGAGGTGATGGAGCACACAGGCTGGTCGCAGAAGAAGGTTGCCAAGCAACTTGGTGTTTCGGAGTTCACGGTTTCCAGACGCCTGGCTTTGCTGAAGAAGCTCACGCCAGAGGTTCAGGAGGCTGTCAGGTCTCGCGACCTAACCTTGTCGCATGCGCAAGCTTTGACCTCTATCGACCCCCAGTCGCAGGTCGAGCTACTTTCGACGGCTGCGTCGATGTCTGGCGAAGATTTCAAGAGTATCGTCGGTTCGTTCAAGAAGGGCGGTTTCCCCGAGGCAGGCTCTGGCTCCGGCGATTACATTATGGAAGCGCGTAAGCGCCTCTGTACGTTCAACGATTTCAAGAAGCGCCTCAAGGAACTTGAGAAGGAGCAGAAGCAGCACGCCCGTATCGTGAGTAAGGCCGAAACTCAGCTTGCCCGTGAAGCAGAGAAGAAGAAGCCCAATCCCGAGCGCGTTGCTGGTTTTCGCAAGACCGTCGCTGATGCACAGACTGAAGTCGATGCCATTCAGCGTATCATGGACTGGGCCGAGGGCTGCTTCATTATGAAGGAGGTTAAGGTCCTGCGTCCTGAAGGTGACGATACAAAGACAGAGCCACGGGCGAATGCGGCCAAGTCAAAGGCTCCCAAGAAGCCTGGACCGAAGAAAGCTCCCGCGCCACCCAAGGCCCCGGCACCTCCCAAGGCGGCCAAGAAGGGTCTTCGTCGTCCTCCCAAGCTTCCCGCGTTGAAGAAGTAATCGATGCTTCTTCGCTGCAAGCGCAATGCTTCAGGCAAGCTCATACCGGTCAAACCGTCCTACCTCTCCCCGAATTTTCGGAAGCGAGAGGTAGCGGCGGAGACCATTACCACCCCTGCCGACCCTGAGTGGGGAGACTATCTCTCTCAGCTAACCACTGTTAAAGACGCACAACGGTTTGAGGAAAGACACATTGATCCTGACAAGGTGATCTCAGAAGAGCAAGTGGATTACTTCAGGACGGTTGTCGAGACTGGATTGCAGAACGCATGCTTGCGCATACGCAAGGTTAAAGAAGATCAGCGTCAGCACATCCATCAGATTCTCGGCATACAGAATGGAGGCTTCCACGCTTCTCAGTTTCATCTGTGTTGTCGTCGCATATTCTATGACATGATTTACACTCGCGAAGAGCGGGAAGAGATCATCGACGCAGCCGACTATCTACCGCCCGATATGAAAGGCGATGTGCTATTCCGGCTGTTCGACATAGGCGACTACATACACGAGCGTATCCAGCGTCTGATGAGAGTGTGGCAAGGCGAGGCAAAGGGTATCGAATGTAGCCCTGAGCACCCTATTGTTTCTGTTGAATCTAATACGTTCGGCAGAACCGACGCGATTCTTGTTATAGACGAATACCCATTCGTCTATGAGATAAAGTCCATGAAGACAGAGATGTACGATCGGTTCATAGCGGCACCTCTGAAAACTGCAGCACGTCAGGCGTGTTTTTATGGTGAGCAGTTCGGCATACGCCAAGCCATTATTCACCACGAGAATAAGAACACACATGAATGGAGCTTCTTTGTTTGCCGGTTTGATGAGCTGGATTTCTTGCGTATCCAGACTGATAAGGATACAGTTATGAAAGCCATAGAGCTTGGCAAACCGCCACTTCGACATAAACTGTGTTTAGCTAAAGCCCCTATGGATTTTTGTCCTTACGGTTACGTCTGTTGGGGAGAATGAAATGTCTGATAAACCTAACCCGCCGATAATCATTAGCGAAGGTGGTGAGTTCATCGACGATATCAACTTCGATGGTATCCGTACTGTGGATTCACTAGACTTTGTCTATAAGGAATTCAAGGTGGCGGGGCACACGAAAACGAAAGCTCTCTCGGCAGCCATCATAGGTGAGCTGTCTAAGGGAGAGAGGATCGTCTTGAGTATGCTGTCTCCACTGCCAGCGTACATCGCATTGAAAGCGGTAATTCGCGTTAACCAGATGCTAGCCCGTGAGGGTAAGCGTCTATACGTGCTACCGCTGTTTATAAATAGGATGTCTGGGCGTGGGAGCGACTCTGAAACGTCAGCAGTTATGCTACTGGCGCTTTCTTGCGTTAAGGTTGTTGATCCAGCCTTCGGAGGCTAGCTCATGCCTGCCTCAATCACTCCGAGATATTACTGGGGGCTCGATCCAGGCTACGCGTCTGGAGGTATCTGTATCTTAGATAGCGATGGAGATATCCTCTACGTAGATGACTTACCGTTCGTAGTCACCAAAACGTCTAAGAAAACGAAGAGCGGTAAGACGAAAAGAAGCGTTAAGCGCGCCCTGGATATCGAGCTTTTCATGGAGATTGTATCTGAGACTCTTACTCCAATAGATCTGAAGTTCAGCTTTTGTGTTTTGGAGCGCGCGCATGCTCGGCCAAAAGAGGGTGTGACCTCGTCTTTCAAGACAGGCGTAGGTTTTGGTGTGATGCAGTCCGCTCTTTTTGCCGCAGGCATCCCGTTCATTATTGAGACACCTTCCAAATGGAAGAAAAAGGTTTTTGCCACGAAGACACTTCGCGCCTTGAAAGATGAGCATGGCATGAAGGAAGCTTCACGTCTTTACGCGATAGAGCTTTGGCCTCACAGGAAGAACGAATTCCGCCTTAAGAAAGACCATAATAAGGCCGAGGCAGCACTACTCGCATACTACGGATTTCTTAGACACAGGGATTAAACAACATGACTGACGACAAAAAAGACCCTAGCCGTAACCACGAAGAATTCTTTGAGGGCAAGAGGACTCTTAGCGCTGAGTTCATCGAGACGCGCACAAACCTCGCGATGGGTAATGCAGATCCAGCCGCTGTGAAGCAGGCATTACGGCGCGGTGAGACACTCAAATCTGGATTGGCTCACATGCTCACTAACAGAGCACAGATCGGTTCTGATGTTGGTGACAGGGTGATGTTTATCACGCACGAGAACTTCGCTGAGCTTATCCTGGACCCTAAATTTAAGCCCCTCTCCACGTACATCGACAAGCTCGTTCAGCGCGATGCTGCTGGCAACATCGTCAGGAAGCTTCGCCCCATCATGGCTAACGAGGTTGGTGTGTACGAAGTTAACCCCACCTTCGGCAAGATTGTCATCCTCAATATAAAATGAAACTAGCTGAAGATCCTATCTTTCCCTCTATCCAGGGAGAAGGGATAGACGTGGGCACCCCTGCGACTTTTTTGCGGTTGTGGGGGTGTTCGCGTAATTGCTCCTGGTGCGATACCCCGGAAGGGAAAGCTCCAGCACCTTTTGTCGACATGGAAATTGAAGAGATCATAGACGGTCTTTTTGCGGTGGGTAACCTTGCGCATACGCAATGTCTAATTATCACTGGCGGTGAGCCTTTAGAGCAGGCTGGAGAGGTGAGCCGTTTACTGATGTATTTAAGGTGGCTTGCTGTAGATAACGAGCGGTTTAGGGGGCAGACTTTAACCACTGCATTAGAAACGTCTGAGTGGAACTGGGCAAAGTATCACAGTGCAGTGAAAGCGAGAGTCGCCGAGGCGCTAGACGAACTAGACTCGTTTGCTTCTGCACCGTTTGTGTATTACCCTCTAAAGGTTGCACTGTCTCCTAAGCTTTTTACCACAGACGATTCTGCACAAACGATTCTGGGAGAGGCCGCGAAACTACGCCCGAAGATTACTGGTGGTGTACACCTAAAGGTGGTGTTCTCTAGCAGAGAAGAACTGATCCTGGCAGAGGAATTTTTTAACATTGCGCACGCGCAACGTTTCTTCCCTAAGCACCTCTGTGTGCTTCAACCAGAGCAGTCTCTTTTAGAAACTGAAATCAAAAGTATACTGGGGTCCTATATTCCTAAATATAGAGTTATACCGCAGTTGCATGTCTTGCTTGGCCTACGGTAGGAGGTAAATGATGTCCCCCTCTTCTTCAATTGGTGCCCTCCACATGGGCAATCTGATGAGGTATTTTCAGGAGACACATATTGTGCCCCTAGGGGAGTTCTCCAGAGAGGAATTCGATTTGGAAAACACTCCGGGGAGAGCTTCCAAAGCTCTGGAGGAAATGCTTTCAGGCTATGCGGATAACCCCAAAGCAGTTCTGCGGACGTTCCCAAGCAAAGGACGTTCCGGCAGAGTTCATCTGGAAGGGTTGGTGTTCAACAGCGTCTGCGCGCATCACCTTCTGCCCTTCCATGGTTCTATTGATATCCTGTATGTGCCAAAAGATCAACTAATAGGGCTTAGCAAAGCTCAGCGTCTGGTGTCTATTCTCAGTCGCCGCCTGCAGCTTCAGGAATCCCTCACCGCCGACATAGCACGAATCTTCTATGAAGGTGTCAAACCTGAGTACGTGGCCGTACGCGCTACGGCTACACACTCGTGCATTGTGTGCCGTGGTGTGAAGAACCCACAAATGGAAGTCCACACAGAATTCTCTTGCGGCTCTCTGATGCCGAGTAACCTGCTGCACAAGATGTCCTCCCCCTAGCTGATATAAAAGTTTTTTTACTTTTTTTGATGCTCCCGCCGCGCCTCTCCTGGCGACACTAAATAGCCTAGCAGTCAATGACAAATGCAAGCTGTTTCACCTATCAAATGGCAAAAAACTACACATTTGTACAGGTAAAAGGGGTCTCTAGACCCCCCTAAACAGGGCCACGCGACCCCTGCGCCCGCAAACCCGCATGAATAGCGGACTTGCGCTAGGGTCTGCTGACCCTACCAACTGGGGACACTTGACCCCTTTTTGCCAAATTGGTAGCTATTTGGTGCTGGTGGGAGAGACAAATGGTAAAAAGCTGTACAAATGAGCAGGTCGGCTTTAATCTAGAACGATTCTAAAAATCTCGATTCTTCAACGATTTCAAGGGGTTACGCTGGCATGAATCCTGCATTCTTATAGGGTGTTCCCTGGAATACGGGGAGCGGAAAGGGCTCCGGGGAGAAGTAACCGGGGCGACCGGGAACCTCAAAAGGGATAACCGGGACAAGCCATAAACGCTTCCTGCAAAGGCGACTGAGCGTTCACACACTAGGCGATTTAATCCGTGGCCCGACGCTAACTTACCATCGCTGGCAACGCTCCTCGGTGCTGGGTTCCGAGGGAAAAAGAGGCGGGTGAGAGCAGGATTAGAAGACCGGGGGAATGTTCATCGGAGGTTGTGGGTGGGAGAAGATTTAGAGCGGTGAGCAGTGTGTAGACCGGCACCCGAAAGGGATGGGTTGGCCCATACAAATGTACGTCGGGCAGCTTGCCTCTTTACCCTTCTGGTAAATGTTTGCTGATTCCAAAGCATTTGGCCGCGCTGAAAGTGCGATAGCGCGGTTGGATTACCGATAAAAACCCATGCGATGTCACTTTGGGGAGAGTGAACGCGCCGCACTTCTGAAGGAGCACTCCACTCCCGCTGCATATAAGTCTATTTGCGTCTGTGTTGTTTCACTCCTCAAGCTTCCATGTACGGCTTGGTAACTGACCACTCTGGTGAGGCATACATTGCGTATGCGCAAGGTTCAATTCCTTGCTGGTCACGAGTCGTCTTGGAAGCTTTTTCTATTGGTTCTACAGAGCATCTTCTTAGGAGGGTGCTCGATAGAGCCCGTAGGAACCATGCTTTAACCACGAGGAGGAAACTAAAATGCTAGCGAAAAAAGACGTCCTTAACTGGGCAAAAGCCTTCGGCGAGAGCGAAATCGAATCCTTCATTTCCGATGGTTCTGTTCCTGCCATCTGCGTCAATTGTGGGGCAGAGGATGATATGGAGCTTTGCCAGACTCACGGCTACTGTCACGAGTGCAATACCACTCGGATGGTGTCGGTGCTCATCGTGCTGGGCTTCATCTAGATAGCTGCTCCGTAACGGGTCAAACTGTTGCGGGGCAATTCCATTCTCAACAACACAGGAGGCTATTATGGAACAGGTAAAAACATCTTGCTCTGGTTGCACAATGATGAAAGCTGAGAGACACACAGATTGGAACGGTGCGTTGTGCATATACACACCCACCGTATTCGATTTGTCCATCGACAGCTTGCTCAAAGTCGCTGAATGCGCGGTAAAAGCCCTCGGTGCTGACACATTGAATATGAGGGTACACACCGATACATTAAGGAATGTGGAGGTGGAGATTGTCATCGGCAGTCGGAAAATGTACTCCGGGTATGGTGCTACATTTCAACCGGCCTTAATTGAGGCTGTCCGCATGGCTATCAGGTGTCACCGGTAGCAAAGCCCCACAGAGGTGTCATTACCTCTTGGGGGCATGCGCAATTCCGCGCTTCCACAGGAGGAAACAACATGACTATCGAAGAGTACAGAGATGACATCGCAAATACCCTGGTAACTATCAACACGTCGAACGGTCGTTTGGTGTACCGGTGGATAGCGTCTGTGGGCGAGGTCGATGAGGTTCTCACCTCCGTTTTCGAAGGCTACAACCACAACGAAGATTACTGGTGGTGGCTGAACGATGACAGGACACTACAAATCTTCACCGACACGGAGACTACTTCGGAGGGCTACCAAACGCTTCGTTCCGGCGCCCCGTTTCTTCACTACCAGCTAGTCGGTTCTGATCTTCCCAAGACGGAAGCCGACGCGCTTCTCAAGCGCATCATCGAGGGACAGGAAAGCTATACCGTCACGCCAGTCTTTTTGGACTGCGGTTGTGGGTGTGAGCTGCGAGGCTTCGTCGGTTTCCCGTGTGAGAATCTCACAAACAATCTCGCCCGGTACCGCCGAAACCGTCGCCGGATAACTCGTGCAGCCCGTGCGATGGCGGCAATTCGCTGCCACAAGGACTGATACTTCCTAGCTCTACGAGTGCTTCGTCGCGCTCGTGGGGCATGTCCGTTCAACAGCACAGACACAGGAGGTAACTACTGATGAAAAGGAAACTTTACATCGGCGCGGGAGGTAAAATCCAGGCGGATGGTATGACTCCCATGCCCACCAAACGGTGGCGGATGGTGATGGAGATTTCGCCGTCTACCGCTGCTGCTTTGGTCTCTTTCGCACATGCTACTTTTAAATTCGAGGACGCCTTTCCCGAGGCTGGTTACATCATCATCCCGAAAGGGGAATTTGATTCCAACTACGTGGCATGGCTCCGGAATGACAGAAGGTTCGAATACGAGCGGTATCCGATGCTCGCCGTGTACAAGCAATTCGAGTGCTTCTACATCATCGAGACGGTGCCCTGGTACAAAGCCGACCTGTCGCGCGTCAAACTCGGCTCGAAGGTGATGTCGTGGGTCGAGGATTTCGAGTACGTGTGCATGACCGAAAGCAACCAGCCCAAGAGAGACATTCTCCACATCTTCAATCACTTCGCTCAGCTTTTCGTTGACACTGAAGACTGTTGTGGCTGTGAGGAGCACCATCGAGATCGACTCTTCGACGCTGGTGATTGGCGCATGCAGTTCCATGCCAATCATCGGGAATACAATCGTTTGATCCATGAGATCCTGGTAAAATACAACCTGCTGGAGCCGCTTCGACGCGCGGTGAAAAAGGATCTGCAGGTCACCAGCGAGAACATGGAGGCATACGGGGAAGTGATGCTCAAGACCTACGCGGTAAGGCTGCTGGACTTCCTCAAAAAGCGCCCCAGCAAGAAATGGTTCTAGGTTGTTCGGTTAGGGTTCCCCTGGTAGGTGTCAAAGCTTACCAGGGGATTTTGTTCGTGGGACTCTAAATCCCATTTTTAGAAAGGGGAGGAAACAAATGGCTAAGCTTCGTATTCGGAAGGCGCAAAAGAAGATTCGCCTGAAAGGTGTCACTGTAAAGAAGAAGCCAAAGGAGTACGTTTTGGACGGCTCTGATGTGCTTTGCTTCTTTCATGAGGCACCTTTGTGGGAGGGTCTTTTGTGCGCCTGCTCGCGTAATGATTTCAATTTCGACTTAATACGTCGAGCCTTCCCAATTATTACTGGTACAGATGATTACTGGACTAACTTTTTTAATGCGGATGCGGAAGATCGTGCGGGGACAGAGGTTGTTGAGCTGTTCGCTCAATACCTTGCGTCATCCGCAAGGTTTGACCCGTACCCCGCCACTTTTGATTTGGCGTTCCGTGTTGTTGAGATTGACAGTGACTACATGGTTACTGTCAAACCGCCGTTTAAGGACGCCGACTGGATACGGCAAGACGTCGATACGCGCAATATGTGGAAGGCGCAGAGGTCTTCGGATCTCTCCCCGTCTTTCTATTTTGAGCTGTATCGAGCGCTTTGCTGGGGACTTGCAAATTTCATTGATATTGTGTAATGCTTTCGTTCCGTTCGAGAACCACCAGAACACACAGGAGGTAGCATGAAGCAACACAGAAGGCCAGTACCCCGGCGGCCACAGAAGAGCGCCGCTCCGAGGCCAAAGCTGAGCATTCCGGATGTGGTTGTGGACCAGCCAAATGCGGTGCAATTTGTACTGCAGCGAATCGTTCGTTTGGCTGTTCCTCCGTTAATCGGTAACCCGACTATGACGGAACTGAAGAGAAACACTTTTCTCGATGGGCTATACGTTCGTCTGAGAGAAGGAAAAACTCTTCGGCAGGCGTTTGATATCGACGTTCCCGAGGAAGCCATTCCGGAGATCGAATTGCTGTTCGAACAGCTTGCATCTGAGGTTCAGGATCATCAAAACCGTCGGCGGTACTGGGAAGAAGCAGTGTACGCCATGGAATATCCTCCGCTCTCTCAGGAGCAGGTGGAAGCGATCGTCGGCAGGAGCATTTACCTGTTGTCCGTCGAGGACGATGGGTACTACCCTGTGAGGATTCGTGAGGTGCGAGACGGCATTACGGTTCTCGGTGAAGTCTTCGATACGTTCGGGGTCCCAATCGAGGAAGATGTTATCGCCGCACCTTACTGGGCAACGATGGAATTCACTCCCGACGAATACTTCGCCATCGTGAGGATACCCCTTCCCGATGTGGCTAGGAACCAGAAGGGCCACGAGAAACCACCCACGCGGGCACACAACAAGGTGCTCAAATCGTGGACGGTAAACATCGAGGCTCCGAAGCAAAAAGCGGTTCCTGCACAGCCTGTCAAAGCTACTCCTGCAAAGCTGAAACCAAAGGTGCCCCTCAAGGTTCCACCAAAACCGAAGGGACCACCCAAATTGAAGCTGAGGAGGAAGTAACATGGCAGACAACGACGCACCAACCGGACACGATCTTTACCCTATGCCAGCGTTTGAAAAATCTCTGGCGCGGGGTATTGCTCGTGGTCTGGGACCAGCGGTCGATTCCCTTGTCTCTTTGAATGCTACGCTGAAGAACCTCCGTGATGTTCTAATTGCGGGCGGTTCCGTGCAAGCTCCGTCTTCCGGCAGCAAGCCAAAAGAGTCGGTCAAAGAGGTTGTTCGTACCGAGCTGAAAGAAATCTTCAAGCCCACGTTGTTGGAGAAAGCCTTGAAGGCTACTGACAATTGGGGGTGCGGGGACAAACATTGCGGCATGTGCAAGGATACACCTTTTAGCTCTGAGGAGCTGGAAGCTAACTGCCTTGCTACGAACATCAAGATGGGCATCATTGACGAATACCTGCAGGCGATTAACCCCGCTTGTGCGGAAGCTGTCGATGAGGACGAAACTGAGGAGGAGCCGAAAGTCACATCTGCCAAGACGCGTGTGAAAATTAAGCTGCGCAAGAACAAGGATTAAGCTGATGCGGAGGGTCACAATAGAGGACCACCGCAAGGCTTTTGAAGAGGGCATGAAATACGTTGGTAACCCAGCGTATAAATCCTTCTTCGACTTGTTACACGAGCTTGAGATTCCGCACGATATTGGTAAGCGGGTAAAGTTCAGCGACAAGCGAAGCCGTGCTCGTACCTCGTGGTACAACAAAGCGCTAGCGCAGAGATCTGATCTGCCCTGGTATATTGTTGTCTACAAGGGAAGGCAGGTATCAATGTCCAGCATTGAATTACGTATGCTCAACGCGAAAGCTCCGATAATGTACTATCTGGTAACGGCTGGTATGTTACTGGGCAGACACTACGGGTATGCGCAGCTTTTGTTGGACGACCTTTTGAACGTGGAGATAATGTTAAGGGACTTGGGATTGACTCTTTATTCCACTGTCCCGGTAGATTTTTCTCTCGTTCGGGAGGATTATTTGAAGGGAGGCTGCAATGGCTCCATACCGTTTTTCGATTCCGCCTTCTGAGAGGGGGATTTCGTTCTACGACGCAGCCTGGCAGCGAGAATTCGTTGAGCAAAGCGTAAGAGTGCGAGACTTAGAGAGAAATCTTTTGGTTGAGCACGCTCATTCACTTGCCATCGAATCCTTAATGTACTATTGTTCCGACGTTCCGTATGCCTCGCAGGAGAGGCTAATCACGCTCTTTTTTGACTACCTTTCACTATCGGAGGAAACACACCATGTCGTACACCAAGATGAACATCGCAAGTCTTCGCAAAGAGGCTAAGAATCGCGGTCTGAACGTACCGCCCGTCAAGAGCAAAATCATTCGGGCTCTCGAGGAAGACGACGCGTCGTCGTCAGAAGAAACTGTCGCTGAGACCACGCCTTCGGGTGTGCCCCTCGACGACATTGCTGACGGCCAGGTGGCTCTGAAGAAGGAGCTACGTGCCCTGGTTGCAAGAGTCGAGGCTATCGAAGCTCTCGTCTTTGACGCCGAGGCAGCGCCGAGCGAGGAAGAAGAAGACGCGGAGGAAGAAACGCAAGCTCCGTCTGTGACACTCGATGCTGAGCAGGCCGAGGCCATTCTGGCTTGGTTGGAAGATGAGGACACCGACGGTAAAGCTATTCGTGCGTACCTCATCGAAACTGCCGAGGAAATGGGCATCGAAAACCTCGATGTGCCACGTAACGCCGGAAAGGCAACTTGGATCGGTATCGCGCGTCAATTCTTCAACCTGACAGAAGACTCTGACCACGAAGACGACGCTGCCCCCGAGGAAGATGGCGACCACGAAGTCGAAATTGACCCGCAGGAACTCCTTGACATGGATCTCAAGGAGCTGAAGGCGTGGGCAAGGGAAAACATTCCCGAGGTCGATCTTCGCGGGCGGATCTCTATCGAGACTCTCCAAGAGCGTGTTTTTGAGGCGTTGGGAACGTCTCTGGAAGACGTGCAGGAGCAGATTGGCGATGAGGAGGGAGAAGAAGAAGAGGTCGATGAGGAAGAGGGCGAAGAGGCAGTCGAATTCTCTTCGATGTCGAAGAAAGACATGCTCGACTTCATCGAGGCAAACGATCTTGGCGAATACGTCAACGTGAAGCTCCCTCGCAAGAAGCTCGCCGAGGCTCTCGAAGAGTTGTACGCGGACGAGGAAGAAGAGCCCGAGGAGGAGGAAGAAGAGAATCCGATGGAGGCGCTTCTGTCACTGACGAAGGATGACATCAATTCGTCGTCAAAAGAAGAGCTTCTGGGAATCGCTAATGAGCTTGGTCTGAAGACCAACGCTCGTCTGCCTCTCAAGGTTCTCCAGACGCAGGTCAACGCCGCGCTGAAGAAGTTCGCGAAGAAGGGAAACGCGTAAGGGCGGGTGTTAGCGGAGAAGCGCTCGCGTACATGCTTGATAACCTCCGGTCCGAATGGATCGATGATACCTGTAAAACAAAGGACGGCAAAGCCGCTTGTGTAAGGTGTCGGCCAGAGGCAATTCAAGCTTGTGCGCGCTTCTACGATGAACACGCCGCCAGCTATGAGGATGACTTGTAGGTGTTCATGAATAGGCGGCCATTGGGGAGAACCCTTTGAGCCGCCTATTTTCTTTCTACCAAAGATCTTTCAGAACAGGAGAAACCAATCATGGGTAATGACAACCAGAACAATTCTCACCCGCAGTATGTCCCCGCCAGCACTTTCAACGCTCTGGTGCAGAAATTCGAGGAGCTTAACACTCTCGTTTCTACGCTCCAGCAGCAGGTGGCGGATGTGGGTCAAAAGGTCGAGGAACACGACAGCAAGATGGCCGAGATGGAGATGCTTGCTCTCAACCTCGCCACCGAGAAATCTCCGTCGCCGGAAGCTCTTCGAGAGCTGGTGGAGGAGGCTGTCCAGGACGTTGAGGACACGATGACGAACACGCTTGAGGAGTCTGTTGAGACTGCGGTGCAAAGCCGCCTCGGCGGACTCGTTGAGCTTTTCCAGGCATCTGTCGAGCGTACCATTCGTGTTCTCATTCTCGGTGAGGAAGATACCCCCGAAGAGGAGCCCATCCAGTTCGAGATCGGCATGGTCCTCGTGTACGGTGGGGAGCCTTTCGAGATCATCAAGGTCATCAACGACGGTGACAGCGCCGTTTGTATGCCCTTCGAGGACGAGGAAGGCATGCCCATCAAGATCAACCTGACGGACGATTTCCAGGTTGCTGACGTTGTCGACGACGAGACGGACGACGACGAATAAACCTCTCTCGCTGTGGCATCGGGTCATGCCGGTGCCACGGCATCAACACAGACGTTCCCTCAACCCTGACCCGGTAGAGATTTATCTATCGGGTCTTTTTTTGCCTTGAAGGAGGAAATCATGGCGAAGAACCGAGTAGTAATTCGTGGAGCCTCGCGCAAAACAAACATTGCGCAAGCGCAACCTTCACCCACCACCAAGCCCAAAGCCAAGCCCGCAGGGAAGCCTACCCTGAAGCTTGCCGGGAAGCCTACTTCAAAACCTACCATCAGGCTTTCCACAAAGCTCTCTGCGATCGTTCCCACCCCGGCCAAGGCATCACCCAAGGCGGCAGCAAAAAACGCCGTCACAAAGGAACTGGAGACGATGTCAGAATTCATGTGTGGGTGGAAGCAATGGCAGATGGGTATCCGGCAATGGGCACCCAAGGGGAAGCCTATGCAGTGGTGGTTCGTGATTCAACCGATGTACCAGCGCGATGACGGCCAGTGGTACCGCGCCAAGGGAGCTTTGTTCCTCTCGCTGGAGGAATTCGAGAGCTTTAAGCAAGACGTCGACAAGGTCTGGGCGCGCTACGAAGATCTCGATGGAGAAGGCTTTTTCAGATGATGAAGCTGAACACGGCCAAATGCCCTCGCTGTGGATCACAAAACTTCCGTGTCCGTGCAAATGCTAGCGGCTTGGTGGATGTGGTTTACGAGAGCGGCCACATTGTAAACTGTACGAACGTCGAATGGTCTCGTGATGATCTAGACGTCTACGAGCTTACATTCTGCACTTGTGATGACTGTGTATTTCGTGGTGTTGTCAAAGACTTTTTGCAGGAGGAAAGGTAATTCTACTCTCCCGGTGTGGGTCAAACTGCATCGGGAGATTAAACCTTGCGTATGGCGCAAGGTATCGCACAGGAGGAAACAACATGAGCAGAATGGTTTCATGGTCTGTCAGCGTAGAATGCCTTCCGGGTGAAGCCGGTGAGGTGTGTGACGCGTTGACACCTATCATCGACGCGGATGGAGATGATCATTGGTACAAAGGCCATCTGTCGATGAATGGAGAGGCTAGCTTGACCTGTGGTCAATCGGCAGACCAAGTCGCTGAGGTGGTGTACGCAACTGCGTGTGCGGTTCTTAAGCGGGACACCGATGTTAAGGTTGTTGCCACGTACTTGGAAGAATGCCCCTATGAGGTGTTTCACTTTGGCGAGGAGGAAACAACGTGAACGACACCTAAGCCTCGTGGTTGATCTCTTTTCGCCTCTCGGCGGGTGTCAAATCCCGTCGAGGGAATGTTCCCTAAACACAGACGCGAAAGGAGAACCATCATGACTGCTATTTGTTGTCGCTGTCAGCAGGAATGTAGCGGCTTTGGCTACTGTGATGTATGCACGAGGTCGTTGTGTTTTTTGTGTTACGAGATTAGCGAACTTTTGATCCAGGAGGAGACTTTTGAGGAGACACGAGAATACGTGTTGTGCCATGCCTGTAAAGCCTCGGTAGACGAGGGATTGATCAAGCTGGACACAACCAAACCACGCTACTCGAGGAGGAAGAATCATGGTCTACCAAAACAAGGTCGCACAACTGCTTGACATGATCCATCAGGCACTGGCAGAGTTGCATGGGCTGGATAATGATCTCTATCATGAGATTTCGAGGGACTGGATGTTTCTCCTCGTGCTGGAGACTGAAATGGCGCACATGCTGTTCAATGAATTGTTGTTGTTCTACAACAAGATTCTGGTGCCTCCGACAGGTCGCGTGACATGCAACTTCGACACGATGGAGAAAGAGTATGGCGGTGCGCTTATTACAAGGCTCCGCAAGCGGGCCAGCAAGATGCTCTCACGCTAGGATCTCCGCAGCGGGATTCGAGAGTGAGGTGTGGATGTGGTGCCGTGACTGTGGAAAGGAATTCGACATGCTGCTAAAGGATGAGCAATGGAAGCCTCAATTGAGAGCCGTGGAGCATGCTCTGTGTGTGCAACACGGTTTCGGCGAGGCCGAGGTCAAACGGTACACGCGAGGTGTTCAGCGGGTGGAGGAAATCGTTGAAGCTCCTGAGCACTCGTATTTTCTCTCTGTACCGAGGAACACTCAACGCCCACCGAGGAAAGGACAAGCTATCTCGTGCTACGTTTCGACTGTTGGGTTTGTCTTTGGAGTTCTTGTGGTGATAACTTACAGACCCACATTCAAGGATTGGTTTGTCGTAGCGTACAACAAAGGAATATCGTTGCCAGCCGCCAATGGTCGTGCTGCTGTCGATATTGCTGTGAAGTTGGCTACACGTTTCAAGGTTTAAATCTTGCGCTAGCGCAATGTTAGGGTGCGCGGAGGGTCACACTTCCACGCACTCATCGTGTCCTCATGGTGAGGGCATTCCTGTGAACCTTTTTAGAGGAGGAAGCAACATGAAAACTGTGTCATTGCTAGAACCGACAGATGCGGCTGTCCAGCAGCTTTTGGACCGTCTGCGACAGTGGTGGATTCATGGTGTGTATGATTGCTATGAAGCTGCCGTTTTTGCTCGCGTGGATGTTCCACGGGGGCATAAGACGAAGATCCACCGGATGGCGGACGGGAAGTTCGTGTTGAAGCACAGACTTTCGCGTACTCCAGCAGAATGGCTGGAATACATTCTGGCATGGGTCGATTCACATCAGACGTATGCGCTATTTCGTGCTCCCGTGGAGAAGAAACTCGGCACTCAGCCCAAGGAAGGATGTGCATCATGAGAGAGAATTTCAAGCTGTCGTACGAGGAAGCCGTCGCGTTCTCAACAGTGTCGCATCTTGTTCTGGAATTGTTTCGTGAGAATCCGGAACTGAAGGCGCAATACACGAGGTTACCTAAGCCTCTCCGTGGAGCCGCCCAGCGTCTGGACGCGTGGTTGTCCAAGACATTCCACGAAGTCAATCCGCGTGCGGTCCACAACCCTTCCACGATGCCAACGGTGGGAACACTGATTCTTCGCCCTGCGATGTTCCTGCACGGTGCGTCACTTGTTCGTGACGTGGTCTTTCAAGAGGCCCCGAAGGGAGGATATGTTGTCCGCGCCCAGCTCTCCAATTTCGGTGTCTGGTCAGCGGCAGGATATCGCCAGAACGGGTTCGTTTTGTTCTGTGACCAGATCTCAGATGGATGGTCTGGGTTCGAGGTAACTTTCGTCGACGACAAGAAGAAATTCGGTCGTTGCAAGGCGGTCTACAAGGGCAACGCCTGGGTCATCCAACAGTGGGAGAGCGCAATTGAATCAACAATGTAAGATTCCGATCGCGCGCACGAGAAAGGTCTACTGTACCAACTGCTACCAATGGTTCGTGGTGGCAGAGCGAGACGTTGTCGTGAGCGAGAAAAGGCCGCACATCGCGGTAGCAACTTGTTCCTGGTGCGGATTCCCTCAGAGGGTGTATCCGCTGCCAAAGGAAATCAACGTGACTGGAGGAGGCGAAGATGTATCTTGAGGAAACCTACACAGACCCACGGACCATGAAGAGCCCGTTCTTCTCTGTCGAGTTCTCTGACGAAGAGGTCGCCCACGCCACTCGATTGGAATGGTGGGCGTCGAGCTTCGATGATCCGGGGCCGGACTTCAACGAGTACCGGCTGGTGGACGATGATGGCAAGATCATCGCCAAGAGAATCGTTCAGGGCGACTAAACAGCACAGGCGCAAACGGCTCCCCCCCCCCCCCCCACTGGCCTAACCGCTGGTGGGGGGATTTTTTTGTCTCTAGAAGTTTATAATGCTACACTGAGTGCTGTTTTTTTGTCATACCCAGGAGATTCACAATGAGCCGATATTACTTCGCGGGTGGCGATTCGAAGCCCGCATTCCGCTGTATGATTGACTGCGGGGTAAAAAACATCCTCTTTAGCTTCTTTTACATTCAGCGCAAGCGCCAAAAAGACTTCGACGAGCTGATGGAAAAGCTCGCTGAGCTGAGAGAAGAGGGAGGCTACTCATTCATACTTGACTCTGGTGGCTTCACCTATAAAGACGTGTCGGGGAGGACATTTCAGACTGTCCGCTCGTCTTCTGAGGCTACTAAGGGGCACAAACTTGACCCGTATGAGTATTTAGAGGAATACACTAAATATTTGGTGGAATACGGGCATCTGTTCGATGTGGTGGCTGAATTTGACCCTGTAGAGAGCTTTGGGTCATACAGTATCGTGGATGAGAACCGGGAGAAGATGCTTTCCATTTTCGAGGAGCACAAGGTAGAGGTCAACCTGATGCCCATTTGGGCCGAGAGCGAGAGACCAATTTCTCAATGGGAGGAATGGGCAAATGATCCTCGGTACAAACATCTAGGGCTCATCTGTGATGATATCAGGCTGGCAACACGATTTGTTAACCTCGCACACCAGCATGGAAAGAAGGTACATGGCTTTGCCCAGACGAACATCTTAGATCTCAAGCGCGCGAAATTCGACACGGTGGACTCCACTGGTTGGATCTCTGGGCAGAAGTATGGAGAGGTGTTCATCTTCCAATCTGGTAAATGGACGCGCCTGAATGCCACGCAGAAGAGCAAAAGAAAGCTCTATAAGAACTACTTTAAAAGCATTGGGGTAGACTGGAATCTGATCAACAAGGACGACCCTAATGAGCTTCTGCGGGCTGCTTGTATATCGTGGAAGAGGCTGTTCGATCACTTTGAGGCCAGAGACAGATTAGAGGATGTGGCGTTACATGCTGACGCTGCTGTTTTACGCCCGTCTCGTGGTTTGGTACTCAAGATGAGAGAGAAGGATGTGCTCGGCGAGGGCCGCAAAAAGAAGAGGGCGTACAGGGAGATTCTCATCAATGGAGAAGTATACCTGTTCCCTGAGAAGCTGGATGTATTCGACCTAGAGGACATCGAGATGGAGGCGGAGCTTTTGGCCGACAAGGACCCCAATGAGATCTGGGAGGAAACATTCGGTGTGGGTGGTACTGAGGTCGAGCTAAGGGCAGAAGCCAGCAAGCTCTGCAGGCGTCAACGCGCCAAGCCCTTTTACCCTGATTGGGTGAAGCTAAAAGAGGTCGAGGAGGATGCTAAGCAGGCGGTCAAGAGAGCTAAAGGAACGGGTTTAGACTTCTCTTCTTTACTCATAGAGGAGCCTCAAATTAACATTGCGCCTGACGCAACGTTAGACAAGGACGAAACCGATTACAACGTCATCACCCACGCTGATGAGAATAGTGGGAATGTCCAAACTATAGATGGACAGATAGTTCCTCAAGGGAAGCTCACAAAGCCTTCTAGCGAAACTGCAGACGAATTGGAGAAAAGGGCATCTAGCCGTACCAGGCTCCTCAAAGACAAACTTTCTGCTCTGGCGTGCCATACGTGCTCGATCAACGCTGAATGCCAATACGCCAAGCCAGGCTATCTCTGCTACTACAAACCAGCGTTTCAGACGTTTTCAACAAGGCGGGTAGAGGATACTTTGGAGGCGCTACAATACTTAGCTGACAAGAACATCGAAAGGGCGATCAGGGCGGTACTCTTTGAGGAAGTCCAACTCGGCGGGCAGGTAGACCCACAAACATCTGCTGTGATGTCACAGGCATTCGGGCAGCTAAAAGAGCTGCGAGAGCTGCAGAGAGAAACCTCTCCCGACTCGTTTAAAATCTCTGTTGAGGGATACGGCGAGGCGGGAACATCGGTGATAGGACGGTTTTTCGGCGCAAAGAGCGATAAAAGAGAACTTGCGCATGCGCAACCTAGAGTATTAGAGAGCGAAGAACGTATCATTGACGTCACTCCAAAATCGGCTACAATGGAAAGCGCCTCGTACGATATTACTGAATTGGCGACTATCCACAAATCTCTAACAGGAGGGACTGACAAATGATCGTGCATCTAACACTAGAGGGAATCAAGAATTCTGTGATGGAGAAAGGCACATTACTCGTTCACCCGGAAATGAACGAGGACGATGTTTGCGTGCTCAAGCTGGAGACCTTATTTGGCCTCATCATGATTGAAGAGGATAAGAACTCTTGTTGTATCTCTGCCCAGGTGAATGAAGTCGACTGGATCAACGAGAATCTCGACCAGCAGGACTGTGATTGTACAAACTACGATGCGCGTGATTGCGCGTGTGGTGGAGACTGTCATTGTCACTGGGAACTCATTTGGGTCGGCAAAAACTCGTTTGGCGGGAGAGAGGCACTGGCGGAGGTGGTAAGATGAGTAGGTGGAGAATCAAAAACAGAAGGCCGGGAGAAAAGCGGCAAACCATGAAGGATGAGGTACATCAGTACAAGATGTGGCTCCAAAACTCGCATACCATCATAAAGCTACTTTTGCAAAGGGCGGGAGGCTCAATTGTCTACAAGCAGCAAGAGATAAACGACGTCCATGCGCTACAAATACGCACGGCGGAAAAAGATGGTCTACACCGTTTGTGGACGGTCGGGCGGGTAGGACAAGAGCCCATCCAGGAGTCAGAACTCGAAAAGGCGGTTGACGAATCCCTAGACACTGAAACGTCTGTTTGATACCATACAGATACGGTTAGGTTACTTTAGGTGTTACGAGAGAGGCAAAATGGCGAACATGAGAAAGCTCCGCAAGAAGCGGGAACGAAAGCGCAAGAGAATGACTGCGTCAGGCACCAAATCGACAAGTTCGTGCAAGCGGCAATGGAGCCCACCAGGTAAATCACGCTAGCCCACCAAAATCTTGCCCGCCGCGAAATCCTGTGTTAACCTGTCTACATACTCCTCTCCAACGTAGGATACTTCTTCCCTCCTAGCGTTTGGGGTTGCATGGTGGTTTCCTCCTGTGGACCCCCGTCGGCATTGTTGCTGGCGGGGGTTTTTTATTGCCTATGCTTTATCCCTTGCTTACCCTCTATCTGTCTCCACAGCCCGAAGTAGCGGGGCCTCCCCTGGAAGGGGACGGGAGGGGTGGAGCGTAAGCGAGCCATTCTACACCCACTACTACTACTACTACTACCACACAGACACAGGTACCTACTCCCACACGGATATCTACCTCTATACAGGTACCTACCACTGCACAGACACACTAACCTACCCCTACCCCGTACCCTACCACCACACGGGTATCTTCCATCCTACACCCTTAATTTCACATTCAGGTGCAGTGTTACTGAGAGAGGCGACCTGACGTATGACCTCAGTTGTAACATTGCGCACACGCAAGGTATCCCTACACCCCCATACTGTAAGCAAAAGGCAGGTCTAGGGGTACCCCCAGGTAGGGTGACCTCGCTAGGGGGCAGTCCTTACTGGTCGGTGGTAGGTAGGGGTACCTCACCTTGTGTGAGTACCACCCCCCAGTCTTAAGAGGGGGGGAGTGTTAGGGGGGGAGTGTTAATGAGAAAAAGTGTTTTTGCTGCAAGTTGTTCTCTGCAGTTTGTGGCAGTGAGTGGCTACACAGGTCCGACACGACGGCGGGAGGAGAGAGCCCATACTTGGGGTACCCCTGGAGCACACTTTCCCTTACAGAACAGCCCATACAGCGCGTAACACGTATATACATAGGCTGCACAGGCACCCACACGCGCCCCGTCACACCCCCCACCGATACTTGACCCACCCCAGACCCACACTTTTCCTATTAGAACGAGGAATTTCGCACCGGCGCGGCAGTCCTACAGAATACACGGTGGTGAATATGACAAATGACCCTGTGAGCAGTGAAAAATCTGGGACCGCCAAAAGTTAGAAATAATGGTGAGCGCCGGAAATAATGAGTGCCGGCCAGTGCAGTGCAGTGCCGAGGGGCCTAAATCCGGTCGCGGTCTTATTTGAGAGTCGTTCTCAGTTGAGGCCGATTCCAAGGTAAGAACCGGACCAAATTGAGAATCATTCCAAATTGAGAATCGCTCTAACTGAGAAGGGCTCTCAACTGAGAATCGTTCCAAATAGCCCGGCCCTATGCGAGAATCGTTC
>Ga0180438_10001433_pt1 | contig 42352 bp, 43 predicted proteins | sample SS_ome_12_FD_132455 | JGI IMG/M metagenome (GOLD analysis project Ga0180438, IMG submission 132455) | Hypersaline lake sediment archaeal communities from the Salton Sea, California, USA - SS_3_D_2 metaG | ecosystem: Environmental > Aquatic > Non-marine Saline and Alkaline > Hypersaline >...
TATAAACCTTTTAAAACAGAAAAAAATCTTACTCGACCGCAAAATCCTCAGCGACCTCGCCTTGACACATCCTATAATATTTGGTAAAATTATAAAAAGGGTAGAATAATATTCAACAATTACTTATGAATGAACAACAAAGATCTCCAACCTCTCTCTCTGCAGAACAAAGAGCTATGACTGCCAAGGCACAAATTGATGAAAGAATTAGAGAGGCAATTAACAATGGAGATCAAACAGCGCTTGCTCAAGCCCAAGAAGAACTAAAAGCCCTTAAAAAAGATCCCAAATTCAAAGAAGATATGGCAAAATGGACGGCAGAATTATAAGTTGTTAAAAAACGCATAACTTTACCTACTCCCAAAATCTGGGAGTTTTTTTGTGGAAATTTTTGGGGTAGAATATCAATAAAACCAAAAATAAAATACTAAATATTAAAAACACATACCTAAAAACGTAAAAATTTTTGTATATTTAAGTTTGTGTTTTTGGTTTTTTATTTTTCATTTTTAATTTTTTAAAAGTGCGTCAGCAATTGTTGAACACCAAGAATCAAGCTTTGGCTTTAATTAACGAAGCCTCGAGTCCCGAAGAAATCGAGCGGCTGCGGATTGCCTTTTTGGGAAGAAAAGGCAAAATAAACCAGCTTTTAAAAAAGCTCCCTGACTTGTCAAAAACCGAAAAAGCCAAAGTCGGTAAGTTAGCTAATGAAGTCAAGCAAGCCATTGAGAATGCGCTCAATAACAAGTTGCAAGTTACAAGTTACAAGTTACAAGTTGCTGATGAGTTCTTCGATACCACACTGCCAGGCAAAAAGCCGGAGGTCGGCCACTTACACTTAATAACTCAGGCAATCGAAGAAATCACCGATATTTTCACCAAAATCGGCTTTATTCGCGTCCGCTATCCGGAAGTTGACTGGGACTGGTATATATTTGAAGCCCTAAATATGCCCAAAGACCATCCGGCCAGAGACGAGTGGGAAACCTTTTTTGTCAATGAAAAACCTGATCCTAAAAAGGGCAAAATGGTTTTGTCTGTCCACACTTCAGGCGGCCAAATCCACGAAATGCATCGTCTCAAAGGCAAGCCGCCAATCAGGATGCTAAACATTGCCAAATGCTACCGAAGGCAGCAAGACGTTACCCACACGGCCATGTTTCACCAATTCGAGGGCTTGGTTGTTGGCAAAGGCATAAATATCACCCACTTGAAGGGCGTTTTAGACCACTTTGCCCAGATGTGGTTTGGCAAGGGGGTTAAGTCGCGCATAAGGCCTTTTAACTTTTGTTTTACCGAGCCTTCTTTTGAGGTGGACTTTACCTGCTCAAACTGCATGGGGCGCGGCTGCCGGTTTTGTAAAAGCGGCTGGCACGAGGTCGGCGGCGCCGGCATGGTCCACCCAAATGTCTTAAAAGCCGGCGGAGTTAACACTAAAAAATATACCGGCTTTGCCTTTGGCTGGGGAGTAGAACGCATCCTCTCCCTCCGCCTGCGCTTGGACGACATCAGACTATTATACGAAAGTAATTTACAATTTTTGGAGCAATTCTAAAGTAAAACTAAAAACAAATAATAACAACTTAATAACGCAAGCCAAGTCTCACTTGGCGCAGCAAATAACTACTAATAACTGTTATTTATAGTTATTTATTGTTATTCATTGTTTAAAGACTGGCCGTGAATATATTAATTCCCCATTCTTGGCTTAAAGACTACTTAAAAACTCAGGCTTCGCCTGAGAAAATCGCCGAGTGCTTATCACTTTGCGGCGCTTCTGTTGAGCAGATAAAAAAGGTCGGTAAAGACAAGGTTTATGATATTGAAATCACCACTAATCGGGTTGACATGATGTCAGTCTCCGGCATTGCCCGGGAAGTCGCCGCCATCCTGCCGCAGTTTGGAATTAAAGCAGAGTTTACTAATGACCCCTACGAAATAAAGTCAAAAGTCAAAAGTCAAAAGTCAAAAGTCAAAATTGATGTAGTTATTAAAGATAAAAACCTCTGTCCTAGATTTACAGCAGTGGTGATTGACAGCGTTGCTGTCAAGCCCTCGCCACCAAAAATCAAAAAACGGCTGGAGGCAGCCAGCATCAGAAGCCTAAACAATGTTATTGACATCTCAAACTACCTAATGCGCTCCTTGGGCCAGCCGGCCCACACCTTTGATTATGACAAAATTAAGGGTCATAAAATGGTTTTGCGCCAAAGCAAAAAAGGCGAAAAAATCACCACCCTTGATGACAAAACACATGAATTGCCTGGCGGTGATATCGTCATTGAAGACGGCAGTGGGGCATTGATTGACCTTTGCGGCATCATGGGGGGAGAAAATACTGCCATTGATAAAAACACCAAAAGAGTTTTGCTTTTTATCCAAACCTATAATCCTATCAATATCCGAAAAACCTCAATGAAACTGGCCCATCGCACTGAGGCGGCCCAGCTTTTTGAAAAAAACATTGACCCGGAATTGGTCATCCCGGCTATAAAACAAGGCGTTAAGCTTTTTGAAAGCCTCGCCGGTGGCAAACCCGCTAGCAAGCTCTATGATATTTACCCAAAACCTTACAAGCCAAAAGCTATAAAAGTCTCACTTCAGTTCATTGAAGCGCGTCTCGGCACCAAACTTCACTCAACTAAAGTAAAAAAGGCCCTTGAAGCCTTAGGTTTCCACGTGCAATATGCCACGAGCCGCCAGCGATTTACAATCGCGGTACCATCGTGGCGCTCCCACGACGTTTCCATCCCTGAAGATATTGTTGAAGAAGTGGCTCGAATTTACGGCTATCACAACCTGCCTTCAAACCTGCCAAAAGGTGCTCTGCCAAAAAAGTTAAATAACCAAACTTTTTACTGGGAAAAACGCCTCAAGCATTTACTTAAATATTTAAATTTCACTGAAACTTACACTTACTCCTTACAGTCAAAAACGCTTTTAAAAAACTTTCGGCTCGTGCCTGAAGAACACCTAAAACTTAAAAATCCTTTAACCAAAGAGTGGGTTTTTTTGCGCACCAGTATTTTGCCTTCGCTTCTCGAAGTTGCCCAAAAAAACACTCAGTTTGAAAAAATCAATCTTTTTGAGCTGGCAAAGGTCTACTTGCCTAAAAAAAAGGGCCTGCCATACGAAATCCAACACTTGTCCTTGCTTTCCACCAGCGGTTTTTTAAAAACCAAAGGCATTGTCGAACAAATAGCAAAAGAGCTAAATATAAAACTCGATTTTAGGCCGCATCAAAAAATCACCCAATTATCGCCCGAAAAAACCGCTATTATAAAAGCCAAAAGTTTTGGCGAGAAAAACTCCAGCTGGGAAATGGTTGGCACAATCGGAGAAGTTTTTGAGCCGACCTTAAAAAGATTTGAAATCGAAAAAAGGCTTATTGCTGTTGATTTTAATTTTGACAAACTAGCGGCTTTGGCCAAAAAGTTTAAAAAATACCAGCCCATCCCCAAATACCCGCCAATCATCGAACATTTAACTTTTACCAACAAAAGCCAAGTCTTAGCTTCAAATATCCTAAAAACCGCCAGAAAAACCCATAGGCTTATAAAAGGGGTGGAAATTATAGACGTTTACAAAAACCGCCTAAGTTTGGAAATCACTTACCAAAGCAGGAAAAAGTCTTTAAGTGATAAAGAAGTGGGCGGTATCCGTAAAACCCTCGTCCGCAATCTGGAAAAGCTAGGCTTGAAGCTTCGGGGGAAACTTTAGAATTTTCAATTTTCAAATACCAATTTTCATTGAATTTACAATTTCTTAATTTTCAATGTCTGCAAAATTGATCATTGAAAATTGTAAATTGAAAATTATGGGGGGCTTGGGCTCGGCGATGGGCTCGGACTTGGCGATGGGCTAGGGGAGAGGCTGGGGCTAGGAGAAGGCGAAGGTGAGGGCGATGGCTCCGGCTCATCCCAGTCAACCTTTATGCCAACTTTCACACTGGCCTCGCCTGTTTTGCCATCCCTATCATAAGCCCTGGCCATAATTTCATGCTTGCCGTCAGACAAAACCAAAACAGTCTTGTACGGTTTATCGTGCTTTGTTTCTTTTTTTTCACCGTCAACATAAACCTCCACCTTTTCAATCTCTTTAACTGAGGCAACCTTAACTTGAATTTCCACCTCGTTTTTGTCAAGTCTTTCTTTGTCAGAGGGTTTGGCAAAAGAAACAACCACATTGTCTTCAACATCACAATACTCGGTTGGCGGCTTGTATTTTCCATCTTCTTGCCTGGCTATCCACTCATCAACCCCTTTTTGCCAAAGCCCACCGCCAATCGGATCATTGACTTTTAAAACTATAAACTCTTTTTCCTCATACTCGCCTTTGGCTACCAAGGGGTCGGGCGCTAGTTTATCCTGGCCGCGGCAAAGTTTAAGCTTAGTATGCACCGGGTCGCTGCCTGTCGGCTGGGTGCCTTTTATAAACCACTCCTCGCGGGAGGGGAAACCGTCGTGCTCCGGCCAGCCGGAAATTTTGTCCACCTTTATTTTCTCAATCCCTGATGGGACAGCAAATTCCTGGACCGGCTTGCCGGATAGGGTTTCCAAGATCGCCCTCCGCCAAATCGGCGAGGCGCCGGAGATGCCTGAGGCAACTCTTTTCATCGGGCTATTGTCATTGTTGCCCACCCAAACGCCAACTATAACCGAAGGCGTCCAGCCGATTGCCCAGTTGTCGCGCATATCATCAGTTGTTCCTGTCTTAACCGCTACTGACCGGCCGGCGATATTTAAAAGCGAGTTTTCACCGAAAGTAATTAAACGAGCCTGGTTGTCAGACAAGATATTAGAGATTAAAAATGCCTGCTCGGCAGATAAAACCCTTTTGCCGTGGACCGGCTTTACCTCTTCCAAAACCTTGCCCTTTAAGTCCTCAACCCGCAAGATCGCCACCGGCTCGGCGCGAAAGCCGCTGTTGGCAAAAGCAGAGTAAGCTGAAACCATTTCCAAAAGCCGCACCTCACCACCGCCTAAGGTTACGGATAAACCAAAACGGTTGACATTGGCCTGAGTTGGCTTTAATGTAGAAAGGCCCATATTATAAGCCGTTTCCAACATGTCAAAAACACCGACTAGCGCCAAAAGCTTAACAGCCGGGATATTTAAAGAACTGCCTAAAGCATAGCGCAACTGCACCGATCCGTGATCTTTACCATCATAGTTTTTGGGCACATAGTTTTTTCCATCTGCCCCCCCGGGAAACTCGGTCCGCACATCAACCAGCATTGAAGCTGGCGTAAAGCCCTCGGCAAAGGCAGCCGCATAAGTAACCGGCTTTATTGCCGAGCCAGGCTGCCGAAGTGCAAGCGTCACGTTTACCTTACCATCATAGTCTTCGGCGAAATAGTCCTTAGAACCTACCATTGCCAAAATCTCGCCGGTCTGGGGGTCGGCGGCTACCGCCGCACCGTTAGTAATGTCAATCGGCTCGACCTTCTCAATCTCCTGGCTTACAATTTTCTGGATGCTTTCTTGAAGTTCAAGGTCCAAGGTTGTATAGACTTTAAGGCCGCCTTGCTCAACCATCCGCTCGCCATACCTTTCCTCCAAAATACTTTTTACATACATCACAAAATGAGGCGCTTCAAAATCAGCACCACCGCCTTTAAACTCAATTTTTTCCAAATCGGATAAAGCAGTTTGTTCTTGCATCTTTGAAATATAGCCATCTTCGCGCATCCGGCGCAAAACATCCTCTGTCCGGCCTTTGTAGGCCTCAGGATTGGCGCCAAAAGGGGAGTAGGCCGAAGGTTTTTGAGGGAGACCTGCCAAAACCGCTGATTCAATAAGACTTAGTTCTGAAACCTTTTTACCAAAATAAGTCTCAGCTGCTGTTTCCACCCCCCAGGCCGTTCCGCCATAAGGGGCCTCGTTTAAATACATCTGCAAAATTTCATCTTTTGTATAGCGCTTTTCAATTTGAACTGCCAAGACAAACTCTTTAATCTTTCTACCAATCGTTCTCTTGGGAGTTAACAAAACATTTTTGACCAACTGCTGGGTTAGGGTCGAGCCACCCTGAAGCCTTCCGCGGAATAAAATATTAAAAACCGCCCGCAGCCAGCCTTTAAAATCAAAGCCCTTATGCTCATAAAAGTTTTTGTCTTCTATGGCAATCGTTGCCTGCTGCAATTCTTTGGGAACTTGGTCAAGCATTACCGGAGTTCTTTTTTGGTCGGCAAAAACATCATAGAGAAGCTTTTCATTGCGATCATAAATCTTGGTGGCAAAGCCCTCTTTTCTGACAATTTTGTCCGGCCGGGGTAAATCCTTAGCATACCAGGCAAAAAGAACGGCCGAGAAGAAAAAAAGAAACAAAGCCCCTGCAAAAGCGCCAATCGCCAGCCTTTTATAAAGAGTGCTTTTATCCAAGCCAGCCCCCGGCAGTTTTTTCTTAATTTTATTGACTCGCCTTTTCCAGGCCCTTTTCCAACTCATATCTTGATTATAGCCGAACTTTTAAGATAAAATCAAACTATGCCAATAACAAATCCTCAGAAAGTCGAGCAAGTTCTAACAAGGCGGGTAGATAAAATTTTGCCTTCAAAAAAGGCCCTAAAAAAGCTGCTTTTGTCCGGCAAGAGAATCAGGCTCTACCAGGGCTTTGACCCGACCGGTTACCGCCTTCACCTTGGTCATACCATCGGCCTTAGAAAACTAATGGAATTTGCCAAGCTCGGGCATGAGGTTATCTTTCTTTTCGGAACGGGAACTGTTCTTGCCGGCGATCCTTCTCAAAGAGAACATGGACGGGGACGAGGCCTTTTAGAAACTAGCGAAAAAGCCCTCAAAGAAACAATAAATAAAAACATCCGAGACTGGAGAAAACAAACTTCACAAATAGTTGATTTTAAAAACCCTAATGTCAAAATTAAAAAAAATGGCGATTGGCTTTGCAAACTAGGCCTTAAGGAAATTTTAGATATCGCCTCACATATTTCAAGTGTCCAGCTTTTCAAGCGCGATATGTTCCAAAAGCGAATTAAAAAAGGCGATGCTGTCTGGACCCATGAGGTTTTATACCCACTGCTTCAGGGCTATGATTCTGTCTATATGAATGTTGACCTTGAAATTGGCGGCACTGACCAGGAATTTAATATGCTAATCGGCAGAGAACTGCTACGTAAGATGAAAGGCAAAGAAAAGTTTATTTTAACTATTCCGATGATCTTGGGTACTGATGGTAAGCAAATGAGCAAGACATCAGGCAATTGTGTTTGGCTTGATGACTCGGCCAAAGATATGTTTGGGAAACTGATGAGTATTCCTGATGAGCAAATTATTCCTTATATGGAGCTGGCCGGCGATATTTCGATCGAAGAAGTAAGGAAAATCAAGAAGGGCCTTAAATCCGAAAAGGTCCATCCGATGAAGGCTAAAAAGAAGCTGGCTTTGGCGGTCACCAAACAATTCCATGGTAAAAAAAAGGCCCAAGAAGCACAAAATCAGTTTGAGATTATTTTCCAAAAAAGGAAAGGCAGGCTCCCAACGATCGACTTAACTAATTTAGGCCCAAATATCGACTATGAACTTTTTGAAATATGTAAAAATGTAGAAATAAAAGAAAGCGCAAAGCAAAATAGAAAAATGAAAAGCAATGCCGAAATCAAAAGAATAATTGAACAAGGAGGAGTAGAACTAAATGGAAAAAAGGTTACAAATCACAAACATTTAATCCGAATTAGAAAAGGTGATATAATCAAATTTGGTAAAAAGATATTAAAGGAAATAGAAATTTAAGAAAAAGTGCATGGCGAAAATAAAGAAAAAGCTCACTCAATACAATTTGCCTGTTTTTATCGAACCCTGTGAAGAAGGCGGCTATTTTGCTTCTTGCCCTTCTTTAGCTGGCTGTTTTGTTGAAGCAGAAACAATTCCTCAGGCAATTGAGTATTTGGAAGATACAGTAGAACAATTCATAAAATCTTATAAAAAGCACGGCGATCCGCTACCTGCAGAAATCAAAGCCCTACAAACTAAAAGCGCCAAAGAAGAATATTTTCCGATAAGCCTCTTTCTCCCTGTAAGACTAGCAACATGACCAGATTTCCTGCCTTAACTGCTAAAAAGGTAATTAAAAAAGCAAGAAAAGCAGGCTTTATCTTTGATCGCTATGCCAAGGGCAGCCACCAAATCTGGTACAATCCCAAAACAAAAAAGCGCTTTACAATTCCATTTCACCGAGGAAAAACTCTAAAAAGAAAAACATTAAAAAGCATCATAAACCAAATGGGTCTAACAACCCAACAATTTAATAGACTTTAGCCCCGAGGTTGGCTCTGTTTTCAACCTCGGAGGTTGAAAACAGACTAAACCTCGGGGTGTCAAAAAATCTGCCCTTAATTACTCAATTACTAATTACTCAATTGCTCAATTACTTTCCCTTCTTGCCTCCGGCCCAAAAAATGTAGTAGAGTTATTTGTAGAAAGGAGAGGAAATGGCACTAGGCAAAATAGCAGAAATTCTCAAATTTAAAAAAGCGCCAGACCAACCTACTATATTTCCTGGAGAAGGTCGAGAAATGCCTGAATCAAGAACCCCAGCGGGCATTGCAAGAGTTCTTTATAATCTCGAAGAGGCTCTTGGAAACCCTCTTTCTCCAGGGAGTAAAGATAATGGTCTAGATCTCATCCAAGATGTCTTTGTAAAACTATGCGATAAGTCTGGAGTTGAACAAGAGGAAGTAATTAAAGAATTAGAAAAAATGGAAAAAGAAGCAATCGATTAAATGAGGGAATAAAAATGAGAGAAGGAGAGCAAGCAAAATCATCTTTAATGGAAAGGCTCAAGGCTGCTGTGAAAAAAAGTGGCGTAAAACTACAAACTCCTGCGGAAAGGTTAGCAGAGCAAAAAGGAATCGCAGCCAGCCAAAAAAGAGTCGATGAGATGTTTGAAAGACAAACTCCAAAAGGAAAGGCGAAATTAGTAGGCTGGAAAGGTACTAAGAAAAGCGACCATAAAATTTAAAGTTAAAAAGAAAAAATTGGTAAAGGCGGTTTGGGTGGGGTTGGTGGTGGTGGCGACGGTGGGGCTGCTGGCTTCTTCAATATTGCCGGCGATTACTGCTCTGATTAAGTAAGACTTCTTTATTCGTAGATTTTTCCAACTTTGATAGGCTATACTGATATCTAACCTTAGAAATCAAATATCAAAAATGAAATATCAAAAATACAAATCAAATATCAAAAATTATAAAACACAAGGGTTTAAAAAAAGACTTTATAATTTTGTCTTAAGATTAATAGAATTTATTGATAAACTTCCAAAAGATAGAGTTTCCCAGAGAATTGGGGACCAGTTAATAAGAAGCGGCACAAGCATCTTAGGCAACTATATAGAAGGACAGTCTGCTTCTTCCAAAAGAGACTATACTAATTTCTTCAATCACTCTCTAAAATCAGCGAATGAAAGCAAAGTATGGGTAGCATTGCTTCGCGACTCAAAAAGAACAAACCCTAAAGAAGCAAACTGGTTCTTAAAAGAGCTTGATGAGATATCAAAAATCTTTGCCTCAAGCATTTTAACTCTTAAAGGAAAACGCTAAAAATATTTGATTTTTAATATGTATATTTAATATTTGCTATTTAATTTTTTTATATGAAATTATCCACCAAAGCCTCCGAGCTTTTTATGGTTGGGGAGGCTTATGCTGAAAAGCTTGAAAAATTGGGCATCGAGACTGTTGAGGACCTGCTTCATCATTACCCTTTCCGCTATGAAGACTGGTCGTTTGTTTCTAAAATAGGGGGGTGCCAGCCCGGGGAAAAGGTAACCTTTTATGTTACTATCCTTTCCATAAAAAACGTTTTTGCCCGCACTGGCAAGCGAATGCAGAAGGCGGTCGTTGCTGACCGAACCGGCCAGATGGAAATTACCTGGTTTAACCAGCCGTTTTTAGTAAAAAACTTAAAACCGGGCACCAAGGTAGCCCTGGCCGGCAAGGTGGATACTTTTGGCACAAAAAAGCAGATGGTGGCGCCGGAGCATGAAATAATAAAAGTTAAAAGTCAGAAGTTAAAAGTCAGAAGTTATTATAGCAACAACTATAGCTATAACAATATCCATACCGGACGGCTCGTTCCCGTTTATCCGGAAACGGCCGGAGTTTCTTCAAAGTGGCTGCGCTCCCGCATCGCTCCATTAGTCAAAAAACTGGTTCCCCAAATGCAAGACTATTTACCCTTATCTATCCGAAAACAATTTGCCATTTGCGACCTGCCACGTGCCATAAGAAGCGTCCATTTTCCAAAAGACAAAAAAGCAGTTGCAAAAGCCAGAAAACGCCTAGGCTTTGACGAATTGCTTTTTCTGCATCTTAAGGCTCTCTCCCGAAAAAGCAGGTGGCAGTCTTACCAAGCCACTAAGCCCTTCAAGTTCGACCAGGAAAAAATCAATAAATTTATCAAAAAACTACCCTTTGAGTTAACAGGCGCTCAGAAAAAAGCCGTCTCCGAAATTCTAAAAGACCTGCAAAAACAAAAACCGATGAACCGGCTCTTGGAGGGTGATGTCGGCTCAGGTAAAACCATAGTTGCCGCTATAGCCGCTTATGCTGCCCATCTCTCAGGCATCAAAACCGGCATCATGGCGCCGACAGAAATTTTAGCCGAGCAGCATTTCCAGACGTTTAAAAAGCTCTTTAAACCTTTTGGTCTTAAAATAGAACTTATAACTGGCAGTCACAAATCACAAATCACAAATCACAAATCACAAATCGCTATCACGATCGGCACCCATGCTCTACTCTGGCAAAAGTTTGACCATGAAAACCTAGGGCTGGTAGTCATCGACGAACAGCACCGTTTTGGAGTCGCCCAGCGGGCAAAGCTTACCAAAAAAGGCAAAAGCCCCCACCTTTTGACCATGACCGCCACTCCAATTCCCCGAACTGTTGCCTTGACCCTTTATGCTGACTTGGATCTTTCAATCCTTGACGAGATGCCCAAAGGCAGAAAACCAGTTAAAACTTGGGTCGTTCCTGAGGAAAAAAGGGAGGCCGGCTATCAGTGGATCAGGGAAAAAATAAAAGAAGGCAATCAGGCCTTTATAATCTGCCCTTTAATTGAGCCGTCGCAATCGGAGAAAATGGCCAATATAAAAGCAGCCACCGAAGAGTTTGAAAAACTTTCCAAAAAAATCTTTCCGGACTTAAAACTCCTGCTTCTTCATGGCCGCATCAAGTCTAAAGAAAAAAACAAAATCATTGAAAAGTTTAAAGCCAAAAAAGCCGATATTTTAGTCTCCACGCCGGTCGTTGAGGTCGGCATTGATATTGAAAATGCCACGATCATTGTCATTGAAGCGGCCGAGCGCTTTGGTTTGGCCCAACTTCACCAGATGCGCGGCCGGGTCGGCAGGGGAGAGAAACAATCTTACTGCTTACTTTTCAGCTCCGATGGCAAAGCTACCCGAAGGCTTAAAGCAATGGAAAAATACCAATCGGGCTTGAAACTAGCTGAAATTGATTTAAAAATCAGAGGGCCTGGCGAAATTTACGGCACCAGTCAGTCAGGTTTTTTAGATCTTAAAATAGCCAGCTTTTCTGATAAAAAATTAATCAAAAAAACTAAACAGGCTGTTGAGGATTTGTTTCCCCGCCTTGACAAGCTTCCCCTCTTGAAAGAAGAACTTGAAAAGGTTACAATCGAAGATGTTCACCCAAACTAATGTTTGGAAAATCCGAAATTCGAATATCGAAATTCGAAACAATACCAAATATTTAATTTTCAATCCGCCAGCTGGCGGACAAAACAAATAATAAATAAATGTTTTGGCCATTTGAATTTATAATTTTGGATTTGTTTAGGATTTCGGATTTCGTGCTTCGAGTTTAAAACCAGTGCCTCCCGTACCAAAGCGTCGTCACTCTACCAGAAGAAAAGGCAAAAGAAGAGCGGCTATAAAAAGGCCGAAGGTTGCCTTGGTTAAATGCCGGCATTGCAGCCAACCCAAGGAACCGCACACGGTTTGTGGGAATTGTGGAAAATACTGAATTTGACAAAAATTTTGTCAAATTCAGTAAGCCCGAATATCGAAATCCGAAATTCGAAACAATATCTAAATTCAAATTTTTTAAATTCAAAGCTTTTTTGGATTTTGGTCATTTGGATTTAGAGTTTGTTCCGGATTTCGTGCTTCGAATTTAGAGTTTTGAAAACAAGTAAGGATCCTCGCCACCAACGCCGCATTAAAATCATCAAAGACCTTTACCAGTTCAGCTTCCAGAAAAAGTCTTCCTATAAACCGGCTAAAAAAATCATTAAAAATCTTGAAAAGATTGACCGGGCAATCCAGAAAGCGGCTCGGCAGTGGCCGATTAGAAAACTAAATAAGATAGATCTGGCCATCCTGCGGCTTTCAGTCTTTGAATTAAAAATTGAAAAAAAAGCGCCGCCCAAGGTGGTCATTGACGAGGCAGTTGAGCTTGCCAAAACCTTTGGCAGTAATAAATCGGCAAAGTTTGTAAATGGAGTGCTTGGATTTTTACTAAAATCCCACTAAAAAACATGCACTTGTTAACAAAATTCAAAAACCCCAATCTTCTCAAGAAAGCTCTAACCCACCGCTCTTATTTAAATGAAAATAAAAGAGCGTTGGAGTCTAATGAACGGTTGGAGTATTTGGGCGATGCAGTTTTGGAACTTATCGTTTCCAAATTTCTATACCACCAGTTTCCCAAAAAGCCCGAAGGCGAGCTGACCAGCCTGCGCTCCAAAATCGTCCAGACTAAGACCTTGGCGTATGTTGCCAAAAAACTTAAACTGGGCAAGTTTTTAAAAATGTCCAAAGGCGAAGCAATGTCCGGCGGCCGGGCAAACTTGTCCCTTTTGGCTAACACCCTTGAAGCAGTTATCGGTGCTATTTATTTAGACCAAGGCTTTGCCGGTGCAGAGGATTTTGTCAAAAAAAATCTTTTAAAAAAATTCCAACAGGTTATTAGGAATGCCCGTGTCCAGGATTATAAATCTCTGCTTCAAGAAAAAGTCCAAGCTCAAGAGCACCCTTCGCCAACCTATAAAATAGTCAAAACTGTTGGTCCGGATCACAATCGCATTTTTACGGCCGCTGTTTCTTTCTTTGACAAAATCCAGGGCAGAGGACAAGGACACTCTAAGCAAGAGGCTGAACAGGAGGCGGCTAAAAAGGCGCTTGAGAAACTGTTTAAAAAAGAGTAAAATTGAAAATGATTATTTGGAAAAATGGAAAATAGTAATAGAAATTGGAAAGTAGAAAAACGTCTAATTTCTGTTTTTAAATATGCTCAAAATTAAATTAACCCGTACCGGTAAAAAGGGCCAGCCAAGCTATCGCATTGTTATTGCCGAAGCCCGCTCCAAGCGCGACGGCAAGTATGTGGAAAACTTAGGTTACTACAACCCTTTAGCTAGCCCTAAAGTCGTTAAAATAGATAAAAAGCGCTATAATTATTGGGTCGAAAAGGGGGCCCAGCCGACTGAGACGGTTAGGAGACTTTACAATAAAATTACAAATTACAAATTACAAATTACAAATTGAAATTTCAAATTTAAAATTTTCTTATTCTCTTATTTTTGAATTTTGAATTGCAATTTTGCATTTTGCATTTTAAATTTTGAATTAACATGAAAAGCCTACTCACCTACATCACCAAGCAAATCGTTGACAAACCGGACAAAGTTAAAGTCGAGAAAACAGAAGAAGAGGAAAATCTTGTCCTTTTAGGCCTAACGGTTGCGCCTGAAGACATGGGCAAAGTAATCGGCAAAGGCGGTTCAATCATTAACGCTATAAGGCAAATTCTGCGGGTAAAGGCCATAAAGCAGGGAAAAAGGGTAGCCTTAAAACTTAATGAGCCGGACCAAAAAGAGTCTCCTGGCCAACCGGCACGCCCGGAAGAAGAAAAGACTCCGTCTCAAACTGGGAAAGCTGACTCAAAAATTCTCGCTCCTCAGAAGTGAGCTGGGGGAGGGGCTGCTCAACCGGCCCAATCTCCTCCGGCGGCTCCTGGTAAAAAACGTAAACTTTCAAGTCCACCTGAACATCACCGGTGTAAACGCCACTTATTCTTTCATCAGTCAACTGTAAATTAAAACTTTCAATTTTAACAATCGGCGCAGTTTTTTCCAAAGCGCTTATAAAGCTTGAAACATCGGCTAGCCTTCCTTCAACTGAGAACTCAACGCTAAAATCGTTTAACTTTCCTTTCTCCGGCGTCTTTGCTCTCACGACCTCTTTCCTTTTCATCTCTTCAATTCTACCCGGGGAAAGCTTTATGCCGGAAAAAATCACATTTTCCCTATCAGCTAGAGTTGAAAGGCTAGCTAAAAGGCTCAAAGAAGGCTTTTTTGAAGGAAAAATCTTTTCCATCATTTCAATGCTTTTCTCAAGTTTTGCTTCATCTAACTCATCAAGGAGTTTTCTTTTTGAAGATAAAGAAAGCAGTTGGCCGGATAATTTTTTGTTTTCTTTAAAAAATTCGAACGTCTTGATAACCGCGCCTCTTAGAAAAACCACAGAAGAAACCAAGATAATTAAAAATACAGCAATTAAAGTTAAGTGGTCCTTAAGCCATTTGGATAAAAGCTCGCTTTTTTTGTTTTTTTCTTTTTTATCCTTTTTCATATCGCAAAAGCGCCCGGAAATTATAACCCTTTTCTAAGCGAACCCTTAAATTTTCCACTTTGGCAAAGTTGACAGTGAACTCAGGGGTTATACTTTTTTTCTCAAGGCCAGCCAAGAATTTTTCAAGGTCAGAAAAGTCAGCAGTTTCTCCGGAAAAACTGATCTCGCCACTTTCAGAAATAGCAAAACCGCTAATCGAAAGACCGGGCGGCACGAGGGTAAAAACCGCCTCAATTGCCTCCTGGTATTGGCGCTTGGCCTCAAGGATCGGCATCAAAGACGCCAGCTTGTCTTTTAAAAAGATCTGCTTCATTTCAAGATCGACTCTCTCCTGAATTGCTCTTTTTTCTCTTTCAATTAAAGCGCGGGTTTTTTTGTTTTCCGCCTTTTGCCAAAAATAAAGACTTAAAACAACCAAAACGCTTAAACTGTAAATGATTAAAATAGAAAAAGCAAAAACCTGATTTTTTTTAGCCCGGGCCAATCTTGCCCGGATCTCTGCCTGCCTGCCGGCTAGAAAATTAATGCCTCTTTTTAGCATAAAACTTTTACCCATGAACAACGCCAATAAAATTAACAATTTATGGCGACTATAAATATCTTAAATAACCAAATAAACAAATGTACACAAATAAACAAATCAATAAACAAATATTCAAATATTACAAATAAATAAGAAAATTTTGTTATTAAATTATTTAAGAATTCATTTGGTTATTGGGTTATTTGGTTATTTGGTTATTCATGTCTCCCTTATTGCCAGCCCGACGCTGGTTGAAAAACGCGAGGCTGCCCGCCAAAGGGCTTTGGGAAAATTATCACCCCTTATAAAATCTGAAAAAGGGTTGGCAACGATAATTTCCATGTCAAGTCTCCTGGCCAAAAAAGCTGGCAGGTCGGGCATTAAGGCGGTTCCGCCGGAGATAACCGCTTTTCCTAGAGTTACTTTAGGATTTCTTTGTTTAAAAAAATCAATGCTCTTTTTGATTTGGTCAATGATAAGACTTAAAGGGTCAGTAATTGCTTTGGCGATCTTACCTTCAAGCCGGGAGCTCTCAAGTCCGTAAGTGCGCTTATAGCGTTCCGCCTGCTCAAGGCTAAGGGACAAAAAACCGGCCAGCGACCGGGTCAAGGCTTCGCCACCGGTTTCAAAAGTATTAACTTGGGCTATGGTTCCATCGCTTATTATCGCAAAGTCTGTTGAATTCTGCCCCATATCAATCACTACGCTGTCCCTGCCTATTTGGTGAGAAAGGGCCCTAAGGATTGCCACCATTTCTGTTTCCAAGACAACCGGCACTAAACCGGCTTGGGTAACAATGGCCGTTAGCTGCTCGATTTTTTCTTTTGAGGCGGCCACTAACAAAACCTCCATCCTTTCCGAAGTTTGCCCTTTTGAAGGGGTTTTTAAAATAAGATACTCCAACTGCACCTCTTCTAGGGGAACGGGAATATATTGCTCGGCCTCAAACTCCAAAGCCTTAACCAGCTCACCCTCAGACATCGGCGGCATATCAATTACCTGGGCGTAAACCTGGGATTCAGAAAGAGCCAAAGCAACATCTTTGGTAGAAACCTGGGCATCGGCAACTAGCTTTTTAATGTTTGAGGCAATCAAATTGCGGTCCTTGGTTTTCTGTGACCAAAGATCAGCCGGAGTCGGCGTTTCTCCAAATCCTTTGAGGGCAAAACTTTTCCCTTTTTTGCGCACCTCAATTAGTTTTATTGAAAACGGTGACAGGTCGAGACCAAAATGGGCCAATGGTAAAATATCAAATATTAAAAAGCAAAGATTAAAAATAGAAAAAATTAGAGATGTATTTGATTTTTTATATGTATATTTGCTCTTTGATATTTTATTTTTGATCTTACTTCGTAATGCTTCCCCCAGAAAATAGGGCATAATCAAAAACTGCCGGCAGGCCGGCGGCAGTACGCCTTACCTCAATTTTCCGGGTTTCGCCGGTTTGCGCTTGTGCTTCTGAGGAAATAAAATACTGCTGAACCGGTAAATTTCCTTCTGTTGGCTCAACAAAAACAGTTGCTTTATTGTAAATGGTCCGCAGTCGCAAGGCGATATCATTGCTGTCAATAGTGAGGTTGACAGCGCTTAAAAATCCATCCGAGGGGATATCTGCGGCGGTTAAGAAAGCATTGCTTGTCGCTAACGACTGGCAGCTTGAGGCATTGTAAAGATAGCGCCTGGCAATCGCCTCGCCTTCTTCGCTTCGCCAGCGAATGATTTCTAAAGAGGCTGGTGCGCTGCCGGCACCCTCACTGCAACTACCGGGATTTTCTTCAGTGTTATTGTTTTTGGTCCATGAAATACGTACGCCGGTTGCCGTTCCGCCAGTTAAGGGCACTTCCAGCATATCGTTTCTTTTGACCAAAGCCTCTGCAGTTTTTACATGCTCAACGTCAACGTCAGCAGTAACCCCTTCAAAATCAAGTCGCGGCAACGGCCCTTCCGGCAAAACTGCTTTAGAAAGCGCTTCTTCAATGCCGGCCTCGGCGGCACTAAAGGTCCTAACTCCAGTTTCCTTTGACTCAGAAAGACCAACATCAGTAATAGACCGGGAAACGACCGACAATCCAACCGTTAAAATAACTACCATTATAAGGAGGGTTATTAGGGCTATCTGGCCCTCCTTTTTAAAGATAACTTTAAAGTTTTTTGGGAAAAACATAGCTATTTTTATCTTAAATAGTAAAGCACTAAATCACAAGAACCAAATAACAAATAAATTAGAAGCACGAAGCACGAAATTCGAAACAATATCAAATGTTTAAATTCAAAATTCAAAACAGTTTAGTCCGCCAGCTGGCGGATGAATTTAGAATTTGTTTAGGATTTCGAATTTCGGATTTTATATCAGTATGTTCTCAGCGATGCCGTTGTCTGAAAGTCCATCTTTGCCTCATAGGCAATCGGCCCGCCGGCCGTTTTTTTTAAGGTGAAACTGATAGTAACTGAGTCCGGCTCGCCGATATCTGTTCCTGGAGCGTAGGAAAAAGAACAAGCTTCAAGGGAGATATTTTCTTCCTGAGCAGTTAGGCTGGCACTATTTGAAGCAATTCGGTTTTGTTCTGTCTCGCATCTAAACTCTGTTTCTCCGCCGTCCGGATTTTCAAACCTAATCAGGGCAGGGGAGTAGTCGCGAACTTCCCTAGCATTTCTTATCATCCTAGACATTGTCTTTACCGCATGGTCACCACTCTGCTTAACTTCCAACAATGCCTGGCTTTTCTGGGAAGCGCGCAAAGAAGAAAGCAAAAGGCTGGTAGTAGTCGCCGTCACAATCCCCAGAAGCGAAACGGCAACTAAAACCTCAACTAAGGTAAAACCAAAATAACTTTTGGCTTTTGGCTTTTGACTTTTGACTTTTATTACTGTCTCCATAAACTCAAAATCGTCTGGGAAGAAACCTCATGGCTACCGCTACCATCTTCCCAGCTGACAACCGCCTCGACCAGAGCCCTGTAATTGTCATCATCGTAAGGAGAAGTTACGCTAACTGTGCGCACAAACTTTCCCTCGTCAAACTGGTCTGTTTTCTCCCAAGCTTGAAAATCTGCCCAGCTATTGCGATCTCTAAAGATTCGCGCCTCTTCAAGACCTTGTTCAGCCAGCGAAGCAGCCCTGGCCTTATCTTCAGCAAAAGAAACACTGCGGATTGCCTTAATTGTTCCAGCAATAACCGCCAGAAGCACCAAAAAAGCAATGCCAATGGTAAAAATGATCTCGACCAATATTTGTCCACTTTGTAAACTTTTTGACATTTGACACCTGCCTGCCGGCAGGCAGATTTAATATTTGATTAGAAATTAAGTCAATTAGAAATTAGAAATTTTTATTACCTTATCTCTCCTCCCGGAAAAACCGTCACTGTCTTGGTTTTTGTTTCATCGGCCTCCCAAACTAAAACAAGCTCTGTTTGAGTATCGATATCGATGCCGCGGCCCAAAGGTAAAAACAAAAGCTCTTCTGTCGGCCCGGACACACCGGTTGGGAAATTAAAGCTTTGACTCATATCGTTCTCAATCATTTCCACTCCGTCGCAAACCGGCCAGATGTCGTAAGAAATTCCGTCTAAGTTTACCCGCCACCCATCAAGACGAGCACAGTCGTCTTTAGGCTTTACCCCTTCAAAAGATCTACTCTGAGCCAGTCTCAATGCTGACTTTAACTGCTCGGCTGCCTGATTTAAAGTCTGGTTTATATTAAAACTGGTATAAGAAGCAACACCCAAGCTGATAACTATTCCCAGTATTAAGACGGAAACGATGAGCTCTATGAAAGTAAAACCAAGTTCTGGAATTAAAAACCAATATTTCATCAAATAAGTCCGCGGGTCAAATATCAAAAGTGTTCAAATCCGAAATTCGAATATAGAAATCCTAAACAAATTCTAAATTCATCCGCCAGCTGGCGGACTAAACTGTTTTGAATTTTGAATTTAAACATTTGATATTGTTTCGAATTTCGTGCTTCGTGCTTCGAATTTTAATATCTTCCTACGGATTTTTCACACAATAGGTAAACCCACTTAAGGCACAAGTGCCTATTGAAGTGTCTACTTCCAAATTTGCCCCCAGTTTATACGTCAGGCCATCAACCGAAGGCTCATACTGATAAATATAAATACCAGTGTTCTTAGGGTCGCAGGGAACCGGGTCCATGTAAGTGTTATCGCCGCTTTCTATGGTTCCGTTGCAGGAAACTGCCAACGGATATTGGTCAATGTCTGCCTTATACATTTCAAGGGCCGCTCTGATTTGCTCCAAATCTGCTTTTCTTTTACCATCGCGGCTCTTTTTGGTTGCTGCCCGGTAAGAAGTAACGCCGATTGCTGTTAAGACCCCGATGATTGTTACCACAACAAGGATTTCTATAAAAGTAAATCCTTTATTAAGTCTCCAGTCTCCAGTCTCCAGTTTCCAGTCTTTTCTTGCTGGCTGCTGGTTACTGGCAGCTGGTAACTGCTTTCTGCTGGTTGCTGGCTGCTGGCGGCTGGCGGCTGATTTCATTGTAAATTCACCACACTCGTATCGCAATTTGTTCCGTCAAAGGTTTCATCTTCTTCCAAGTCGGCACAAATCTCATATCCGCTGGTTGTATATGTTGTACAGGGATAGTTGCCTCCTGATTTAGGATCTGTTGGCACGCCTTGGGGCATAAATTCCGCCAAAGCTGTTCCAGGGTAATCGCTACATGTTGCCCCGGGGTAGTTGCCGTCATTGGCTGCATAGTGCTGCTCTAAAGCCCCTTGGATGCTTTTTAAGTCGCTTTCTCTTTTGGCATCCCGGCTTTTTCTCTGGATAGCCGAATAAGAAACCGTGCCCAAAGCTATTAAAATTCCAATGATAGCAATGACCACCAAAAGTTCTAATAAAGTGAATCCATTGACAACTGGTGGCTTTTTCCTGCTGGCAGCTGGCAGCTGGCAGCTGGCAACTTGGATACTCATGGTTCTGTAATACTATAGCTCACATACCCGCTCTCGCCGCAAAGGTCATTAGCTCCTCCGTCCACATCATCACGATCAGTATCGTCTTCATTCTCAAGACAAGCATAAAGTAAATAAGTTAAGTTATCTCCTGCCAAACGAGGGCAGGTATAAAAATAGGCCTCGCCTGAGAGAACTTTTGGTGGGGAGGGGAAAGTGCTCATATAATCGGTAAGGTAGCTTCTAAGATCAGCATAGTCTGAGGCCGGCGGATAGCGGATCGGGCTTTGGTCCTGCTGGTAAAGCTCCAAGCCCTTTTGCAGCTGGTCAAGGTCAGCTTTGCGCTTGGCATCTCTTGCCCTCTTTTGAGAGCTTGAGAAAGAGTTTAAACCTATTGTTGCCAAAATCCCAACAATCGCCAGGGCGATCAAAAGTTCTATGAGCGTAAATCCCTTATCAAGCCTCCAGTCTCCAGCTTTGAATTTTTCTTCTCGCCGGTGGCTACTAATTTTTCTCATATTTCTTCTCTCAATTACTCAATTACTAATTGCTTAATTACTTAATTAGCGAAGCGTAATATTCCCATATCGCATCTCCCCAGATTTTAGCTATAAGCATCCCTCCTAAAAGAAAAGGGCCAAAAGCAATTGCTTCTTTTCTTTTCTTTTTCCCCATTAAAATCAGAGTAACACCGACAATCGCCCCTGTCAAGAATGCCAAAAAGACAGCGACCAGCGCCCGCTGCCACCAGCCCAAAACTAAACCTATCAAAAACCCCAGCTTTACATCGCCAAAGCCCAAACCCCTGCCTCGCGTTGCCAAAAACAAAAAAAGAAAAAAGATGCTCGTCAAAAAAGCAGTTGCTAAAAAATGCCACTGGCCGGTTATAAAAAGCCGCAGGAAACTTACAAAAATCGCCGGCAACAAAAGACCATCAGGGATAATGCCGATTTTAAAATCAACTAGGGTTATTGCCAAGGAAACTGAAAAAATAAAAAACCAGTAAATTAGAAGGGCTAGGCTGTAAAAACCTTCCCAGCGACCAAAAAAGGAGAGTCTTGTCAAAAGCCAGTAAATCCAAACAAACTCAAACGCTGTTAAGATCTCAAATAGGGGATACTGCAAAGAAATCTTTCGGCCGCAAAACCGGCACCGGCCCTTTAAAAAAAGAAAGGAAAGCAAAGGGATATTGTCATGCCAAGCTATTTTTTTCTTGCAAAAATCACAATAAGACCTTCCAAACAACCACTGAGACCAAGCCCCCTTTTTACCTGAAGAAGTCTCGCGGTAAACAATAACGTTTAAAAAGCTGCCAACGCAGAGACCAAGGAGAAAAACCATTAAATACATCATTTGTATATTTGTATATTACTAAAAATTCGTATATTCGTGAATACTACGAAGAACAAATAAAGAAGAAAAACTAATAGCTGGATGCTAGACGCTAATTTATTCTTCCGGCACGCAGATGTAGCACTTATTAGCCATTGAGGTTGTATCAGTCCAGTCAAAGTCAGCCGCGTGGCTTGAATCACATCTTTCTATTCCCCCCCCAGTAGGCAAAGTATTGCCGGCTACGTCGGCCTGCCACGTGCCTGTAAAGTATTGCAGACTAGTCGTATCTGTCCCAGCCGTATCTCTTACCCCTTTTGAGTTGGGCACAAAACAAATACTTATTGAGTGGCTGCCATCGGGTTTAAAAAGAATCAGTTTTTCAGTCATTGATTGGCTAGCTGTATCTTTAAAAGCCGCTCTGCCGCCAAACTGGGTCTTTAGCTCCTGTCTTTCAACCAGCAAGCCGTCGTTGGTGCAACCATTCGTGTCACAAAAGGTATCAACAATGGCATTGCCCAATGGATCTTCAGCCCCATCAGTGTTGCCGCAAACGCCGACACCGACATAATTTGCCAGGCCAACAAATTCATCATCGTCACTGTCAAAATCTGCATAGTAAACCCAGGGGAAGCTAAAACTTCCTGTATAATAACGCTCAATTGCTGCCAAAAGCTGGGAAGCATCAGCTTCGTTTCGTGAATCCCGGGCTTTGTTTACCTGCTCTAGAGGATTTAAGGCCGACCAGACAGCAACTGCCAAAATTGCCAAAAGGGTGACAACTACTAGAAGTTCAATAAGAGTAAAGCCCTTATTGAGTCCCCAGTCTTTCTTTTCTGGTTGCTGGTTGCTTTTTTTAAATATTTTCATTTTTATATATCCTTGAAGTTCTATTTTAAAACTACTACTTTTAAAATTGAGTTGTCAAGTTGTAAATTGGCAAGATTATAGAAATTACTAAAAAACCGACTCCTACCCCTAATAAAATCATCATAACCGGCTCCACAGCCGTTGTCAAGGCCTCAATTAACCTTTCTGCTTCCTGTTCAAAATAATTAGAAACTTTACTCATCGCCTCATCTATCTTACCTGTTTCCTCACCGACAGAAACCATATGGACAACGACCGGCGGAATAAAATCATATCCTGAAAGACTCTGGGCCAAGGCCGAACCCTTTTCTACTTCCTCAGCAGCTCTTCTAAAGGCCCTTTCAAACAAAGCATTGCCAACACCATCGGCAATCATATCCAAAGACTCAACTATAGAAACGCCGGCACTGCTCAACAAAGACAAAGTTCTTGTCATCTCCGTTAAAATCATCTTTTGCTGCAAAACGCCGATTATTGGAATTTTAAGAATAGCCCTGTCAAACCATTCCTTGCCCGACGGGGTCTTGCGCCACATATAAACCCCATAAAATCCTAATAATAGCCCAACTAAACCTAAAAACCAAAAGCGGCTTATAAAAGTAAAAATACCCATCAGGATTTTAGTCATTGCCGGCAAATCGACCTCAAACTCTTCATACATATCCATCACCTTGGGAATGACAAAAACAACCATTATAATACCGACTATAATCATAGCTACCACAATAATTGCCGGGTAAATCATCGCTCCCTTGACTTTTCCTTTAAAGTTTTCCTGTTTTTCAAGGTTGGCCGCCAGCCTTTCCAAAACTTTGCCTAAAAAACCAGCCTCTTCGCCTGCCTTGACCAGCGCCACATAAACGTCGGGGAAAGCTTTTTTGTGTTTGGCAAATGCCTGCTCTAAAGAAGAACCGGCTTGGACATCTTCCAAAACTTCGGCAATTACCTTGCCCATTGCCGGATTAGATTGCTCCTGCAGAATCGCCAAAGAAGAACTTAAAGAAAGACCAGAGGAGATCATTGTCGAAAGCTGTCTGGTAAAATTGACAATATCTTTTGAAGAAATACGGGTAAAAAGGCTTTTTAGTTTGTACCATGTCCCTTCTCCAATCTGGGAAAGGCTTATAACCACCAGCTTTTTTCCCTGAAGAACCCTGGCAGCTGATTTTTTGTCTTGGGCCTCAACTATACCGGTAACCGGTCTGCCCCGAGAAGTTTTCGCTTTGTAGTGAAATTTTTCCAAGCTTCAATAGAAAATAGCTACATAGAAAATAGAAATTAGAAAATAGCTAAAGACCCTGAAAGCCAATTTCCAATATCCATTTTCTATTGACTAATTTCCAATTTCCAAACAGCTGATTTCTCTTCTATTTCTATGTATTGCCAATCGCTAATCACTAATTACTGTTCTCCTCCCATCATGCGCGTTAATTGCCGCGGCCGCAGACTCCAAGACTTGGCCATTTTTAAAGACAGCTTGCCTTCTTTTATTTTTTCAATCATTGAAGATTCAAGGCTTGTCATCCCGATTTCCGCCGAAGTCTGGATAATATTGTCTATCAGGTGGGTTTTGCCATCACGAATATTAGTCCTCACTGCCGCTGAGCCGAGCAAAGTCTCGGCCACTACCACCCGGCCGCCGTCCTTGGCCGGCAAAAGCCTCTGGGAGAAAACCGCCTCCAGGGTATTTGAAAGCTGCATGCGAACTTGCGTCTGCTGGTGTTCTGGGAAAACATCAACAATCCGGTCAACAGTTTGCGCTGCCGAGTTGGTATGAAGGGTTGCAAAAACCAAGTGTCCGGTTTCGGCAATCGTCAGGGCAGCTGCTATTGTCTCGTAATCGCGCATCTCGCCAACTAAAACAACATCCGGATCTTCCCGCAAAGCGCTTTTTAAGGCCACTTTCCAAGAAAGAGTATCGCGGCCGATCTCTCTTTGGGAGATAATGCTTTTCTGGTTTTTGTGGATATACTCAATCGGGTCTTCAATCGTTAAAATATGCTCGGCGCGCACTTTATTAATCTCATCAATAATTGCCGCCAAGGTTGAGGACTTGCCGTGGCCAGTCGGCCCGGTAACTAAAATAAAACCTGCCCGAAGCTGGGCAAAACGATGGCAGATCTTAGGAAGCCCAAGCTCTTCAATCGTACGGACTTTAACAGGGATAAAACGCAGGGCGGCTGCTAGATACCCTCGCTGGAAATAAGCATTGACCCTAAAACGTCCTTTGTCGCCTAAGGAAATGGAAAAATCTATTTCTTTGTTTTGCAGTAAAAAATCCTTCTGCTCGGCAGTTAAAAGCTCAAAAACAAGCTCCTTAGTCCACTCTTTATTTAAAACCGGCATCTCAGGGATAGGCTGTAAGATGCCATCAAGCCGCAGATAAGGAGGCGAGTTAACGATTAAATGAATATCCGAGGCTTGTTTATCAACTGCTTGGTTTAAAAGCTGAGCGATAGTGGGCTTTTGGGTGGGTGCATCCATTTTTTAAATTTCTAATTATTCTAATTGACCTAATTAGCCTAATGAATAACCAAATCAATTCTTAAATAATTTAATAATCAAATTCTTTTTATTTGTAATATTTGAATATTTGTTTATTGATTTGATTATTTGTGGCATTTGTTTATTTGGTTATTAATAAACTAGCGCTTGGTCATTTTTTAGAATAATTAGGTCAATTAGGTCAATTTTAAGTGGCCACTTCCGCCACTCTCAGTACTTCCTCAATTGTCGTCACTCCTTCGAGGGCCTTTAAGTACCCATCCTGTTTCATCGTAATCATCCCATCGGCAACCGCTTGGTTTTCAATCTTTTTAGCCGGCGCTCTTTCTAAAATAAGCTTGCTTATTTTCTCGCTAACTGGTAAAACTTCAAAAATGCCAATCCTTCCCAAATAGCCGGTCTCATTGCATTTCTCGCACTTTCTTCCTCTGTAAAGATTAAAAAGTTTTCCTTCGTAGGGGGCAAAAAGGGACCCTAAGACATTTTTAATATCAGAAACCACTTCCGCCGGCGGCTCATACTCTTCTTTGCAAGCTTCGCAAATCCTTCTGACAACCCGCTGGCCAACCACAGAGGTCATTGAAGAGGCCAGCAAAAAGGGTTCGGCCTTAAGATCCAAAAGTCTTGGCAGGGCACCAGAGGCTGAGTTGGTATGCAAGGTGGAAAAGACCAAGTGGCCGGTTAAAGAAGCTTGGACAGCCAAATCGGTCGTCTCCTCATCGCGGATTTCGCCAACCATTATAATATCCGGATCCTGGCGCAAAAGCGAACGCATTCCTGAAGCAAAAGTCAAACCCGCCTGGGGATTTACTTGAACCTGGTTAACGCCGGCAATCTCGTATTCCACCGGATCTTCAACAGTAATGACATTAACCTTCATTGTATTTATTTTTGATAAAACCGAATAAAGCGTCGTTGTCTTTCCTGAACCAGTCGGTCCGGTAACTAAAATAATCCCATGGGGCACCCGAATAGCTTCCTGTAGGTTCTTTAGCGCCCGGCCGCGCAACCCAAGTTCTGGCAAATCAGGCACCTTACCGCTTTTTTTAAGAAGCCTCATTACGATTTTTTCTCCGTGAACTGAAGGCAGGGAAGAAACCCGCAAGTCCACTTCCTCATTATCAACTTTAAAGGTAAACCGGCCGTCCTGAGGCAGTCTTTTTTCATCAATTTTCATACCGCACAAAATCTTAATTCGGGAAACAACCGCCTCATGGACGTTTCTCGGCAAAATAAGTTTTTCATGCAAAATGCCATCTATCCGGTAGCGAACCCGCACCCTTGCCTCCTGCGGTTCAATATGGATATCTGAAGCTCTGGCTTTGACGGCAAACTCAAGCAGGGTAGAGACGATTTTGGCAATCGGTGCCTCTTTTATAATCTCGCCGATTTTTTCTGCCTCAATGACCGGTGGCGATCCCGGCGTATAGCCGGTTTCTTTCAAAGCTTCTGTCACTTCTGCCGGCAGGCTTTGCGCATATTGGGTTTCAATAAATTCTTTTATAAACGGGGCCGGAGCAATAAAGGGAGCTATTTTGTAACCTGTTTTCCTTTGAATAAACTCAATTGCCGAAAGGTCACGGGGGTTGGCCATTGCCAGAGAAAGAACTTTTTTCTGCCCGTCTAAAGCAAATGGGAAGCAAACAAATCTTTGAGCGACTGTTTCCGGCACTAAATTGATTGCCTGGGGAGAAATGCTTGTTTCTTTAAGATTTACAAAAGGAACACCATATACCTGCCCTTTGGCCCGCGCCATTTCTTTCTCGGAAACAAAATTTTTTGCAAAGATAATTTCTTCAATTGGCCGGCCGCTATTGATATGCTCAAGCTTAACCTTTTGGTACTGCTCCTGGTTTAAGGCCTTGTTTTTTAAAAGAATATCCGCTATTGTTTTTTCATCGCTGGCGGTTTTAGTAGTAGTAGGGGAAGGCTGGGCAGACAGAATTCAATTACAAATTACAAATGACAAATTTCAAATTTTGAATTTTGAATTGCAATTTGGCATTTTTCATTTTAAATTTTAAATTTACTTCCATTATCCTTTACAATAAGGGTAAGTGTCAAGACAACTAGTTGCTAGCAACTAGTTTAATCGTGCATTCATACATCTTAGCCACCAACAGTAAACAAAAGACCTTAAAAAAAATTACTAAAGTCCTGAAAGGCCACGCAAGGTCCGTCCTCGGAGAACACAGGCCACGCAAGGTCCGTCCTCGGAGAATTCCAGGACGGTCCTTGCCGGAACTCACCAATAATCCCGACATCCTTTTTATCAATCCTGAAAACTCTATCAAAATTAAGCAAATAAGAAATTTAAAAAAAACCCTTTCCAGAAAGCCTGTCAGTCTACCATTTCAAGCCGCTATTCTCATAAATGCCGAGCTTACCACCTTACCCGCCCAACACGCCCTTTTAAAAATCCTGGAAGAACCCGGTAAAAATACCTTTTTGTTTTTGGTAACCCCTAACCCACAATCGCTTTTACCAACAATCCGCTCCCGCTGCCAGATAATATATTTTAAGATTGATAAACCACGAGTCCGTTTGGAAAAAGAAAAAAAGATCCTTAAGTTAATAAAAGAATTGCAAAAATCCACCCCGGGCCAGCGGCTCAAACTAATCGAGCTTTATGAAAAAAGCAGGGAAAAGGCTATAGGTTTGTTAAAAGATACTATTTATATTGTCCATGGCCAAATTCACTCAAGTGGCAGCAAAGTAGACCCAACGATGCAAAGTCCGTCCTCGAAAGGATCCAGCCATGCAAGGCCCCATGCAAAGTCCGTCCTCGGCGGATGCCAGGACGGACCTTGCCGAAATTTAAATCTTGCCGAATTGAAAAAAAACCTCACCCTCACCCACCAAGCCCTCCTCGACCTTGAAGCCAACATAAACACTAAACTGGCCTTAGACAACTGGGCTCTAACATTATAGGATTAAAGGGCAGTCCCCGCATCTCGCGCCTCTTGCCACCCCCGCCCCAACTTGCTAGAATGGCATTATTCCTCCCCTCAAACGAGGGGAGCGTATTCGTCTTGTTTGTCGTATCCGTCCTATAGGTCTTATATGCCAAAACTCAATTCCAACCCTCTCGACTACACTGCCGCTCAGATCCAAATTTTGGAAGGTTTAGAACCGGTCAGAAAAAGGCCAGGCATGTATATCGGCTCAACCGATAGTAGGGGACTACACCACATTTTAACGGAAATCATCGACAATTCTTTAGACGAAGCCATCGAGGGCCACGCCACCGACATATACGTCTTTCTTTTAAAAGAAGGCGGGGCGGTTGTTGCCGACAACGGCCGGGGCATCCCGGTTGACAAGCACAAAACCGGCCTCTCGGCCCTGGAAGTTGCCATGACCAAGCTCCATGCCGGCGCTAAGTTTGAGGGCAAGGCTTACCAAGCTTCAGGTGGCTTGCACGGCATCGGCGCCTCGGCTGTCAATGCCCTTTCATCTTTCATGCAGGTTGAGTCCCGAAGAGACGGCATTGTTTACTCCCAAGAGTACAAGCGCGGCCGCCCCCAAACCAAGGTGCGTCATATAAAGGATAATCCTTTATATGACAAAAGCCTTTCTAAAACCTTTACCCCGCAGCTTAAAACCGGAACAAGCACTAAATTTATACCCGACCCTAGGGTTTTTAAAAAAACAACCGATTTTTCTTACGAAAAAATAAAAAACCTTCTAAGAGAGCGCGCCTACCTAGTCGGCGGCGTTTCTTTCCATCTTTTTGACCAGCGGACAGACAATCAATACCACTTTCATTTTGAAGGCGGTATTAAATCTTTAGTTGCCCACTTAAATGAAAACAAAAAGCCGCTCCACGAGATAATTTATGTTAAAAAACAGGTTGAGGATTTAGAAATCCCGATCGGCATTGAAGTTGCCCTGCAATACAACGACTCTTTTTCTGAAAATGTCCAGTCCTTTGCTAATGTGATAAACACTCATGATGGCGGCACACACCTGACCGGCTTTCGCATGGCTTTAACTAAGGCAGTTAAAGAGTACCTTGCAAAACAAGGAGGCAAAAAAGAGAAAAAAAACGGCTTAACCGGCGATGACTTAAAAGAGGGCCTAACAGCCGTTATTTGGGTAAAAATGCCGCCTTCAGAAATTCAGTTTGAGTCGCAAACCAAGACAAAACTAAACAACCCCGAAGCCCAATCAGCCGTTTACAATGTCGTCAAAGAGGCTTTGGATGTCTTTTTGGAAGAGCGGCCCAGCGATGCCAAAGCCATTATCGGAAAAGTAATGCTGGCGGCCAAAGCGCGTTTAGCGGCCCGCGCCGCTAAAGATGCCGTTATCAGAAAAGGGGCTTTGGAAGGCCTGGCGCTGCCCGGCAAGCTGGCTGACTGCCAAGAGTCGGATCCTACTAAATCCGAAGTCTTTATTGTCGAGGGCGATTCGGCCGGCGGCTCGGCAAAACAAGGCAGGGATAGAAAATTCCAGGCAATCTTGCCTTTGGGCGGCAAAATTTTAAATACTGAAAGAGCAAGGCTTGACAAAATCATCCAGTTTGAGGAATTAAAGGCTCTAATTATTGCCTTGGGCACAGGAATAGGGGAGACTTTAAACCCCAAAAAACTGCGCTACCATCGCATTGTCATCATGTGCGATGCTGACGTTGACGGCGAGCATATCGTCACTCTGCTTTTAACCTTTTTCTACCGCCATTTGTCGGAAATCATCGAAGGCGGCTACCTCTACATCGCCATGCCGCCTCTTTATAAAATCCAGGCCGGCAAAGATATCCGCTACGTTTATACAGAAGCAGAGAAGGAAAAAACCCTAAGAGAGCTTAAGGGTAGGAAAGTTTCCCTTCAACGCTATAAGGGGCTTGGTGAAATGAACCCGACCCAGCTCTGGGAAACAACAATGGATCCTAAGAAAAGAGTCTTAAAAAAAGTGAACGTCGAGGACGCCGCCCAGGCAGACAAAACTTTTGATATGCTCATGGGCTCCGACGTCCCGCCGAGAAGACGATTTATCCAGACACACGCGAAATTAGCCACTCTGGATGTTTAAAATAATTCAAAATTACAAATTACAAATTTAAAATTTAGGAATTTTCAGAATCTTTTAAATATAATTTTGAATTTTGAATTGCAATTTTTAATTTTTCATTTTAAATTTTAAATTTGTTATGTCCACCTACATCATCGGCCATATAAAACCAGACCTTGACTCAGCAGTTTCTGCTGTTTCTTTAAAATACTTATTTGACCGCGGCGAGTGCTTCCAAAGAAGAAAAACTATTCCCGTTCTCGCCAGCCCGGCCAACAAAGAAACTCAGATTATTTTCAAAAAAGTCAAAGCTCCACTTCCCAAAGTTCTAAAAAAATACCAAATCAACCCAAACGACTTATTCGTCTTGGTCGACCACAGCGAAAAATCACAACGCCTAAAAGGCATTAAAAACGAACAAATAACCGATATCTTTGACCACCACAAAATGGTCGTCAACTTCTCAACCCCTATTTTTATCACCACCAAGCCATGGGGTTCAACAAATACCATTATCTACTGGTTCATGCAAATATCTCAAATTCGCCCAAGTAGGCAAATTGCCTCCCTAATGCTTGCCGCTATCCTCTCCGACACCGTTGGCCTAAAATCAGCAACAACCACCGACACTGATAGACAATCCGTCAAAGAGCTAAACAAAATCGCCCAAATTCCCGATATTGACGCCTTAACTCTGGAGATCTTCAAAGCCAAATCAAACATCAACAACCTAACCCCAGCCCAAATTGTCACCAATGACTATAAAATATACAAGTTCTCAGGCAGAAAAGTTCTAATAAACCAAGTAGAAACTGTCGAGCAAGAAAAAGTACTCTCTCAAAAACAAAAGCTTCTAAAGGCTATGGAAAAAGTAAAAATCAAACAAAAACTTGACTTAATCTTTATGGTAATATCAGATGTCTTAAAGGTAAACAGCAAGCTGATTTATTCAAATGAGCAAGAAAGAAAAATCGTGGAAAAAGCTTTTCAGGGTAAGGGAGAAGCCAATGTCCTAGACATCGGCTCCCGCCTCTCGCGAAAAAAACAAATCGCTCCGGAAATTGAAAGAGTTCTGAAATAAGTCCTATAGGTTCTATATGTCAAAAAAAAACCAAACTCCAGAACTAAAACAGACCCGCTTTGGCCGCATAAAGCCGGTTGCTATCGTTGACGAAATGCAAAAGTCATATCTTGACTATGCAATGTCCGTCATCGTCTCCCGCGCCTTGCCCGATGTCAAGGACGGGCTAAAGCCGGTCCACCGCCGCATCCTTTATGCGATGCACAAAATGGGCTTATCCCACAAGGCCTCTTATAAAAAATCAGCCAGGATTGTCGGTGAGGTTTTGGGTAAATACCACCCCCACGGCGACCAGGCAGTTTATGATACGCTAGTGCGCCTGGCCCAAGACTTTTCCATGCGCTATCCCTTAGTGGATGGCCAGGGAAACTTCGGCTCAATCGATGGCGACTCGCCGGCGGCGATGCGCTATACCGAAGCGCGGCTTGCTAAAATAACCGACGAGCTTTTGGTGGACTTGGATAAAAAAACCGTCAAATTCACTGACAACTTTGACGGCTCACAAAAAGAACCGACTGTCCTACCGGCCAAACTGCCAAATCTTCTCCTGATGGGCGCTGACGGCATTGCTGTCGGCATGGCCACCAAGATCCCACCGCACAATCTAAATGAAGTTGTCGCCGCCATCAAGGAATTTATAGAAAGTTCGAAAGTTAAACTAGGCCAAGAAAAAACTCCTAAAAAAGAAGAAGCGCTTGAAAAAATCCCCGCTAAAAAGTTAGCCGGCAAACTGACAAGCCAGGCAACTATTGACGACCTTTTAAAGCACATCAAAGGCCCGGATTTCCCAACAGGCGCTAACATCTACAATTGGAAAGAAATCAAACAAGCGTATTTTACCGGCAAAGGCAAGATTTTAACCCGAGCAACGACAGAAATCACCGAAGGCAAAAAAGGCAAGTTTAAAATCTTAGTTTCTGAAATCCCATATCAGGTAAACAAAGCGCGCTTAATTATTAAAATGGCCAAGTTAGTCAAGGCCAAAAAAATCACCGGCATTACCGACATCCGCGATGGATCAGACCGCCGGGGCCTGCAAATCGTGATTGAACTTAAAAAAGGCATCCGCCCCAAAGCGGTTTTAAATAACCTTTTCAAACATACGGAACTTCAAGCCTCTTTTCCGGCAAACATGGTAGCACTCTTGGATGGCACGCCCCAGCTTTTAAACTTAAAACAAATAGTTGGCCAGTATGTCAAACACCGCCAGTTGGTGGTTATCAAACGCAGCCAGTACGATTTAAAACAGGCCCGGCTGCGCGCCCATATTTTGGAGGGCTTAAAAATAGCTCTTGATAACCTAGACGCCGTTATTGAAATGATTAAAAAATCAAAAGATTCTGAAACCGCCCGCAAAAACCTGATGAAAAAGTTTGGCTTAACCAAAGTTCAAGCCGAGGCAATTTTAGATATGCAATTGCGGCGGCTTTCGGCTTTAGAAAGGGCAAAAATCGAAGAAGAGTACAAAAAAATCGCTGAAAAAATAAAAAAGCTAGTCAGCCTTCTGTCCTCCCCAAAAAAAATCCTTTCAACTATTACCAGAGAATTAGACGAGCTGGCAAAAGTTTATGGCGACAAGCGGCGCACAAAACTACACCGCCAGGATGTTGAGGAATTTTCCGAAAAGGACTTGATCAGCAAAAAGCCAGTCATCATCACTGTCACTAAAACCGGCTATGTTAAAAGGGTGCCGACCGACACTTACCGCTCCCAGCGCCGTGGCGGCAAAGGGGTTGCCGGCATGACCACCAAAGAAGCCGACGAGGTTTCCCACCTTATAACCGGCACTACCCACGATGATGTTTTGTTTTTCACCAACAAAGGCCGGGTTTTTAAAGTTAAAGCCTACCAAATCCCCGAAGGCTCACGCCAGGCTAAGGGCTTGGCCGTCATAAACCTTATAAACATTGGCCAAAGAGAAACAGTCCAGTCTGTTTTATCTATAAAAAACATCAAAGACCAACAGGGCTATTTATTCATGGCAACCAAAAACGGCATGGTCAAAAAGAGCTTAATTTCTAAGTTTTCCAATATAAAATCAAACGGCCTAATTGCCATCCGCCTTAAGAAAAACGACCAACTTATAAAAGCCAATCTTGCCTCAGGCGACGACTTGATTATGCTCGTTACCTACAAAGGAAAAGCAATCAAATTTTCTGAAAAAGACATTCGGCCAATGGGCCGGGCCACCTCGGGCGTTAAGGGTATTAATCTTAAAAAAGACGACTATGTTGTTACCGCTGAAAGTTTCTCAAGCAAACCGCAAAAGCCTAAAGACCGGCGGAAAAAGTTTTTCCGCGACCTTTTAGTAGTCACTGAAAGGGGACTGGGCAAAAGGACGGCTGTCAAGCTTTTTCCTCTTCAAAAAAGGGCTGGTGTCGGGGTCAAAGTTGCCAAATTGGGTGTCAAAACAGGCAACATCGCCTGCGCTGAGTTTGTCACTCAAAATGTCAAACAAATCGTTTTAACTACCAAAAAAGCCCAAGTTATAAAACTGCCTTTAAAAAATATCAAAAGAATCGGCAGAAACACCCAGGGCGTTATCCTGATGCGTTTTGGTAAAGACGGCGGCCAGGTCGCCGCCCTCACTTGCCTTAGAAAAATAGAGAATTAGCAACAGAGCACAACCAAAACCAAGAACCAATGCCTGAAAAACCAAATCCTGTCCATCCAGGGAAAAATAAATACTATCCCTGACCAGGCAGAAATAACCCTAGGAATAAGAGCAGAAAAACCAACTATTACCCAAGCCCAAGATTGAACAAACCAAACTATAAAGGATTTAGGCATCGGAAAAGAAAATATGAAAACGCAAAACTATTTGCTAAAATCCCACTAATCTTTCTACTACTGATTATCTGTTCCCACTGTGATATCTCTGGTGCACCTTCCGAAGCTGCTTATTAGTTACATGGGTATAAATCTGCGTTGTCGCTATGTTTTTGTGGCCCAAAATTTCCTGGACCGAACGCAGGTCGGCGCCAGCCATTAAAAGGTCGGTGGCAAAAGAGTGACGCAGGGTATGGGTTGTTGCTTCAACCGGCAGCTTGGCCCGCTTGGTATATTTTTTGACAATCCTTTGCACTGACCTGGCAGTCAAGCGCATATTTTCCCCCTGTTTTTTGGGGTCAACTTTGCCTGAGTAGCGGATAAATAGGGGAGAATAGCCATCATCGCGGCTCTTTAAGTACCGCTTAAGCCAATCGGCCGCTCTATCCGATAAAAAAACCACTCTGGCGCGACCGCCCTTACCAACGACGCCAAATTCCCGGCGTTTAAGACTTATGTCGTCCCTATCCAAAGAAACAAGCTCGGAAACGCGCAAACCGGTAGAAAATAAAAGCTCCAAAATTGCCTTATCTCTCAAGCCAATTTCAGATGAGAGGTTTGGCTGATTCAAGAGTCTATAAACCTGGTCTTTGTCTAAAAATTTCAAAGACCGCGAGCTTGTCTTTGGCAAGTCGATCTTTTCAGGCGATAAAACCTTATAATTTCGCTTAACCAACCATTTTAAAAAAGCCCGTAAAGCAATTACATGATAGGACTGGGTAACCTTTTTTAAAGTCCGGCCGTCATCATTTTTAAACCTTGATAAAAACAGCCGGTACTGTCTAACAACCTCTGGAGTGATTTTTTTTACTGATTTATCAGTATTTTTATCTATGCCTAACCAATTGGCAAAGCGAAAAAGATAGTGCTTGTAGTTTCGAATAGTTAAAGGCGATAAATTTCTCTCAACTTCAAGATATTCTAAGAAACGCTTGATTAATTTTCGGATTTTATTTTGCTTTTTCTTTGTCACTATAAAAACTTGAGTGCTAAAAAAGAAGACTAGTTAATTTTTCCCATCATACCAGCCAAATTACTAACTATATCAAACTATACTTTTCTATCTAAAGCCATCTATCCTATAATATTACCTAAAAATTTCCTATATTTTAATTGTTAGTGCCTGTGTAGGGTAGGGAAGCACTACAGTTAGTGCCAAATACCGTAATAAGTAATATGTAATACGTAATAGGTAATTTTTTTCTTTTTTTACTTTTTGCTTATTGCTTTTTTTATATTACAAAATTTTCCTTACTCTTGTCAACTTTTGCGACACGCCGTCTAATAACTGCCCCACGATCGTGGGTCGAATTTCATACACTAAGCCAATGATATCGAATGGCGCCTTTGAAAAAGGAACGCTAGCAAGGTCTCACCTCAGAGTATTGTAGGTTGGACCTTGCGGGAAATAAAAAAGCCGCTTATTACCTTTTCGCCTTAACCCTCATTACCTGCCTCTTATAGACTTCACCAGCGCCATTCTAAGACACGCTGGACATTGAAAACATTCTCCCAAACCCAAATTTTGAAAAAACAATCAGCAACTGATCTTTTTCGGTTAAAGTTGGGTTTAAGCGGATTTTCAAAATTTTAAAAACTACCCACATTTAATAAAAGAGAAGCGGAGAAGTAAGAAAATAAAAAATCTCTAAAAACTAACCCAGCATAAAATTTTTAAAAAGCCGCTCAATTTGCCCCTACTCTTTGAAAACTGATTTTGTGTCGCAAAAGTTATATTGTGCGACATAAGAAATTAAAACTTTAAAGCTCCTCTATTTAAGAGCCCCTTTTGGGCTAGGGAAGAAAGGTTTCCTGGAATGTCTCTAAAAAGCGCAGTTTATATTCTTCTTTATTCGTCCTGTCTGTCTTATTTGTCTTTCTAAAAAGGCTCTCCCAGAAATAAAAAGCCTCTCTTACAGCTCACTCAGAAGTTTTCCACAATCTCCCTTCTAACAGAGTTCGACCTCTTTATCTTTCTCTGTAGTCCGCAGACCGTGATCTCTAAACCACCCATATCAAACTATATCATCTAGCCTGTTAAAATGACAAACCGAAAAAAAGCCTAAGGGAGGAAATTCTGCAAAGAAGAATTGGCACTGGTCCCCATCTTTTGCCAACTCGTGAAAACTGTCCTATAATTTCCGTGAAAATATAGGATACTTATTTATGCTGTATCTTTTGGTATCAAGTTTTATACCGGTCCCACTCCCCTCTTCTTTGGTAAATCCGAAATTCAAATATCGAAATCCTAAACAAATTCTAAATTTATCCGCCAGCTGGCGGACTAAACTGTTTTGAATTTTGAATTTAAACATTTGATATTGTTTTGGGTTTCGTGCTTTGTGCTTCGAATTTTAAGCGGCTAACCGCTCCACTTCGCAACCAGAAATGTCAGGATAAAAACAACCACTCCCACTTGGACATATTCACGGATCGTCTGTTTGAAAAGCCTCTCTACTAAAAGATTATGAATTAGGCCCAGACAGACATATAAGGTCGTTACTAAAAAAAGCGAGGCAATTACAATTGTTACCGGCCAAAAGCTAATCATTAATCCCAACTGAGCAAGTCCCCAGGAAATTAAAAAACTATACTTTACTACTCCACTTCCTAACTTTTCGTCCAAGTTAATACTCCAAATACTGTGAAGCGCTAAGGGCAAGGCAACAAAAAAGACCAAAAGCCCGTTCCACCAACTGGCCAGCTTAAAAGAAAAAATCGTATCCAAAAGAAAAAAGGCCGTCAAAAGCGTAAACAAAAAGCCGACTGCCTGGGCAGCCCGCGCCAACTGGATAGTGCGCAGGGCAGCAACGGAAAAGATATTCTCTGTCAGAAAAATCGCATACATACCAATGCCAAAAAGAGTTAAAATCGCAATTCGCGTCCATATCTGCTCAGGCAGCAAAAAATAAAAAAGAGCTACTGAAGAAGAATAAAGGCTTGGCAAAACAGGCACCATAAACCAGGCAACGCCGGACAAATCTCCCCAAAGGCCCCACAAAGTAAGGCCAGCCGAGAAAAGTCCCAGGGCCAAAATTGCCCAATACCGCCACTGGGCGGGCACAAAAGAGGTTGCCAAAAGCCCCAAAGATAAAAGCGTCGCGTTTAAAACGAATTTCCTCCTCTTAGTAAATAACACCAGTTTGTAATATGTAATAAGTAAAATGTAAAAGGTAATTGATTTTTTATGGTTTACGTATTACGTATTACCGTTTACGAAGTTTGCGTTTGAATACACTTCCTGTACGTCCTCTAACTCATCCAGCCCTTGCAAAAACTTCATTACCTTTTCTTGGGCCTCGCTGGTTTTTAAAGGCATTACTATTTTTGGATTAAAAAACAAGTTCTCTTCTTTTACCCCATATCCTTTCTCCTTAACTTGCCCTAAAACATAATGAAGTGCGCTGGGTTTTGTAATCACCTCGATAAGCTCCCCTTCTTCCAAAACATCCTCAGCATCGGTTTCCATTAAGTCTAAAATCTGCTCTTCTATGTTGCCACTTTTTTTCTCAACTAAAATATGACCTTTTTTTTCAAAAAGATAAGAAACAGAGCCAGCCGATCCTAAACTGCCTCCCTTTTTGTCCATAAAAGACTTAACCTCAGAAGTTGTTCTTTTTTTATTGTCGGTGACACACTCAACAATCACCGCTGTTTTTCCCGGCCCAAAGCCTTCAAAAATCACTGTTTCAAGCCTTCCTGCCCCGCCTCTGCCTGCCCCCCTATCTATCGCCCTTTTTATATTATCTTTGGGCATGTTGGCTTCCCGGGCTTTTTCAATCGCCATCCGCAGTTTGGGGTTATTGTCAGGATCGTCATCGCCGCCCTCGCGGACTGCAACAGCAATCATCTTTGAAAGCCGGGAAAAAAGCTTGCCCCGCTTTTTATCCTCGGCCGCTTTCTGGTGTTTTATAGTAGACCACTTAGAGTGCCCAGACAAACCTTCGGTAAATTCGAAGCACGAAATCCGAAATTCTAAACAAATCCAAAATTCTAAACTCAAATGACCTAAATATTTCTATTTTTGAATTGTGTTTCTTTTGTTTTGAATTTTAAAAATTTGAATTTACCTGCCCGCAATATTTAAAGCATAGCTTTTGCAGGCGGGAATATTGTTTCGAATTTCGATATTCGAATTTCGGATTTAATAAAATGAATCTTTGATTCATTTTATTTTATCATCTTGACACTCTCTAAAAAAGCACGTATCTTAATCCCATGGATCTCGCAACCCTTGCCATTAAAAAAGCCCTTGCAGGTGCCTGGGATGAGGCAATTAATTTAAATGAGCGAATTTTAAAAGATGAGCCGGAAAATGTCGATGCTCTAAACCGGCTTGCCCAGGCCTTGGCGCAAAAAGGTCAAATAAAAAAGACCCAAAAGGCTTACCGAAAGGTCTTAAAACTTGACCGCTTTAACCCGATTGCCAAAAGAAACCTTGAAAAACTAAAAAAGGCAAAAAAAACAAAGGCCGTGCCCTTGGACCAAAACCCTGATAATTTTTTAGAAGAGCCGGGCAAGACAAAAGTCGTTCCTCTTGTCCGCCTCGGCAGCCAGGAAAACCTACTCTCTTTAACTCCCGGCCAGCCTTTGGTGCTTGAACCCAAAACCAAATCAATTTCTTTGTATACTAAAGAAAGCCAATACATCGGCCGCCTGCCTGACGACCTTTCTTTAAAACTTTCCTGGCTCGTCAACAGAGGAAATCGCTACAAAGCCTTTGTCAAAGTGGTTGAAAAAAACCGCGTCTTGGCCTTTGTCCGCGAAGTAAAACGCTCAAAAAGGAACAAAAACTATCCCTCTTTTTCCTCCCCAGGCTCCAAAACCACCTCCCTGCCTACTGCGGTTATAAATGATAAAAAGTGAAGAATAATTCTGCCTACAAAATAATACTTCTCTTATGTGTAGTTCTTATGATAAAATTTTCTCATGAAAATACTATCAAGGGTCTTTGGAGACAAAAAAAAACTGTCGGTCAATGACCGAATTGCAAAAGGCCTTGCAGGAATAATAGAAGTTGATCATGAGCTGGGCAAATGCAAAGGTACTGTCTACGTAGAAGAGACTTATGAAATATCTCCTCGATGGGGGGGGAATCCTCATTGGGTTTGGGAAAGGGGCGCTAAACAAAAACAGGCCTATGTTTTAGGAAAACTTCTCCGTGAATTCAGGAGTCCCGAGAGTGCTGAAAGAGGACGGATTCATGAACTTGAACATAGCCGGAGGAATAGATGGACAGACACTGCCCTAGGCGCTGATTGGGAGTGGCCACTTTTTTCTCCTAAACCAAATATTACTGCTTTCTGTTTACATCGCCCAGTAACAGACAAGCAAAATATAAAAATTAGCAGCGTGCAAAATCCTAGTCCTAGCGATTTAAAAACAATCGATGAATGCCAGCGCAATATAGCAAAACGTGGCAGCTGAACTGAACATTATTTTTTGGTATAAACTCTCTCCCAAAACCCCTCACCCAATACAATCGCCGCGTCGGCTCTTGCTTTGTCCGGCAAACCCTCAACAACTGGCAGGCCAAGGATCCGGCTCCAAAACCCCACCCCGAAACTATTTTTTAGTTCTTTCTCCACATAAACCCCACTCTTCTTTCCTACATCTCCTACTTTCCCTGCTTCCTCCATCGTTCCCACCCCCACCACCATGCTGCCGCTGTTCTTAAAAAGTCTGCCTACCATCTCTGCCAGGCCCGGCTGTCCGGTGGCATTGAAAACCTCCCAGGTTATTTCCTCATCAACCAGCCGCTGGTTGGTAAAATACCGATTAGCAAAAATGTCAAACTGTTCTTTTTGAATCTTATAAATTCCCGACCCATCTGGCTGCTTTTGTAAAACTAGGCTTTTGGTTTCTGTCAAGTCAAAAGCCTGTATCTGATCTACTCGCAGGCCTTTTACAAACCACAAAGCCCTCATTAGTTCTAATTTCGTCAAATTAGTCCTACTGCGCCCTGCGTAGTCCTGAGCGTAGTCGAATGAACGAAGTAGGGTAAAAAACACCATCTTCAAATCCTCCTCTGTCTGTTCAAGCTGTAAAAAACCTTCAACCGGCATCCCAAAATTTTGTTTGATACTTTCCAAAACTAGCCTGTCTGCCCTTACTGATTCAATCTCAGCTAGACCGGTTAAAGAACCAAGCTTAACTTCTCCGAAGCCCAACGCACCGTCCACAAGTGTATCGCCGGGAACTTTTACCAAAACCGCCTCAGGAATTTTGGGTTTTAAAGCCAAAAACAAAATATTTTCCGGCTCAATGATTACCAAAGAAAACTGTTCTTTCCCATCCCACGAAGAAAAACGAACATTCTTAAAAACCTCAATAAAAAAATTAATAAGCAAAAAAATCCCCAAAAACAAACACGCCCACTTAATAAACAGCCGCAGTTGCCTGCTTTTTTTCTCTCGAATGGCCTTTTTCCACGAAGGAAGTCTTTTCTTAGTAATAACTTTTTTCCTCATCGGGGGATGCAAGGTCCGACCTCAGAGTATTCCAGGTCGAACCTTGCCGAAATAAGATAAAACCGCTGATAAATCTTCCGGAAGCTTCACTTCAAACCTCACTTTTTTCTTTGTCCCCGGATGCCTAAACGCCAACCTTCTCGCATGTAAAAATAACCGCGGACACCACTTCAAGTCTTCTCTCAATCTCTTTTTTTTGGATAAATATAAAGGGTCGGAAACAATCGGATGGCCTAAAAAGGTAAAATGCACTCTTATCTGGTGCGTCCTGCCGGTTTTTGGCCTAACTCGCAAAAAGCTAAAGACGTTAGCAGGGTGACGGACCCTGCCGTAGTGTCTCTCTACTTCATAAAAAGTCAAAGCCCTTCGGCCGCTAGCCTTGACTGTAAAACGCATCCTGTTTTTGGGATTTCTGGTAATCGGCAAATTTATATTGCCTTTTTTAGGACTCACTTTCCCATGCGCCAAAGCAATATATTCTTTTTTGACTTTTCGGGTTTTAAATTGATTCTTTAAATCAAAAAAAACCTCTGTATTTTTTGCCAAAACCATCACCCCCGAAGTATCTTTATCCAAGCGATGGACAACCCCCGATCTTTTTAAAAATTCAGTTTTCCCAGTGTCTGTCAGGCTCAGTGTTTCAGTGTTGCCCTCATCCCATCCAAGATAATCCTCCACCCACTCCTGTACTGTCAAACCTTTCGCCGTCTCGCTCCGATTAACCACCATGCCAGAAGGCTTGTTGATCACTAGAATATGCCTATCCTGAAATATTATTTGAGGCTCAACAAATTTCAAATTCAAAATGACAAATTACAAATTGAAATTTAAAATTCAAAATTTTTAATTTTAAATTCCAATTTTAAATTAACTTTAATGTCTAGTTTTTGCTACAAATCTTAACTCAACTATCAAAACAGACAAAACTCCTAAACTAATAAATACATCCGCCAAATTAAAAACCGGCAGCCTCCATATCTTTATAAAATCAACCACTCCTCCATAAAAAACCCTGTCTAGTATATTAGACAGACCGCCAGCTAAAATCAACATCAATCCTAATTTGCCTAATTTGGCAAACTTCCCTAATAAACCTAATAGCCCAACCACACCTAAAATACACCCCCACCAGGGCAAAACCCCAAAAACTCCTCTTTTGTTTAAAGCTATTATTTCCGAAAAAAACCTTAAGATGAAAAACTTAAAACCTTGGTCAATGAAGATAAATAAAAGGAGATATGAAAAACTTTGAATTTTAAATTTCAATTTTTCATTTTTAATTTTTCATTTTTAATTTTTTTCTGGCATTCCATACAAAGCTCGGCTGTCGGATCAGCCGCTAATCTGTCGGTATTAATCATTTTTTTGCATTTTACACAAACCCCATATTTGCCAAGTTTAATCCTTGCTAAAGTTTTTTTAATTCTTACTAAGTTTTTGCTGATCTCTTTTTTAAGGGCAGCAACACGTTCATGGCCGGCCTCTTCGGCCGCATCAGTATCTGAAGCAGCATTGTCCATCAGCCGATCGCTGTTTCTGTAAGGATCCTCTTTTGCAAGTTCTTTTTTTCTTTTCTTCAGGTCTTTTTCTCTTTTTTTCAAAAAATCCTGCAGCGGCTTTAAAACTTTTGAGGGAAATTTAACCATAATCTGAATAATAACCAAATAAACAAATGCCACAAATAATCAAATCAGTTTCAATCCGCCAGCTGGCGGACAAATCTCAAATAATTTGTTTATTCTTTTATTTGTTTATTGATTTGGTTATTTGATTATTGGGTTATTTGATTGTTGCCTCGCATCCAGGCCCTTTTTAATATGTTTGCCTTTTTTTCTCTTCCTGGGAACTCTTTTAGGTTCCTTTTTAGCCGGGCTAAGCGGTTTTACCTTTTCTTTTTTTAAAAAAGCCAGGTCTATTTTTATTTCTCTGCCAGAACGCAGATAAAAACCAACCAAGCCAGCAACAACCAGTAATATGCTTACCCACTGCTCCCAGCTAATACCTCCCCAGTATAAAAAAGAAGTGCGGACAAATTCAAGTAGCAAACGCCAAAAACTGTAAAAGGCTATATAGGATAAAGACAAAAAGCCCGGCTTGGCTTCCCCTCGCCTGTCCTGATACCAGGAAAAAAGCCGGTAGCGCCGCTCAAACTTGCTAAGCAGCCAATAAAGAAAAAGTAAAAATAAAATTTCATA